>Ga0164313_10001381_pt1 | contig 21417 bp, 19 predicted proteins | sample GuaBasSedimGuay4_FD_113735 | JGI IMG/M metagenome (GOLD analysis project Ga0164313, IMG submission 113735) | Subseafloor sediment microbial communities from Guaymas Basin, Gulf of California, Mexico - Guay4, Core 4569-4, 0-3 cm | ecosystem: Environmental > Aquatic > Marine > Hydrothermal vents... | reverse complement strand
CGAAGGCTCGATGCAGGCGCCAGACCACCAGCGCCGGGTCGATGTCCACGGCCTGGCTCACCGCGCCCACGCGCAGGCCGAGCCCGTACGAGAGCAGCAGGATCTGCTGGTCCTCCGGCTCCAGGCCGGCCAGGAAGGCGGCCGCTTGGTCGCCACTGCAGGGCGAGATGTGGGCCTCTGTAAACAGCCAGCCCGGCTCTCCCAGCGCCTGTGTGGGCAGCGCTTCGTTCATGCGTCCGCTCTCTCGACCACAGCGGAGGCTGGGCGCGGCGTCGGGGCGGGCAAGCGCGACAGCCCGACGAAGGCCAGCAGCCAGAGCAGGCCGGCGCTGATCACGGCACCCAGGGCCACCGCTGTGGAACCGAACACGACCCCCAGGGTCAGCAGCCCCAAAAAGCCGGCCACGCCGTAGGTGCGCAGCACGACCTGTCGCACGGAGAGTCCGCGCTGTCGCAGTCTCAACGCGAAGTGATCCGGTGAGCCGCGGAAGAACGGGATGCCCTTGCGCGCGCGGTGCCAGGCCACGAAGGCCGTGTCGAAGATGGGCACCGACAGCAGCACCAGCGGTGCCGCCAGGGCCAGGTGGTTCTCGCCGCTGCGTTGTCCGGTGTAGCTCACGATCATGGACAGGCAGCCTACGGTGAAGCCCACGAACAAGCTGCCCGTGTCTCCGAGGAAGATGCGCGCCGGGTTGAAGTTGAAGCGCAGGTAGCCCACCAACGAGCCGGCCAGGGCGATGGCCATGAACGGCACCACCTGTTGCTCTTCGGTCACCACGGAGATTCCGAACAAGAACAGCGCGGCGATGGTGGCCGTGCCCGCGGCCAGACCGTCCATGATATCGATGATGTTGAAGGCGTTGGCGATGCCCGTCACCCACAGCAGGGTGAGGGCCATGTTGCCCCACTCGGGCAGGCTGCCGATGTGTACTTGCACGCCTCCCTTGTAGATCACGAACGCGGCCAGCAGCTGGCCCAGGAACTTGACCGCCGGCGACAGGTTGGTGAGGTCGTCGTAGAGCCCCAGCAGCAGCACCATGAAACCACCGACCAGCATGGCCATGGCCTGGTAGTCGGTGGTCTGGGGCGTGGAGAGCACGCCGTACGCGATGATGAACGACGTCGCCACGGCCAGCCCGCCCAGGTACGGCGTGGCCTGGGTGTGCTTCTTGAGCCGCCCGTCCGGCGCGTCATGGATCTTGAAGGTGGTGGCCACCCGGATCGTCAACGGCGTGACGAACAGCGCCAGCCCCAGCGCCGTGCCAAAGGCGAGGGCATACCAGACGATGTCGGTAACCAGCTGGTCGGGGGTCATGGAGCAGGTGGCGAGGCGTCAGAAGCGGTCGTGTTCCCCCCGTCGGCACGACCTGCGGCGAAACCATAAGCCTTAACCAAAGCCTGCGCTCCCTCAGGGAGCGAGAATCCGGCCTCGACCGTGGCCCGGCCGGCGTCTCCGAGGCGTGCGCGCAGGGCGGGGTCGGCGGCCAGGTCGGCCAGGGCGGCGGCCCATTCCGCCGGGCTGGAGGCCAGCAGGCCGTTCTCGCCATGGCTCACGATGTCGGCGTTGACGCCTACCGGGCTGGCCACCACGGGCACCCCCGCGGCCATGTACTGCAGCAGCTTGAGGGCGCATTTGCCTTCGGCCCAGGGGCTGTCCGGCAGGGGCATGATGCCGACGTCGCAGGCGCCGATCTCGTCGGCTTCGGACAGCTCCGACCAGGGGCGGGCCACCAGATTCAGCCCCTGAAAGGCGGGTCCCTGGGGCAGGCCGCTGCTGATGACCCTCAGCTCCGCGCCCCCGGGCAGCCTCGCCAGCGGTCCGGCCAAGGGCTCCAGGAAGGGGAAGTTGTAGCGCAGCCCCACCCAGGCCACGCGCAGCGGCCCGGGGGCGCTCAGGGCCTAGGCGCGGCGCCGGAGCTGGGTGGCCCGAGCCGCCTCGTAGCGCGCCAGGTCCACCGTGGTGGGGATCACGGCGATCTGCCCTGCATGGGGCCGGGCGGCTTGCTCCAGGAAACGGTTGCCCACGATGACCAGCCGGGCGCGACGCCACAGGTGCGGCAGCTTCTTGCCGTGCCCGCGGGTCAGGTAGATGGCGTCGTCGAACTCCACGATGGTGGGGATGCGCCGGGGCCACAGCGCCAGCTCGACCCAGGCTGGCAGGTAGGGGAAGAGCTGCTGCTCCACCAGGATCAGGTCGGCGTCGGAGGCCCGCGCGCAGAGCACCTGGGCCGTGCGCGCCACCAGCCGCGCCAGGCTGTAGCCGCCCTTGAGCAGGGTGCGCAGGGGCCCGGGCGGTCGTTCCAGGATGGCGAACCACGTGGCACCGAACAGCGGGCGCGTGCGCACCTCGATGCCCTGCTGGGCCAGGGCCGGCAGGTACTGCTCGATGCGATAGCGCGTGCTGGGCCCAATGGAGCTGGTGCGCGTGAGTGCGATGACCTTCACCTCGCGGCCTCCATGGCGCGAGCCGCCGCCTGCTCGAAGGCGTCCAGATGCCGCTCCCAGCCCAGGCGTCGCTCGGCGTGGGCGCGGGCGTGGTGTCCTGCTTGACGGCGCGCCGCGGAGTCCGTGACCAGCGGGCGCAGGGCGGCGGCCAGGGCCTCGGGCTGGCCCGGCGGCACCAGGCGCGCCTCGGGCAGCTCGCCGAGGACCTCGGCGCTCGCGCCGGCGACGGTGGCCACCACGGGCAGGCCGCTGGCCAGGGCCTCGGCGGTCACCATGCCGTAGCCTTCCAGCGAGCGCGTGGGCAGCACGAACACGTCGGCGGCGCGGTACAGCTCGGGCAGAAGCTCGTCGGGCACGCGCCCCAGCAGCGTCACGAGTCCGGCCAGGCCGCGCTCATCGGCGAGGCGTCGCAGCGCTTGGCGCTCGGGGCCGTCGCCGGCGATGGCGACCCGCAGCGGCAGGCCGTCGGCGACGAGTTGGGCTGCGGCCTCCAGCAGGTCCGCCAGGCCCATGCGCGGCACCAGCCGACGCACGCTCAGCAGCAGCGGTTGGGGCTCGTCGGACAGGCCGCAGGCGGCGCGGCAGGCGCGCCGCTCGGCCTCGTCGGCGGGCGGACGGAAGCGGCTCAGGTCCACTCCCGCCGGCGCGATGGTGCTGTGCTCCAACGACGGGCCGTGCAGGCCGGCTACCTGCTCCAGGGAGTAGCGACTGAGCACCAGGACCTGCTGGCTGGCCTTCAGCACGTAGCGGTCGCCACGGCGCAAGACGGTCGAGATGGCGCGCGGCAGCAGGGGCACCGGGCCGTGCGCCCGACCCGCGCGGTAGCGGGCCAGGTACTCGAGGTGATAGGGCGCATAGAAGCTGGCCACGCGCGCGCGGCAGGGCGAGCCCCCGGGCGCCAGGGCGGCCACGGCGCTCAGCAGCTGGTGCGTGCTGAGCACGTCGGCATCGGCTCCCACGCCCGCGGCCAGTGCCGCGCGCACGCCGCGCCAGACCGAGCGGTAGAAGCGCAGCGGGTGGCCCTGGCGGACGGGGTAGCGCACGACCTGCACGCCGTCGCGCACTTCTCGCGCGGCGCTGTCGCCCACCTGTCCGGTCAGCAGCGTGACCTCGTGCCCGCGGCCGGCCAGGCCCGCGCAGACGTCGGCCAGCACGCGCTCGGCGCCGCCGAAGTGGTCAGGAAAGCAGAAGGTGGCCACGGCCAGCAGCTTCATTCGGCGGGCCTCGGCTTGAGCGCGGGGGCCTGGGCCTTGAGCCGGGCGCGGTTTGCGTCGGCCGCGGCCATGAGCGCGGTCATGCTCGCCGCGGCCTTGGGCCCGTCGCCGCTGGGCGCGAGCAGCTGCCGACGCAGCAGCGCGCCGGGGACTCGCGCCGCGCCTCGCACCAGGCCGCTCAGGGCCGCCCAGGGCTGCCCGCGCAGGGCGTACAGCAGGGCGGCTCGCGGCGGGGCCAGCAGCAGCGCCGGCGCCACCCGCAGCAGCACGCGCCCCGGCAGGGCGCCCAGCAGGCAGCTCCAGTGGTTGGCCAGCATCTGGCGTACGTTCAGGGCCGACCAGTGGCCCGTGCTGCCGCCGCCCACGTGCAGCACCCGCGCGCTCGGCACCGTGCGGCAGGTGTAGCCCGCGCGGTCCAGCCGCAGGGCCATGTCGACGTCCTCCCAGTAGAGGAAGAAGCGTGTGTCAAAGCCGCCGGCGTGCTCCAGGGCGAGGCGGCGCCAGAGGGCCGCGCCGCCGAGCGGGCCCAGCACGGCCACGGGCGTGTCGCCGACCTGCTCCTCGCGCAGGCCGTGGTCCCAGTTGATCTGGCCGCAGGCGCTGGTGAGGCCGATGCCGCTGGCGTCGATGCGCGTGGGATCGGCCGCCTGCAGCACGCGCAGGGCCACGCTGCCCAGCTGCTGGTCGCCCTGCAGCGCGGCGGCGGCGGCGGCCAAGCACCCCGGCAGCAGCTCGGTGTCGGGGTTGAGCGTGAGCACGAAGGGCTCGCTGCTGCGGGACAGGCCCGCCACGACGCCCGCCGCGAAGCCGCCGTTGTGGGCCTGGCGCACCAGCTCCACGCCCACGGGCAGGCCGCTCAGGTCCGCGTCGGGCGACGCGTTGTCGATCACCAGCGTGCGCGTGGGCGGCGGCTGCTGAGCCAGCAGGGACGACACGCAGCGACCCAGGGCCTCCCCGCCCCCGTAGTTCACGATGATCGCTACCAGGCCAGGCACGTGGGCGAGTCTACCCCGCTGGATGCCCGCGTCGGTGCTGGGCCTGGACGTGGGCTGCGGTGGGCTGATACGTGGGGCCCGGCGTGGGCCGGTCGCGGTCACGGTCGTGGACGTGCCTGGGCTTCGCTTTGAGCCGCGTCGGTGTCACCATGGCTGGCCCAGATGGACCGACAGCCATGAAAGCCACTCGCCTCGCCCTGATGCTGCTGCTGATCGCCAGCGCCGCGCCGGGCTGCCGCGTGACGGGGGGGCGGCAGGACACGCCGGGCTGGTTGTCCGCCCGAGGTGCCGACTTCATGGACGTCTTCGGCATCCGAGCGGGCCTGGGTCCCGGGCTGGGCGCGTACGCGCGGGCCACCGAGTATCTCCAGCTGGGCTTCATCAAGAAGGGCCCCGGGGAGCGGGATCTGCCGGCACCCAAGGGCGGCTCGCCGCGGGCCTTTCCGTGCTTCATGTTTGGCACCATCGGGCGCTACGGGGGTGCGTGGTTCGAGGGCTCCACGGAGGTCATGTTCCCGGCCTGGTCGTCCCGCGATCGTGAGCGCACGGCCGACTCCCCGCTGGCCATCGAGCGCGAGGTCCTGGCGGGCTACGTGTCGCCCCACGGCGAGCTCGACATGTGGCGCGAGTCCTTTGGCCTGGGCGCTTACGTGCTTCTGGTGGGCGTGGAGGCCGAGGTGCGGCCCTACCAGCTGTTCGACTTCCTGGCCGGGGTGGCGGGCTTCGACCCGGCCGGCGACGACATGCCCGCTGATTCGGGTGCCGCGGCGCCCACCGTGGAGCCCATCGACCCAGCGGATGGTGAGGGCGCTTAGGGAGGCGTGAGCGGCCCCTGGGTTCCCTCGCGCCCCCCTCGACCCCTGCGGCCCCTGCGGGCTACCGCGGGCTACCGCGGGCTACCGCGGCGGAGCAGCCGGCGCGGCGGACAGTTCCAGCAGCAGCTGGCTGGCGGCCATGCGGCGCTCCGGCTCGAGCTTCGGCTCTGCCAGCAACGTGGCGGCCAGCGCCTGGGCTTCGAGCAGTGGGACCACGTCCGGGCGCGAGAGCGCGATGCCGGCCAGGTCGAGCCGCGCGTCCACCAGCGAGGGGTCCTTCTCCAACGCCAGGTGATAGTGGCGGCTGGCTTCCACGGCATCGGGCAGGTCGGTTCCCAGGGCACCCAGGGCCAGGTGTCCCAGGGTCTGATGGGCGAAGGCCGCGTAGCGGTGGTCGGGGTGCAGGCGCAGCGACGCACGCAGCTCGTCAGCCACGCCGGGGCGCAGCTCGTCCTCGCTCAGAAAGCGCCCGGCGCGCTCCAGGAAGGTGGCGTGGTTGAAGCGCACCACCGCCAGGTCGGGCGCCACCCGTGCGGCGTGGGCCCAGAGCGAGAGGTCGTCCCGGAAGACCGCCACGGCCTGCCGGCTGGCGAGCAGGCCGGCCAACAGCGCGGCGCCCGTCAGCACCACGGCCAGTCCGGGGCCCCGGGGCTCGCGTCGGCCGAGCAGCGTCAGCAGCCCGCCCGCGGCCAGGCAGAAGGGCACCGACGGCAGGTACAGGAAACGCTCGGCAAAGGGTTCTCCCATGGGCAGCAGGTGCAGCACGGGCGCCAGGGCCACGGGGACGCCCAGCAGCAGGCAGGCGAGCATGCGCTGCCGGCGCCAGAGCAGCAGCGCGACCATGGCCAGAGCTGCGGTCGCGATCAGCAGCGTGGGTTGGGCCCCGAGCAGCTCATGCCGGTCGTAGTGGATGCGCAGCGGGCTGGGTGCCAGCAGCAGCTTGACGGCCTGACCCACCACATTGAGCGCGACGCCCGCCCGCCCGGCCAAGGGGGTCTGGTGATAGGGCCCCTCGGCCGGCAGGGCCTCTGGCAGCACCGAGGCGCGCAGCAGGAACATGCCCCCGGACACTGCGAACAGGGCGGCCAGACGGGGCCGTGAGCCTGGGCTGGGCGGCTGCCCGCGGCGTCCAGAGAGCAGCTGTCCCAGTCCGATCAGGGCCGGCGCCACGAAGGCGTTCTCTTTGGAGGCGCAGGCCAGGGCCAGCAACGGCAGGGCCAGCCAGGCCGCGGTCCGGTTTGCGCTGAGGTGAGCCCACCAGGCGGCGCAGACCAGCAGGGTGGCCAGCAGCTCGGAGCGGCCCGTGACCCAGGCGATGGCCTCGGCGTGCGCCGGATGCACAGCGAACAGGGCGGCACCAACGGCCGCGGCCCAGGGGGACAGCCCCAGCCGGCGACCCAGCCGCAGCACCAGCAAGGCCGTGGCCGCGTGCAGGATCAGATTGAGCAACAGGAAGGGCTCGGCGCTGACGCCTGGATGCCATTGGGCGCGCCAGCTCGCCACCGTGAGAGGTCGCCAGAGGGCCTGCTCGGCGTGGCCCAGGGCGCTGCCCCAGAGCGGCGCGGCTCCCTGCACCACCGGGTTCTCGACCACGTACGCGCGGTCGTCGTAGACGAAGGAGCCCTGCAGGGCCGGCCAGTTGGCCAGCAGGGCGCAGGCCAGCACCAGCGCGGGAGCGAGCAGCGAGCGTCTCACGGCCGGTCGGGCATCCAATCTCGGGGGGGGCGGGCGGGAGCGGCCACACAGGATGCCGGGCGAAGGCGTCATCCGACACCTCAAGCCGCCGCCGCGCTGCGGCTCGCCAAAGAAGTGCACAGGTCGGGACCCCCGCCGGCCGACGAGAGCGGACATGGATGCGTCCGATTCCAGCCTTCCCTACCGCGGCCCCGACCGCCGGCAGCGCCCCACACCCATGCTCAGCCGCTGGTCCCTGCGGGCTGGACGGCGCAAGGGAGGCCGCCGGGGCGACGAGTCCGAAGAGACCTTCGTCGATCTCTACGATGCCCGGGTTGTCTCTCTTCTGGTGTTCTTTTTCATCCTTACGGTGTTTGATTCGGTGGCGACCCTCAGCTACCTGGGCAAGGGCGGGCGAGAGCTCAACCCGGTGGCCCAGTGGATGATCAACCAGGGCGCCTCGTTCTTCGTGGTGGCCAAGGGTGTGTTGTCTGGCTTATGCCTAATGTTTGTTCTTCTTCATAAGAACTTCAAGCCAGCGCGCATTGCCTTGGGGATCGGGTTTGGGTTCTACCTGATATTGGGTCTGTATCACCTTGTGCTTCAGATCCGCGCTGGTTAAGCGCTCTTAGTCACCACTTTGACGCTGTGACGTCGATCGGGTTGGGCTCGGGCGTGTCGGCTTCGTGACGCAGCCAACCTTTACGTGCGCGTAAACGTTACGACGGGGAACCCGCCCCGTCAGGTGTGCCGTGATGGCTCGCATTCCCGCACCAGATCCCACGCGCCGCATCGGTGAGCTGGCCCAGGCTCTGGGTCTCTCCTCGCGCACCCTGCGGTACTGGGAGGAGCGCTCGCTGATCCCGCCGGCTGCTCGCAGTCGCTGCGGTTACCGGCTCTATGACGCACAGCACGAGCACGCCGCCCGGGGCATCGGTCGCCTCAAGGCCAGCGGCCTCAGCCTGGATCAGATCGCCACCCTGGCCGCTCGGCTCGGTTCCAGTCAGAGCGCCCTGGTTGGGACGAGCCGAGCTCGAGACGCCCTGCAGGGGCAGATCCAGGCGCTTGAGGACTCCATCTCGCTTCAGCGCGAGCTGATCGACGAGCTGAAGGCCTCCCTGGGTCTGTTGGCGCTCTGCAATGGCTGCGAAGGAAAGCCCTATGACGGGCAATGTCTTCGGTGCCTGGACGGTCACGCCGGCCGATCCGCGTTGCCTGCCCCACTGAACTCCCTGCTGCACGCGGCCCTCGCCGCTCCCTCCCGAAAGCACCTCTGATGAAGACCAACGCCCCCACGCCCGCTGATCGCCGCCGGCTCCTGGCCGAGGCTCGCCGTGATGGTGAGCTGCCCGTCGACCTCCTGGATCGCCTGCTGCTGCACGGTTGCAGCTCGCCCGCGCGCTTCTCGGCGCTGCTGCGTGGTCTCGAGGGTGTGTTCGTGGTGGAGTCCAGCGATGGCGAGGATCTGCTCGGGTCGCCGCCCCTGCTGGGCGCCGCGGATGACGTCTTCGGCGGCAAGGACGACCTGCGCGCGTACTCCGAGCTGGTGCGCAGCCTGCCGCGTCTGACCCGCGCAGAGGAGCACACCCTGGCCCGCCGGCTGGAGTTTGCCCGGGCGCGCCTGCGCAGCCTGGTGGCCGATGTGCAGATGCCGGAGGAGACCCGCGTGCGCCTGCTGGAGCGCGGTCTCAACTGCCAGGCGCTGCGTTCGGAGCTGGCCGAGGCCAACGAGGCCGACGAAGCCATCGACATCGATGCGGTGCTCGACGCGCTGCCCTGCGGCTCGTGCGATCCGTGGGTCAGCCACGTGGTCGAGCTCTACGACGAGCTGCGCGCGCGCATCGTGGAGCGCAACCTCTACTTGGTGCTCGGTATGAGCCACGCCTACCGCACCTACGGCGTGCCCATGATGGACCTGGTGCAGGAAGGCAACGCGTCGCTGATCCGCGCGGTCGAGAAGTTCGATTGGCGCAAGGACGTGCGCTTCGGGACCTACGCTGCGTTCTGGGTGCGCCAGGCCGTCGAGCGGCTGATCACGGCCAACCGAGGCATCGTGCGCGTGCCCAACTACATCCAGCAGAAGATGCGTCGACTGCGGCGCGAGGGCAAGCTGCCCCGCAACCCCAAGGACGCCGACCTGAAGGACGTCTCGGAGCTATTCAACATCGACGTACCCGGCGCAACGCGGCTCATGCAGACCGACCGCGGCTGGTTCTCGCTCGATTTGCCCATGGGGCGCGATGACGGGGAGGGCAGCTATGCCGGCGCGCTCCCGGCCGAAGAGGCCGATGAGGACATCACCAGCTCCGAGATGACGGACCTGAGCCTGCGCCTGGAAGAGGTCATGGGGGAGGCCCTGACCGACGCCGAACGCGAGATCCTGGTGCAACGCTACGGTCTGCGGGGGCAGCCGCCACGTACGCTGGATGAGATCGGCAGCGAGCGCAACGTCTCGCGTGAGCGCATCCGCCAGATGCAGATCAAGGCCCTCAAGAAGCTGCAGCGCGTGGGCGCCGCGGATCCGCTGAGCGACTACCTCTAGCATCCGTGGCGCAAGTCATTCCGAGCGCACCGCTGCGCGCGGAATGACTTACGCCACGGATGCTAGACCCGGGGTCGCATCAGCCTGGTGGGTCGTGGAGTTCGAAGACCTCGTCGACCGTGAGGCCGAAGATCCGCGCGATCCGAAAGGCGAGGGCGAGTGACGGCACGTAGCGGCCGTGCTCCAGGACGATGATGGTCTGTCGTGTGCAGCCCGCGCGCTCTGCGAGCTTTTGCTGCGTCATCTCACCGTGCTCGAAGCGCAGCTTCCGGATCATGTTGCGGATGTCAGCCTTCGCCATGCGTGCCTATCCAGCGGTAGCCGATCAGGATGCCTGCGGAGAAGGAGACCGTGAGGGTGAGGAAGACCGACCAGAACAGCAGGTACATGTAGTCGGTCGGGATGCCCTCCCCGCGGAACGACTCGGTCAGCGCCACGCACCAGAACGAGACGGTGATGAGCACCGCAGCCGTCTGCACGTGGGGGGCAAACAGGAGCACGCGCCGATCACGTTCGTCCAGGACCGCGCCACTCGTGCTCCTGGAGAGACTCAGGACGCGTTGCCAGGCGAGCATGGCCACAAAGACGAAACCCACCACCAGCAGTCGCAGGTCGCCATCCGCGGAGTAGGTCTTCGTGCCGGCGTTGGCGACGACAGCGACGCAGGCCAGGATCATGGCGAGCCCGACGAGCAGGCCTGTCCAGGCGCGCTTCTGCAGCGGCGTCATGGCCAGCTGGGCCAGCTCGGCCCGCTCTTCAGGAGAGACCGGTGCGCCCCGACCCCGGATGATCCGGTGCGCGACCAACCCGACCGCGAGGACGAACAGGGCGGCCACCGACACCGCGACGATGGACCAGCGATCCGTGAGACCCATGGCTGCCTCCTCCGACTCTGTGCGAGGAACACGGCTAGTAAGAACTTGATGACAATGTGTCGTATATTTCTTACTTCGTCAAGCGTTTCTGTCCCCGGAGTGGGGATCCGATCGCAGGGCGCCTCGCCGCCAACCGCGCCCGTTACCCCTCGCGGCCCGTCGTTGTCGGGCAGCCCGCGCACCGATCGGCCCTCGCCCCCTCCTGCGCGAGCCGATGGGCTGATAGATTGATGCACCTTCTCCCTGGCCCCGACCGTGATCCACTTCGACCCTCCTCGCGTCCCGACCACGGGTGATGCCGCAGCGCTCCAGCAGGGCGCCGCGCGGAAGATCACGTACCTGCGCGTCTCGGTCACGGACCGCTGCAATCTGCGCTGCCGCTACTGCATGCCGAGCGACCAGGACTTCCTGCGTCCCGACAGTCTGCTGAGCTACGAGCAGATCGTGGCGGTGGCGCGTCCGCTGGTGGCGCGTGGCGTCAACAAGATCCGCATCACCGGCGGGGAGCCGCTGCTGCGCCGCAGCCTGCACACCCTGGTGTCCATGTTGAAGGCGCTGCCGGGCAGCCCTGAGGTGGTCATGACGACCAACGCCCTGCTGCTGGGGCGCCACGCGGCCGCGCTGAAGGACGCCGGTCTCGACCGCCTCAACGTGAGCCTCGACACGCTGCGCCCCGAGCGCTTCGAGCGCCTGGCCCGACGTCCCGGCCTGGAGCAGGCGCTCAAGGGCCTGGACGCCGCGTCCGCGGCGGGCTTCACCAACACCAAGCTCAACGCCGTCGTCATGGGCGGCTTCAACGACGACGAGATCCCCGATCTGCTGACGTTCAGCGCAGAGCGCGGACTGCAGCTGCGCTTCATCGAGTTCATGCCCATGGCCAGCAACGGCTACGGGCTGGACGCTGAGCGTGTGCCCCTCGCCGAGATCCTGGCGCGCATCGCCGCCGTGGGTGAGCTGGTGCCCCTCGAGCGCGGCAGCGGTCCGGCCAGCACCTATCGGTTGGCCTCGACGGGGCAGGAGCTGGGCCTCATCGCCGCGATCTCCATGCCCTTCTGCGACAGCTGCAATCGTCTGCGGCTGACGTCCGACGGCATCCTGCGCAGCTGCCTGTTTGAAGGCGGCGAGGTGTCCGTGCGCGCCCTGCTCGCCGACCCGGACCCCGACGCGCGCCTGGGTGAGGCGCTTGACGTGCTGCGTCGCGTCAAGCCGCTGGTCCACGATGGCCAGGGTCACGTGCACATGAACCGCGTGGGCGGGTAGGCGGCAACCCGCGGGCCGGCGCACGCTCTGAGGCCCGGTCAGCTCTGTGAAGCGATGGCCGCGCGAACCCGGCGCCAGCTCTCCGGACAGGGTCCCGCCGCCAGCAGCTTGTCGAGCAGCTTGAGCGCGGCCTGGCGGAAGCCCACGCGCGCCTTGCGCTGAGCGCTGCGCAGCGCGGGGCCGGTGACCAGCGCGCCTTCGTACGGCGCCGACACCGCCAGCAGCGCGGGCAGGGTGTGCAGCGACAGCGTGCCTGCCGCGAGCAGCTCGCGCGCGCGACCCGGCGCCACAGGTCGCCGATCAAAGACGAGCAGGCGCGCCTTGGCGCTGGGCAGCGACGGTCGCGTGCCCCCGGCGGCCAGCTCGGCGGCCAGCAGCGCCATCCAGGCCTCCAGGCGCTCGGGGTGCGCGCGGGTCAGCGTCTCGGCCCGCCGCCGGGCCCGCTCGCCATCCGAGACGAGCGTCCCGAGCGCGGCCACCAGCTCGCGCTCGAAACCCCGCGTCTCCGCCGACCCGACCTGGGACAGGCCGCGCCCCACGGCCAGCGCCGGCAGGATCTCGCCCTGGGGATCGACGCGCCCCCAGAGTCTGGCTGTCTGCGGCGTGATCCCGAGGCGCGCGCTGGCCAGCGCGGCCGCCAGGGTCGACAGGCTGCGGTTGGACCCGGGCCGCTCGAGACCGGCGTCGGCCGCGGCCTTCAGCGCGTCGTCGTCGCCCTCGGCCCAGGCATGCAGCGCGGCCATGAGCCGGCGCGCGCGCTTCTCCGTCGGCGTGCGCGGGGGCAGCGGCGACGTAGGGGACAGCAGCGCACGGTAGAGCATGTCGGCCAGGGCGTCGTGGCCCGCCTCGTCAAGCTGATCGATGCCGTTGGCAAACAGCGGCCCCGGCTCCAGCTCGGCAAACCGCCCGTTCAGGTCGAGCACGCGACCGCGCCCCGCCAGGTGGCGCACGATCTCCAGCAGCTCAGGCACCTCGACGCGGCCCTGGATGCCCAGGGGGGGTGTGCAGAGCACCAGCGCGGTGCCGTTGCGGTCGGCCCAGGACTTCAGCAGGGTCAGCCCGACGTCGAACGCGTCCCAGTTGATGACCCGACTGCTGAGCTGCTTCTGTGGCGGGATCCTTGCGTTGGGGTCGATGCCGTCCAGCAGCGAGAGGTCGCCCAGCACGACCAGCGCGGCGCGGGCCGGCCCGGCGCCCTCCAGCGCGCGCAGCAGGCTGGCGGGCCGCGCCGACTCGGCGTGGATCACGCGCACCGGGGAGTCACCCAGCACGCCCGTCACGTTCAGCATGTGCTGCAGCCGCTGCGCGACCCGCTCGCCTCCCGCGAACACGGCGCCTCCCACCAGCAGGACGGGGGCGTCGGCGGCCGGCGTCGGCGGCGCGGGAGCACACGCGCGGAACAGCTTGGCGCTCAGGCCCAGGGCGGCCCACAACAGCAGCGCCGAGAGGGTCAGCGTCTTGAGCAGCGCCAAGTTGAGGCCGCGTCGGGGAGCCGCGCTGCCGCCGGGCGCCCCGGGTCGTGCGCTCACGGGGCCATGGCCCGCAGCGTCTGCACCCAGCGCTCGCGTGGCAGCTCGATGCCGCCGGCGTCTGCCAGCTCCAGCAGCTCGGCCAGGCGCCAGTCGACGCGCGAGAGGAAGCGCGGATGCTCGGCGGCCCACACGATCCAGCCGTCGCCCACGCTGGTGAGCTCCTGGGCGTCGCGCGCGTGAGCCGGCGCGCCGACGGCCAGGCGCACGCGCAGGCGATGCACCGCGCGGTCGCCGACGATCAGCAGCGTGGTGTCGGGCGCCACGTGCGGGTGCTCCACCCAGGTCTTCATGGTCTTGGAGACGCGGCCGCGCTTGAGCTCGTCGCGGTCGCCGCTCTGCACGTAGCCGAGCGTCGCCAGCACGCGCGCCTGCGCCTTGTCGGGCGCGTAGTCCTCAGGCAGGTAGCCGGCCTCGTCGGCCAGCTTCTGCGAGGCCTCGTAGCGGCGCTTGCTCTGACCCACCATGCTGCGCACCACGTCGCCGTGGCCGTCTTGCAGGAACAGGTTGCGTCGCTCGTCGGGGTCGGCGTGACGGTCGTAGAGCTCGTGACTGCTGGGCAGCACGTCCAGCAGGCCCAGGGGGTCGCCGGCCATGTCATAGCGCAGCTCCACATCGTCCGCGCCGTTCAGCTTGACCGAGAAGACCGTCTCTTCGCGCGGGCCCAGCAGCGTGGGCGGCGACTGGGGCGCCAGGTGCCGCTCGGCGATCAGCAGCGGCTTCACGCCCACCGGCGAGATGTACTTGTAGTCCGCGGTGGTGAGTGAGAACGAGCGCATGTTGGAGCTCTCGGCCAGCACCCAGTCGACGGCGCGCTCACGGCCGCGCACCAGCCCCAGCAGGCTCTCGCCCTGGGTCGTGTCGGGCGCGGCGAGGCCTTCGACCTCGAGCACGGTGCGCATGATGTCCACCACGCCCACCAGGTCGGGCACGCGCTGGCCGGCGCCCTCGCCTCCCGGCAGGCGCACGATCAGCGGCACGCGCATCTCGGCGTCCTTGAGCGTGAGCCCGTGGCCCACATGCAGGTCGTGGTCGAAGAACGACTCGCCGTGGTCGGACACCACGATCAGCAGCGTGTCCTCCCAGCGCCCGATGTCCTTGAGCTGCTGCACCAGGCGGCCGAGCCACAGGTCGGCCTCGCGGATGCCGGCGTCGTAGTCGTTGAGCATCGATGCCATGCGCGGGTAGGCGCTGACGCCCACGTGCTGCTGCCGGCGCAGGTGGCTGGCCCAGTGCAGCAGGTGGTCGTCGGGCGACGGCGGCGCGGGTCGCGCCCGGAACGGCTGCAGCAGCTCCGGCGCCACCTCGTCGTAGGGCGTGTGTGCGTCGAACGTGTGCAGGAACAGGAACAGGTCGCCGTCGGCGCGAGGCGCGGAGCTCTCGCCGTCTCCGGCGAGCGTCGCGCCGCCCAGCCAGTCGATCACCTCCGGCATGATGCGCGGGAAGCCGTTGACCTGGCCGGCTGCGGTGTCGCGCTCGTGATCGAAGTGATCGAAGCCCTGGTCGAAGCCGTGGTGAGCCGAGACGAAGCCGCCATCGGTGAAGGCCGCCGTGGTGTAGCCGGCGTGCTGCAACGACTCGGCCAGGGTGGGCACGGCGGGCGAGAGCCGCACCGACTCGTTGAGCACGCCGTGGGCCAGCGGGTCGAGCCCCGTGAGCATGGTCATGTGCGAGGGCAGGGTCCACGGCGACGACGCCAGGGCCTGCTCGAAGACCACCGCGCCGCGCGCCAACTCGTCCATCACGGGCGACACGTCGGGCGCGCCGCCGTACAGGCCCAGCCGGTCGGGCCGCAGCGTGTCGAGCGAGACCAGCACCACCGTGCGCGGCCCCTGGGACCGGGGCGGAGGCGTCGCCGGTGCGGGCTGCGCCTCCGGACCGCACGCGCCGCCGGAGCCCACCAGCAGGAGCAGCAGCGCGGCAGCGGCGAGTGTGTTGGGGCGGTTCACGGCGTGGTCATGGTGTCCCGGCGGGCGGCGGCGGGCAAGGGAGCGGCGGCGAGTGGGGAGCGGCGGACGGGCAGCGGCGGACGGGGAGCGGCGGACGGGGAGCGGCGGACGGGGAGCGGCGGCGGGCCGACGAGGGAACCGCCGGGCTGTTCGTGGGTTGCGGGGGCGCTGCGCCTCAGATGCCGCGCCGCAGCCAACGGTCCAGCGGGGTGAACCACCAGCGCAGGCCGAAGTTGGCGCCCAGGTACTGGGCCCAGTTCTCGTAGCGCGCCAGGTCGAAGGCCCAGCGCTGCCAGGCGCGGCGCGTGCCGTCGTCCACGCCCTCGGTGGCGTCGATCAGCTGGCGGTAGTGCTCCCGGGCGGCGGCCACGTTGACGGCCATGTCGGCGCGCGAGGGCACCGCCACCAGCCCCACCAGCCGGCGCAGGTTGCGGTGGTCGCAGTAGATGCGGCGCGCCTCGTCCCAGGCCGAGCGGTCGTGGCTGTGCTCCACCGCGGCATCGGGAACAAAGGCCAGCTTGCCGCCATCGAGGATCACGCGGCGCGACCAGCTCACGTCCTCGCCGAAGTTCACGGGCTCGAAGGGCAGCTGCTCCCACACGCTGCGGCGCATGGCGGCGATGACGTGGTCGTAGCGGATCAGCGCCAGGCGCTCCCACGGGTTGAGCGCGCTCCAGCTGCGTGCGCCCAGGGCCTGCAGCTCGATCTCGCTGCCGCCGGCCCAGGCGCCGATGCGTTGCCGGAGCACGGGATGGCAGCCGGGCAGCGGCACCTGGCGCCCGAAGGTGGCGCAGAGCGAGTCGTCCTCGGCCAGCGGCCGCACCAGCTCGCTGGCCAGGGCGGGCGAGAGCGGCAGGGCGTCCTGCACGCTCAGGATCACGAACTCGCGCTCGGTGTGTTGCACGGCCAGGTTGCGCGTGCCGCCGTGGCTGAAGTCGGCCTGGGCCACCTCGATCACGTCGGCGCCGGCGCGGCGCGAGACCTCGTCGCTGCCGTCGCTGCTGCCGCTGTCGGGGCACACGATCTGCAGCGGGCCCACGCCGGTCTGGTCGAGCCAGGCGTCCATCACGCGCTGCCAGCGCGGCCCGCCGTTGAAGGTCGGGATCACCAGCGCCACCCGCCCGCTCAGGTCGACGGACGACCCGCCTGCGCTCGCGGGCTCAGCGATCGACGACGCGTTGCTGACCGGAGCGCCGGACGCGGGCGACCCGCCGCCGGCTCCCGTGTCAGTCACCCGCGCCACCTGCAGCCAGGCTCTGCGCCATGGCGGCGTGCAGATCCATGGCGCTCGCCAGGCACTGATCGGAGTTGTGGTAGTCGTAGCGCCCGAAGCGGCCCAGCGCGTGCAGCCCCTCCTGGGCGTCGCACCAGGCCAGCGCCGCGCCGCGCTTCGACTCGAACTCGAGGTCGTAGAGGATGTAGCTCACGGGGTTGAGGTAGCCGTCGGTCACGGTCACGCGGGCGCGGTCCAGCAGGCCCGCCTGCTCCAGCCCCGCCGCCACCAGCTCGCGCCCGGCGGCGTCGATGCCCGGCTCCTGGCCCGGCACGTAGGTCACCTCGGCCATGATCGAGCCCTTGCCCGCCGGCGCGTTGTGGGGGCTGTAGTTGGAGAGGTAGGTGATGCGATTGGCCGGCCCCTGCTTGGCGTGGGGCAGGTAGGCCCAGCTGTAGGGCTGCACCTGGTCCTCTTCGACGCCGATCAGATAGCTGGCCACGCCGCGCCAGCGCAGCGCCCGCGCCGCCTGTGCCGCGCCCGGTGCCATGCCCGGCATGAGGTCAGGCAGCAGGTGCAGCGGGACGGTGGAGACCACCTGGTCGAAGCGCTCGCCGTCCACCAGCCAGCCGCCGTCGGCCGCGCGCTCGATGCGCTGCACCCGATGCCGCAGCACGATCCGCTCGCGGATCGGCCGCGCGATGCGCTCGTGCATGTCGGCGAAACCGCCGCGCATGGGGTAACGGAACACGGATTGATGCGTGTAGCCTTCGGTGGTCTTGCCGAGGCTGGACGAGAGCACGTCCTCCAGCGGGGCGTCGGGCACGCGCCCCTCGATCCAGCTGGTGCCGATGGCCGCCAGGTCCGCCTTCCAGATCTTGCGGTTGTAGGGGTCCATGAAGTGCTTCGCGATGCCCTCACCCATCTTCCAGCGGATCCAGGCGTCGAACTCCCGGGGCGCGGGCGCGCCGGCTCCGCGGGCCAGGTGGGCGCGCAGCACGCCCTCGGTGCACTCCAGGTTGTGCTCCAGGGGCAGCTCACCGAGGGCGTTCTCGAAGGGGTAGCTGACCCAGTGGTCGCGGTCGTGCAGGATGCGCGTGCGGCGCTCGCTGACGTGGCAGGGGTCGTCGGCAAAGAGCTCGTCCCAGAAGCGCGAGACGCGCTCGTCGCGGGTAAAGAGGATGTGCCCGCCGGCCAGATCGAAGACGTAGCCGTCCAGCGTGCGGCTGCGGCACAGCCCGCCGATCTCGGCGCCGGCCTCGAAGACGGTCACGTCGTGGCCGTCCTGCTTGAGCAGGCGAGCGATCATGAGGCCCGAGGGCCCCGCCCCGGCGATGGCGATGTGTGCGGACATGGTCGGCCATTCTGGCCAGCGCGGAGGAGGTCTACAATCCCGGCCCCTCGACGGAGTGCCGCCGTGAGCCCGCCAGCCCTCCGCGACCGCGCCCTCGCCGGGCGGGATGGCGTCCGATCCTCCCCCCAGGGCTCGATGTGAGGGACACCAGCCGACAGCCGCTGGCGAGGGCCATCACGGGGCTGGCCCTGCCGGCCGCGCTCTCATTCCTGCTGCAGAACCTCTACCACCAGAACGACGCCTGGTTCATCGGCAAGGTCGGCGGCGCGGCCACCAGCGCCATGATGCCCGTGACCATGGTGGCCGTGGCCAACTTCGGCGTCTTCCTGACCCTGGCGCGGGGCACACAGTCGCTGGTGGCGCGCACCTTCGGCGCCGGCGACCTGGAGGGCGTGCAGCGGGCCCTGGGGCAGGGTCTGCGCCTGGCCATGCTGGCGGTGTTGCCCATGGCCGCGCTGGAGTGGGTCTATGCGCGCGAACTGCTGGCGCTCATGGGAGGCGAGGGCGCGGCGCTCGATGCGGGCGTGACCTACCTGCGCATGCTGGTGTGCTTCATGCCCTGCCTGTTCGCCATGCCGCTGATCGACTTCTCGATCCAGGGGCTGGGGGACACCAAGACGCCCTTCAAGCTGCAGCTGCTGGCGGTGGGCGTGAACACGGCGCTCAACTTCATGCTGGTGCTGCCCCACGATCTGAGTTGGGGCGGGGAGGGCCTGAGGCTGCTGACCCGCACGGGCTCGGGCGGCACGCTGGTGGACCTGAGCCTGCCGCTGGCCCTGCCCCTGAGCGGCAGCGTCCAGACCGCGGGGATGGGCGTGGCCGGCGCGGCCGCAGCCACGGGGCTCTCGCGCGGGTTCGTGGCCCTGCTGGGGCTGACGGTGCTGATCCGCGGCAAGGGGCTGCGGCTGCTGCTGACGCGCGCCATGTACCGCCACGACCGCCGCCGCGCCGGGGAGATCCTGCGCGTGGGCGTGCCCGCCGGCAGCTCTACCTTCTTGTTTGCGGTGGTGGGCATGTTCATCACCGGCCTGGTGGGGCGCTTCGGCCAGGACGCCCTGGGCGGCTACTACGTTGGGTTCCGCGCCATCGAATCGGCCGCGTTCATGGTCGTGCTGGGCTTCGGCGTGGGAGCCGGGACGGTGGCCGCCCACGCCGTGGGTGCCGGCGACTTCGCCCGCGCCCGCGCCGCCGGCCACATGGGCGCGCTGCTGTGCGCCGTGCCCATGCTGGCGGCCACGCTGCTGTTCCTGTTGGTCCCGGAGCTGCTGGCCTCGCCCTTCTCTGACCGCCCGGGCATCCTGGCCGCGGCGGCCGCCTACCTGGGCACCATGGCCTGGTGCCAGCTGCCCCAGTCGATGGAGATGGTCTACGGTGACGTCATGGCCAGCTCGGGTTCGTCGGTCCGGTCGGCGCTGGTGTCCATCCCCGGCAACGTGCTGCGCATCCCGTTGGCGTTCGGCGCCGTGGCCATGGGCTGGGGGCTGGCCGGCATCTGGTGGGCCATCGTGGCCACCGCCGTTTTGAAGGGCCTGGGCATGGCCGCGCTGTTCCGCTCCCGGAGCTGGGATCGCGCCGTGCTCAGCGGGCGCGAGCGCGTGCTGGGCGCTGCGGCCAGCGCAGGGAGCGCGCGTCGCGGCGCTGCGGGCGCGCAGCTCGAGTCGCCCGAGGAGGGCACGACGTGAGCTCCGAGACGCCGAACGAGGACGGCGAGGCGCCCGACGCGAGGCACCCGACGCCGACCGCGCTCGATGTCCGCGCGCTGGCCGCCACCCTGGGCGAGGGCCGGGCCACCGTCGCGGTGATGGGCCTGGGCTACATCGGGCTGCCGCTGGTGCGCGCCTTGCTCGACGGCGGGCTCACGGTGCTGGGCGTTGACATCGACCCCGCCAAGATCGAGCTGCTGAGCGCCGGCCGCGACTACCTCACGCACCTGGGGCCGGGCTTCGCGGCCTCGCTCATGCGGACCGGCCGCTTCACGCCCACGGACGATGAGCGCTGCCTGGCCCAGGCCCACGCGGTGATGCTGTGCGTGCCCACGCCCCTGGACGCCGAGCGCCAGCCCGACCTGAGCTTTGTGCAGAGCACGGCGCGGGCCGTGGCTCGGCAGCTGCGGCCGGGCGGCCTGGTGGTGCTCGTCTCCACCACCTGGCCCGGCACCACGCGGGAGCTGTTGCTGCCCATCCTGGAGGGCGAGGGCGCGCGCTCGCTGGGCCGCGATCTGTTCGTGGCCTACTCGCCCGAGCGCGAGGACCCGGGGCGCGCCGACGTCACCACGGCGAGCATCCCGCGGTTGGTGGGCGGCCTCGACGACAGCTCGCGCGAGCTGGCCGTGGCGCTGCTCTCCCGCGCGGTGCGCGAGGTCGTGCCGGTCAGCTCGGCGGAGGTGGCCGAGGCCGCCAAGCTGCTCGAGAACATCTACCGCGCGGTCAACGTCTCCATGGTCAACGAGATGAAGACCGTGCTGACGGCCCTGGGCCTGGACGTGCACGAGGTCATCGACGCGGCCTCCACCAAGCCGTTCGGCTTCCAGCCCTTCCGCCCCGGCCCGGGCATGGGCGGCCACTGCCTGCCCATCGACCCTTACTACCTGGCGCATCGCGCCCGCCGTGCGGGGGTGACGGCGCGCTTCATCGAGCTGGCGGGCGAGGTCGATCGCGCCATGCCCGATTGGGTCGTGCAGCGCTTGGCGGCGGCCCTGGAGCAGCGCGGCTGCGAGCTGGCCGGCGCGCGCGTGCTCGTGCTGGGCCTGGCCTACAAGGCCGACGTGGACGACGTGCGCGAGAGCCCCGCCTTCGTGTTGATCGAGCGGCTGGAGGCGGCCGGCGCGCGAGTCGACGTGCACGACCCGCTGGTGCCCCGCACGCCGGCCGTCAGGCACGCGCAGATCGAGCCGCGAGACTCGCTGCCGCTCACAGCGCAGACGCTGGAGGCGGTGGACGCGGTGCTGGTGGCCACGGACCACTCGAGCATCGACTGGGAGCTGGTGCTGGCTCACGCGCGCCTGATCGTGGACACGCGCGGCGTGTTGCGCGGCCGCGGCGATCACGTCGTGCAGGCCTGACCAATGCACTCCAAGGTGCGTCGTTCGCAGGCGGGCGCGCGTCACCGGCGCCGCGTGGCGTCATAGATTCGTCATCAAACCCAAGCAGAGCGCACACCGTTGGAGCTGCGTCCCTAGACTGTGATGGTGTGTACGTCGCGCCATCGACCGTCGGGTCGGAGCGGGCGGGAGGCGCCAGGCTGGCCGCGCGTCGATGACGGAGGCTGAAGTGACCAGATCGACCTGCTTGTCCGCCCTGGGCGGCATGGACGCACAGCGCCGCTCCCGCGCCGGGCTGCGTGTCGCCGGCGCGTTGCTGCTGGCGCTGAGCGCGGCGGGCTGCAGCGCGACCTGGTTCATGGAGGACGCCGACGCCGAGGTCGCGCATGTGCTGGACCAGGCCGACGGCAAGGCCCTGGCCCACCGCGAGGGCTGGATCGAGCAGCCCGAGCAGCGTGCCGAAGAGGTCGAGCAGGGGCCCGGCGCAGAGGGCTCGGCGGAGACGGACGCAGG
>Ga0164313_10001380_pt1 | contig 21438 bp, 16 predicted proteins | sample GuaBasSedimGuay4_FD_113735 | JGI IMG/M metagenome (GOLD analysis project Ga0164313, IMG submission 113735) | Subseafloor sediment microbial communities from Guaymas Basin, Gulf of California, Mexico - Guay4, Core 4569-4, 0-3 cm | ecosystem: Environmental > Aquatic > Marine > Hydrothermal vents... | reverse complement strand
TACATCACCAATCCCCCACATATTGCCTGAACAGAAGTCGATAAAAAGGTAAACACCATTGAGTAATTCGGAATCGGACCCGCGATAAACATAACCACCGGTAACCGAACAATTTCCATTGCTATGGCTATATTCAAAAACCGGAAAATCATAGTTGGAAGGATCCCCGCAGTCATCATCATTAAATACATGAAAACCTTCATAGCATCGCCAGCCATAATTTTCTCCACCGGTAGAATCAGCAGATTGAAAATTGATTTCTTCCCATTGTACTTGACCAACATCGCCCATCCATAAATCCCCGGTTTGTTGGTCAAAACTAAAACGCCAGGGATTTCTTACGCCAATGGCCCAAATCTCGTCCAAGGTAAAATCATCGTCGGCAAAAGGATTTGTGGGAGGAATGGTATATCCATCAGCCGTAACATCAATTCTCAGCATTTTACCCAGCAACAACTGATGGTTTTGTGCTCGGTCGCCCGGGTCACCACCTGAACCGCCATCACCCATCCCAATGTATAAATAACCATCAGAGCCAAAGGCAATTTGCCCTCCGTTATGATTGCTAAAGGGTTGATTAATGGTAAGTAAAATATTTTGGGTATTAATATCTACAAAGAGATTGTCCTCATCCGAAAGGAAGGAGGCAATTACTGTATTTCCGGCCTGATTAGTGTAATTAACATAAAGCGTAAAATTGGTTTCGAAATCAGGATCAAATGCAAGTCCGAGCAATCCTTGTTCCCCTCCCATACTAATCTGTGTACTCAAATTCAAATAAATATTAGGTAACAGCTCGCCATTATCAGCCATTTTTATTTTACCACCCTGCTCAATAATATACATCCGGTCTCCCAAAAATTCAATTCCAACCGGATTGCTAAGCCCTGGTATAAAAGATGTTAATTCAACCGATAGTGGTGTTGGGTCACTTTGGGCCTTTATTAAAGTTGATGTTAATGCGATTGATAATAGTATAAAAAATCGTTTCATATCTATAAAATAAATTTGATAATGCAATGGGTTTTGTGCCAACAAGATAAAAAAAAGCCCGGCTATTTTGCCCGGCTTCTCATATTTTAAGTTTTATAAAAAAATCAAATTATTTATCCCAAGCTACAATACCCTCCTCCTCTTCGGTATAATCACCTGCTTCCAACTTAGCTTTTATTTTTGTAAAAGTTTCGATAGTATAATTTACATCGTCCAGGGTATGAACTGCGGTTGGGATTAACCGAAGCATAATCACGCCTTTTGGAACTACCGGGTAAAGAACAATAGAGCAAAAAATCTGATACTTCTTGCGTAATTCAAGTGTAATGTTTGTGGCTTCAGCCAATGTGCCATTAAGCATAACCGGGGTTACCTGGGTGTTTGTATTGGCCAGGTTAAAACCCGTATCCCTGAGCCCTTTTTGCAGCGCATTTGCAATTTTCCATAAATTGGTTCGTAATTCCGGCCTGGTCCTGAGTAACTCCAATCTTTTTAATGCTCCTATAACCAACGGCATAGGCATTGATTTGGCAAATGTTTGTGAACGTAAATTGTATCTCAAAAAACCGATTACATTTTTGTTTCCCGATAAAAAACCACCAATACTTGCCATAGATTTGGCAAAAGTGCCGAAATAAATATCTATTTGGTCATGTACACCTTGTTCCTCACCAGTTCCTCTACCCTTTGCTCCAATAGTTCCAAAACCATGTGCATCATCTACAAACAACCGGAATTCATATTTTTCTTTTAAGGCAAGAATTTCCTTTAATTTCCCTTGGTCACCCGACATCCCAAAAACACCTTCGGTAATCACTAAAATCCCACCATCTGTTGATTGGGTGATTTTAGTTGCCCTTTGCAATTGCTTCTCCAGATTTTCGATATTGTTATGCGGAAAAACAAATCGTTTGCCCTGGTGCAACCTGGCTCCATCGAGAATGCATGCGTGAGATTCGGAATCGTAAACGATAACATCCCTTCGGTCAACCAATGCATCAATGGCAGAAACCATTCCCTGGTACCCAAAATTTAATAAGTAAGTTTCTTCTTTTTGCATAAACTCAGAGAGCTCACGCTCTAATTGTTCATGATATTTGGTGTGTCCTGTCATCATTCGCGCACCCATTGGGTATGCTAATCCCCATTTTGCAGCTGCATCGGCATCTGCTTTACGAACTTCGGGGTGGTTGGCTAGTCCGAGATAATTATTCACACTCCATATCAACATTTCCTGACCCATGAAAGTCATTTTATTTGAAATTTCACCTTCTAATTTTGGAAATACAAAATAACCCTCTGCAGCTTTCGAATGTTGGCCTAAAGGACCCCTGTTTTTTGCAATTTTCTTAAAAATATCCACGCGCTATAGTTTTTGATTTATTGCTGCGAAATTAGCACTTATTAAAGGATGTACAAAAACTGATCGATGATGTTTTTAACACAATCGGTAATTTATTAAAAGTGAGCATGGACAGTTGTAATCCCTATCATATTAAAACTTTAATTGAGATGTAGTCGTATAATTTTTGCAATAAGTGATAGCCAATACTTTATATTTAAAAAATGAATTTATTTTTGCACCCAATAAACTACTGTTATGCAAATTTTTAAGTTTCTTGTTATTACGGGATTAGTGTTGTTTTATGCATTAAGCCTTAACGCTCAGGTTGAGGACAGTACCAATTATTATATTTTTAAAAATGTTCAAAATAGAACAAGCAATGGCTCGCCAGCCCTTAAAATGAATTATAAAAATAAGGATGGCAACAAATTAACCATGGCTGATTTAAAAGGAAAAGTGGTTTTTTTGGATTTTTGGGCTTCCTATTGTGGATATTGTGTTAGCCAGATTCCGGAGGTCAATAAACTTCAGGAAAAATACCCGGAGATTGCAGTGGTCAGGGTTTCTGTTGACGATCGTGAAAATGCCTGGAGAAATGCCTCAGAAAAACACGCAATGGACGGGTATGATTTATGGGCAGACGGAATGTCATACCCCGCAAGTGATTACACACTCGATCTGTTTTATTTTGATGCCAATGAGGCAAATGGTTTACCAGCAAGCTTCGAACTATCTAACCCCATTCCGGGGTATGTATTAATTGATCAGAATGGAAATATTGTAACCAATTGGGCCCCTGAGCCGGGCACCGATGAATTGGACGAACTAATAATGAGATTGTTGAATTGATGCAATTCATATTCAATTGAACCGTTTAATTCGTGGGTATTAGACTTTATTTTATATTTGCACGATTTTTTAGGATGACAAAGGACCGTATATTTTATTTAGTTGTATTGTTTTTATTTGCTACCGGGGCTATTACCTCTTGTGGCGAGTACAATAAGGTGCTTAAAAGTACCGATGCTAATTTAAAGTATAACAAAGGAATAGAGTATTACGAACAAGGGAGGTATGAGCGTGCCTTACCTTTATTTGAAGAGTTGATCTCCTTATATCGGGGGACAACAAAAAGTGAAAAGATTTACTTCTATTATGCGTATAGTAATTTTTATATGAGGAATTACGCACTATCAGCTTATTATTTCGGAAATTTTGTAAAAACATATCCCACAAGCGAATTTGCTGAAGAGGCTTCTTTTATGAGTGGCTATTCTGATTATAAGAGTTCACCGATTTATTCCCTGACCCAGGAAGATACATATAGTGCCATTGATAATTTACAACGGTTTATGAATGATTACCCGGAATCGTTACTTGTTGATTCGTGCAATGTTTTGATTAACGAATTAAGGGGGAAATTGGAAAAAAAGGCTTTTGAAAACGCCTATTTATATTATAAACTAGGTAATTATAAATCGGCACTAATTGCTTTTAAGGATGTTCTAAAAGATTTTCCGGAGTCGAATTATAAAGAAGATGTTTTATATTGGATGTTGGTTACCAATTATGAAGTTGCTTCAAAAAGTGTATATTTCAAGAAAAAGGAACGGTATGAGGATACTATAAATGCTTATTATAAATTTGTAGATACATACCCGGAGAGCAAAAAAATATCAAGTGCTGAACGGTATTTTAAATTGTCAATAAAATTTTTAGATTCGTTAATTTTGTAAAAACTATAAATAATGCCTGTAAATTTTAAAGCTTCAACCGCATCGCGGACAACAATTACAAGGGATACTCTCGATTTGGAAAAGGAAACCGGAAACATATACGAAAGTATAGCTATAATGGCTAAAAGATCGAACCAGATTAATCTTGAATTAAAAGAGGAATTACTTCGAAAATTAGAGGAGTTTGCCCCAACAACAGATAATCTGGAAGAGATATTCGAAAACCGGGAACAAATTGAAATATCGAAATTTTATGAAAAATTGCCAAAACCTTATAATATTTCGATACACGAACTTCTGGAAAGTGAAATATATTTTCGAAATCCGGAGGAAGTAGATTTAAGTGAAGAAAAAAAAGAGGATTAAACCTTTTGGCCGTACATTATGGCGCTAAAAAATAAAAAAATACTACTTGGAATAACCGGTAGCATTGCTGCTTTTAAAGCAGCTTTTCTGGTACGGTTATTTGTAAAAGCAGGAGCAGAGGTTAAAGTAATAATGACTCAGGCAGCTTCTGATTTTATTGGGAAGGTTACATTGGCAACTTTATCAAAAAACCCTGTTTATATTGATTTTATTAAACCTGATGGCACTGGTCAATGGAATAATCATGTTGAATTGGGAACCTGGGCCGATTTAATGGTGATTGCCCCGGCAAGTGCAAATACCATGGCTAAAATGGCTAATGGAATTTGCGATAATCTGTTGTTGGCTTCATATTTATCTGCTCGTTGCCCCGTTGTTTTTGCCCCTGCTATGGATCTCGACATGTACAGTCATCCGGCGACAACTGCAAATATTCAAAAGCTTATTGAATACAACAACCTAATAATTCATCCCGACGATGGGGAATTAGCCAGTGGATTGTTTGGCGAAGGGCGTATGGCTGAGCCAGAAGATATCGTTGATTTTATAGAACGGTCGTTTTCCGGGACTGACAAGTTGGTCGGAAAATCGTTTTTAGTAACCGCAGGGCCTACCTACGAGAAAATAGATCCGGTAAGGTTTATCGGCAACCATTCATCAGGTAAAATGGGATTCGAAATTGCCGAAAGCCTGGCAGCAAATGGTGCAGAAGTAATTCTGGTTTCCGGTCCATCGCAATTAAAATCAAAACATCCGAATATCAGGTTGATCAAAGTTGAAAATGCGGCCAAAATGTATCAAATATGCCTTGAAAGTTTTGGGGCTGTAGATGGAGCTGTTATGGCTGCTGCAGTTGCTGATTACCGACCAGTGAATGCCCATGATAAAAAAATAAAAAAACAAAATACGGGCATGGTCCTTAAATTGGAACCTACACAGGACATTCTTGCAAGTCTGGGTAAAATTAAGGATCAACAGTTTTTAGTTGGGTTTGCTTTAGAAACCGACAATGAAATTAAAAATGCAAAGAAGAAACTCGTTGCTAAAAATGCCGATCTGATAGTCCTGAATTCCCTAAATGTAAAAGGTTCAGGTTTTAATGTAGATACCAATAAAGTGTGGTTGGTTGAACCGGATGAAATAACTGAATTGGATTTAATGCCCAAATCGGAAGTGGCTGATAAAATTGTTGAAAGAATAGCTGAAGTTTTGGCATAATAAAATCGAGTTCAGGTTACTACTTCTGACTTTTTTAAAATTCAAATAACATTTCTTCGGATTATCCGTTTTATATTGTTGATAAAATTATTGATTCATCCATTAAAAACAAATGGTTTGCATTTTTGGTTTTACAAGATTGCATTAGCTTTGAACACCCTAAATAATAAGCATGAAGTATAGGATAATTGTATTGTTTTTTGTTTTTTCGATTGCCTATCTGCCCCATTTTTCAGGGCAGGAATTACTTTGCGAAGTTACCATTAGAACAAAAGTTCAGAGCAGTGTTACCCGAGTATACGATTCGATGAAGAACGATATCCGGGATTTTATGAATAATCGAAGCTGGACTCAGGATAGGTTTGGATCTGCCGAAAAAATAAAATGCAACATTTTAGTTACCATTGATGAGCAGGTAGGGACTACTCGATTTGGTGCTTCCATACTTGTGCAATCTTCACGACCGGTATTTAATAGCGCTTATAATAGCCCGATTTTATCCTTAACCGATAAAGATTTTGATTTTGAGTATACGGAGAATGAATCAATGAATTTTTCGCAAGACCAGTTCCGTAGTAACCTCACATCTGTGTTGGCTTATTATGCCTATTTAATTATTGGCTACGATTACGATACTTTTAGTAAATCATCTGGAACCCCTTATTTTATGATAGCAAAAAAAATTGTAGACCAGGCTCAAAGTGCCGCTTCGCAGGGTTGGCGTTCTTCTGAATCGAATCAAAACAGGTATTGGTTGGTTGAGAATATATTAAACAGCCAGTTTATTCCTTTCAGGGAGTTCTTGTACCAATACCATCGTCAGGGGCTTGATGTTATGTACGACGACCCAAATGATGGGAGAAGTAATACTACTAAAGCACTCGAAAAGCTATTAAAAGTGCACAGGGCGAGCCCGTCGTCATATAACACACAGGTTTTGTTTAAAGCAAAGGCAGACGAAATAGTTGGTATTTATTCGAATGCACAACCCATGGAAAAAGCTCAGGTTTATAATATCCTTCAAACAATTGACCCTGCAAATTTCGATAAGTACAGTAAGCTTAAAGATTGAATGTTATCTCGGCTCTATATCAGCAATTACGGTTTAATAGATGAAATAAATCAATCTTTCGAACCCGGATTAAACACTGTTACTGGAGAAACGGGTGCCGGTAAGTCGATGATAATTGGAGCGTTAGGGCTTATTTTAGGTGATCGAGCTGATGCAAAAGCTTTGAGGGACGTGTCGAAAAAATGCGTTTTAGAGGCGGAGTTTAAACCGGAGGGCTCCTTAAAAACCTTTTTTGATAAAAACGATTTGGATTGGTACGATTCTTTACTGATTCGAAGGGAAATTTCTTCCAATGGCCGGTCACGTGCTTTTGTAAATGATTCGCCGGTTAAACTCGAAACGCTTAAAAAACTTAACGCTGAATTAATCGACATTCATACCCAGGAACATACCCTTAAGATAAATAGACCTGAATATCAGCTCTATTTACTCGATTTATACGCAAACAAAAGCGATCATCTGGATAATTACCAAAAGGTTTTTTTTAGTTACAATCAGCTTTTTGCAGAATTAAAATCATTCGAAGCCCAAATTGAAAAAGACAAGAGCGAAATTGATTTTCTGGGTTTTCAGTTAAATGAGTTAAAATCTTCAAATATTAAAAAGGGTGAATTGAAGGAACTTGAGCAACAGCGGGAGTTGCTTGCCAATCGCGAAGCAATTATACAAAGCATCGAAAAAGGAAAATATTTACTCAATGACAGCGAAAGTAATGTGACTGATGTATTGTATGGCCTTGGTGACGATTTTAATCAAATACAGGGCATAACCGACTGGCTTAAAGAGTTATATGAACGATTGGATAGGGCGTACCTGGAAATTAAGGACCTGGGGTATGAATTTAGCTTACGTGCTGATGAAATCGGGATTGAGGGAGGTAAATTGGAAGAGATAGATGAACGATTGGGTATGTATTATCGTTTAGAAAATAAGTATAAGGTAAACGGTGATGCTGCCTTGTTGGAAATACAGGAAAATTTAGTTTCCAAGTTAGCTAAAGTCGAAAACTATGAAGACGACCTTAAAGCTAAAAGAGCGTATGTAATCCAGGTTTACGAATCGTTGATTGTAAAAGGAAAAGTTCTCAATGATTTCAGACTAAAAACTTCGCCTGGTTTCGAAAGGCAAATCGAAAAGGATTTGAAATTACTGGGTATATCGCATCCCAGGTTATTTTATAGTTTTAAAAAATTGGAGAAACCGGAAATTAACGGGTTATATCAAATTGAGTTAATGTTTTCATCCAACCCGGATTCCAATCCCGATAAAATTGAATTGGTAGCATCGGGAGGCGAGAAGTCGAGGTTGATGTTGGTGATGAAATCAATTCTTGGCCACCGTCTAAATATTAAATCCATTGTTTTTGATGAAATTGATAGCGGAATTTCGGGCGAAGTAGCGCTGCGTACTGGCGAATTGCTCGAAAAACTTGGCAATGATACGCAGGTAATTAGCATTACCCATTTATCGCAGGTCGCCGGTAAAGGAAAACATCAGTATAAAGTTGCTAAACAGGTGCTTAATGGCAAAACACAAATTTCTATTTCGAAGCTTACCCAGGCGCAAAGAATAGAAGAATTAGCAGAAATGATTGGAGGTAAGGTAATTACAGATGCTGCCCGCAAAACAGCCCTCGAAATGTTAAGTTTGTAGCATTAACGTGCTATTGAAATGTGAGTTTATAGTGGGTTCCTTTCTTAACTCTTCTTTCCAGCTTTCCTCCGAGTTGTTCAGATAAATTATCAATCAATTCAAGACCGATAGAATTTAGATTTGTACCCATAGCTCTTTTAACCATTCCAATCCCATTGTCCCCGATTTTTAAGGTAAGTTCATCTTTTGACTTTTCAAAATGAAGATAAATTTCCTTTTGCTTTATTCCTTCAAAGGCGTATTTCATCGAATTGGAAACAATTTCATTTATAAGTAATCCAATAGGATGAAGTGTATCCAGGTCCAAATGGCCTATGCTTATTTTTAATTCGGTTGTGATAGGTCCCTTACTTCTATAGACCGATTTTAAACTTGTTATTAATTGAATCAAGTAGTTTTTAACATCAATCATCGAGAAATCTTTTGTTAAATACAATTGATCATGTAAAATTGCCATTGCAGTAATCCTGGTCTGTAAATCCTGAAATATATTTTGCGTATTCTCCGGTGCTTTTTGGGCCTGAAAACGCAACAAACTGTTTATAATTTGCAGGTTGTTTTTTACCCGATGGTGAATTTCCTTTAAAAGGATGTCTTTTTCTTTTTTCGAGATAAGTGTTTGCTGGTATTCCAGGTTAACCACTAATAAATCACTATTGGCTTTTTCCAATTGATTTTTTATTTTTTTCTCGAGATTATATCTTTTAAAAAGAATAATGATGAAAATAATGATTAATAACAAACCTGATATTGCAAGGGCAGATAGCACTTGATTGTATTTTAATTTATCAGATATAGTCTTGATTTCAAGCGCGGTTAAAGCAGCTTCTTTTTTACGCGTATCTTCTTCATATTGTTGGTCGATCAGTGCGAACCGTCTTTTCGTTTCATCGGTATTGATTTTAGTGTTTAGCGAATCATAAATACTTAAATATTTGAATGCCAGTTCATATTTTTTGCTTCTTGAATATAACTCGGATAATTTTTTTGTTGCTTCCAATTGAAGTTCAACTATTTTTTGCTTCGAAGAAATCCTGAATGTTTCCATCAATGCTTTTTCGGCTTTTGGGTTATTATAAATTTCTGTATAATAAACCCCGTAGTTATACAAAACCTCGGCAATAAGCGAAGAATCATTAATATCAATACTTATATCGAATGCATTATCTATGTATTTAATTGCGCTATCCATTTGCCCTGTTTCAACCAACATACTGCCATAATTGTTTGAGGCAAGTGCAACTCCATAAGTGTCATTAATTTTGGCAGAAAACAGCATTGCGTCTTTATAAATAAGCATTGCGCCTTCAGTATCGTTTCTATCGTCAGCCAATACACCCTGGTTAAGTTTTAAAATTGCAATTCCAAGTGAATCATTAAGGGCTTCAAAATAATCCTGGGCTTTTTGATAATGATTTTCGGCTTGAATAAAATCACCCCTATTAGCATATATAATACCAATATTCATGAAGCAATCGGCTGTATTTATACTATCTAGAAGTTCTTTATAAATATCAATAGCGGTTAAATAGTTTTTTAGGGCGAAATGGTTTAATCCTTGAATATCATTTATAACACCTAAGCTTTGGTAGGAATTCGCTTCATGATACTTTACCCTGAAAGATTCTAATTCAACAGGAATGTGATTGTAGTATTCAATTGCCATTAAAAAATCCTTCTTAGCTTGGGTAAACTCGCCTACTTGATAAAGATAAAACCCACGAAATGCATATAAATATGCAATAGAAGTATCAGCTTTTAATTCATTCGCAATTTTCAATCCACGTTCAGTGAGATGGTTATAGGATTCGAAATCCCATACATCCATAGAATCAGCCAATTGATGTTCGATGTTTAAAAGTACAGCTTGTTTATTATCAAGCTTTTCGAATACATTTCCTTTCGAATCAATTTTTGATTGACTATAGGCAACTGTATAAAATATAAAGGGAAAACAAAGAGCCAATGTTTTTATCAAGAAGTTGATCAGCCCTAATTTCATAAGTGGTTAAACTATATTCGTTTTGTCGTTTACGTATGATCATTCTTTTTGGTTGCTATGCAAAATAGTGACTACATCTGTTTGCTGAATTTAAGTTGATAATGAGTTCCTTTATCTACTGTTCTTGTAAGTTTACCATCCAATTGCTCAGATAAATTATTGATAAGTTCAAATCCAATGGAGCCTGTATTTAAACTAATTTGCCTTTTATCTATTCCTTTGCCGGTATCTCCGGTTTTTAGTATAAAATCATTTCCGGAACGATCGAGATAGAGGTAGATTTTATTTTTCGTCGGATTATCAGAAAAGGCATATTTTAACGAGTTTGAAATGATTTCGTTCACGAGTAACCCTAATGGATGTAGCGTGTCAAGATCAAGGAAATCAACATTTATTTTAATGTCAAAATCTATTATTTGAGTGTTCGAAAATGCTGATTTCAAATTGTTTATTAATTGTGTAAAATAATCTCCAACATCAATTTTCGAAAAATCTTTTGTCATGTATAACTGGTCGTGCAGAAGCGACATGGCTGTTATCCTGGATTGTAAATCCTGGAATATACTTTGCGAGTTTTCAGGTGATTTTTGGGCTTGAAAACGCAACAAACTATTAATAATCTGTAGATTGTTTTTTACCCTGTGATGTATTTCCTTTAAGAGGATATCTTTTTCTTTTTTTGATATAAGTGTTTGTTGATATTCATTATTGATCCTTTCCAATTCGTGATTCGTTTTTTCCAGTTGGATTTTAATCCTGGTCTCAAGTTTGTATTTTCTAAAAAGAATAATGATAAAAACTATAATTAGTAAGAATCCTGATATCGAAAGGGTTGAAAGGATTTGATTGTATTTTAATTTATCGGATATGGTATTTATTTCGAGTTCTTTTAAAGCAGCTTCCTTTTGGCGTGTTTCCTCTTCATATTGTTCCTCAATTAGTGAAAATCTTTTTTTTATGTCATCGGTATTGTATTTTGTGTTAAGTGAATCAAAATATCTTAAATAACCATAAGCCAATTTGTAATTGTGTTTTTGGGCATATATTTTGGATAAAGCTTCAGTAGCATCCAACTGGATTTTTACCATTCCCAATTTTGATGAAATAGCAATTGCTTTTAGCAAAGCCTTTTCGGCCTTGGCGGGTTCGTTTATAGCATTATGGTAAATACCAAAAGTGAACAGAATCTCGGCGATTCCGGATGAGTCTTGTAATTCACTGTAAATATTGTAAGTATCTTCCAGGTAATTTCTCGCACTTTCGGGTAAACCCAGGTAAACATAACATTCTGCGATGTTGGTCATGGCTATTGCCCGGTATTCTTTTTTATTTGCCTGTTCATAAACCTCTAATGCCATTTTAAATTCTTCAAGAGCATTCGTATAATCTTTGTTTTCGGCTGCGATGGCCCCAAGGTTTATCCTATTGTTGGCGACACCGGTCATATTGTTTAATGCTTCATAATAAGTAAGGGAATTACTAAAATATTCCTCAGCCTGTTTGTTTTTATCCTCACTGGCATACAATGCACCTATATTCAGGTATCCAATTGCTATTCTGGCACTATCGTTTAATTCTTTAAATATTTGTAGAGCGCTTAGGTTGTTTTGCAATGATAAATGCGTGTAACCTAACATACCATTAACCAGCCCGAGGTTATTGTAGGCTCTTCCTTCTGTAGATTTTATATTGTTGGTATAGGATTCAATCGCAACGTTGCCAGCCATTTCTATCGCAAGTAAATAATTGGTTTTAGCTTGTTTAAAATTGCCTGTTACATATCCTTTGTTTCCTTTAAACACATATAGTTTTACCAATGAACTATCTATTTTTAATTCTGTGGCTAGCTCTAATCCCTTTTTATTTAAATGGTCAAATACTTCAAAGTTCCTGGTTCCAAAATAAAAAGGCATTTGCTGTTCTATATTTATAAGGACGGCATGTTTATTATCAAGTTTTTTGAATATAGTTTCTAAAGAGTCAATTGTTGATTGGTTTTGTGCAAAGCTGGTTTGACCATGCAATACAATAAGAAACAAGCAGATTGCAATTTTCATAAATGCATTAATTTTTAAATACATAGCTAGTCGTGTTGATTTATAAAGGACTTTACGAAATAACAGTAATTTTGTTTGACAAGATAAACAACTGTTTGTTTATATTCGCAGCTTAATGGACGCGGAAAAAATCAATAACCTTAAAGCCCTTCTAGACAAAGAGCATGATTGGCCTTCACATTATAGGTTTAAGTTTATATATAAATCAACATCCCTTATTAAAGGCCAATTGGAAGCGATTTTTCCAAAAGGGTCGGAACATATAATTAAAAAGTCCAGTAAAGAAAACTATGAAAGTCTTACTGTTAACCACTTGGCAAAAAGTGCAGATGAGATACTGGACCTGTATAAAGAGGCTTCGTTAATAAAAGGCTTAATTACACTTTAATGGAGTTACTTAAATTTCTGAATAAAGCATTGTGGATTACAGCTATTATTTTTTCGCTGTATTGGTTGGTTAAATACCTCTATCGTAAATTCAAACCGCAAAACCCTTTATTTTTCTATTTACACCAGGTTGATAAAAAAGATGGGGAATGGAAGGTTAGAATCGAATCCCCAACAGATAATTTCGATGTGGACATACATATTTTTGTAGGACAGCAATTGGTGGCCAAAAAAAAAGCCTGCTTAAATGCAGGCTTAAACAAAGTATCGGTTAAATCATCAGCATTGCTTCACGATAAGGAAGGTGTAATTAAAATCCACGCAGCAGGTCAAAAGCTCGAACGAAGTGTTTAAACCGGTTTTTCGGGTTTAGCTTTTTTACTGCGGACTACGGTAATTTTAATCTCATCTTTTTTCTCATTATAATCAATTTTTAATGTATCACCTTCCTTTACTTGAGAATCCACAATTTCTTCTGCAACAGCATCTTCGATATAGCGTTGAATAGCTCTTTTTAATGGTCTCGCCCCGTATTTTGGGTCGTATCCTTTATCGGCAACATATGCTTTTGCCTTTTTTGACAATACTAAATTATACCCCAACTGTTTTGTACGGTCAAATAATTTATTGAGCTCAATGTCAATAATCTTTAATAAATGGCCGCGGTCGAGCGATGAAAAAAGCACCATATCATCAATCCGATTTAAAAATTCGGGGGCAAACGAACGCTTAAGTGCATTTTCTATGATTGACTTTTGGTCTTTCTCCTTATCTTCAATTTTTGACTTGGTACTAAATCCAACACCTGTTCCGAAATCCGCAATTTTTCTGGCCCCGATATTCGAGGTCATTATTATTATTGTATTTCTGAAATCAATTTTACGGCCGAGTGAATCTGTCATTTGACCATCGTCAAGAACTTGTAACAAAAGATTAAAAACATCAGGATGCGCTTTTTCAATTTCATCGAGTAAAATTATAGAGTAGGGCCTCCGCCTTACTTTTTCGGTAAGTTGCCCACCTTCTTCATAACCTACATATCCTGGAGGGGCTCCGATTAACCTTGAAATGGCGAATTTCTCCATATATTCACTCATATCAATTCTAATTAAAGCATCATCCGAATCGAACATATAACGAGCCAGTTCTTTGGCCAATTCGGTTTTGCCAACACCTGTAGGCCCCAGGAAAATAAACGTACCAATTGGTTTGTTCGGATCCTTTAGCCCTGTACGGTTTCGTTTAATCGCTTTAACAATTTTTGATATCGCTTCGTTTTGTCCAATTACATTTTTCATCAGGTCTTCATCCATCCGGGCAAGTTTACCAGACTCTTTTTCAGCAATTCGCACAACCGGAATTCCCGTCATCATGGCAACAGTTTCGGCAACATGGTCTTCGGTAACACTAATTCTGTTAACCTTGCTTTCTTCTTCCCATTTTCTTTTGGCAATATCAAGTTGATTGTTCAATTGTTTCTCGGTATCGCGCAATTGCGCAGCTTTTTCGTATTGCTGGCTTTTTACCACTTCATTTTTCAGAAGTTTAACCTCTTCAATTTTAAACTCAATATCGATAATCTCTTTGGGCACATTCATATATTTAATATGAACCCGTGAGCCGGCTTCATCAAGGGCATCAATGGCTTTATCGGGCAAATACCGGTCAGAAATATAACGTATAGTAAGTTTTACACAGGCTTCGATTGCTTCAGGTGTAAAAGTCACCAAATGGTGATCTTCGTATTTATCTTTTATATTATTAAGTATTTCTATGGTTTCTTCGTAGTTGGTAGGTTCAATCAGAACTTTTTGAAACCTTCGTTCAAGCGCACCATCTTTTTCGATGTATTGCCGGTATTCGTCGAGTGTGGTAGCACCGATACATTGTATTTCGCCGCGGGCCAAAGCCGGTTTAAACATATTTGATGCATCTAAAGAACCGGATGCACCTCCTGCTCCAACAATGGTGTGTATTTCATCGATAAACAGAATAACATCTGGCGATTTTTCCAATTCATTCATAACGGCTTTCATCCGTTCTTCGAATTGTCCCCGGTATTTTGTCCCAGCAACCATTGATGCCATATCGAGGGCAATTATCCGCTTGTTAAAAAGCACCCGGGCCACCTTTCGTTGGATTATCCTAAGGGCAAGTCCTTCGGCAATAGCCGATTTGCCAACTCCGGGTTCACCGATAAGCACCGGGTTGTTTTTTTTGCGTCTGCTCAAAACCTGCGATACTCGTTCAATTTCTTTTTCCCTGCCAACAATGGGGTCTAATTTTCCATCTTCTGCCATTTTTGTCAGGTCTCTTCCAAAATTATCGAGAACAGGAGTTGAAGATTTTGATTCTTTTACCTTCCGTTGCCCGCCTGGAAAATCGCCGCCCCCATGCTCCATAGGATTATCTTCCGGCGGTAGCCCGGTTTGGCTAGAAAAACCATTGTCTTCCATATTCATAATTAAATATTCGTTTTTTGCTTGTAAATATCCAACATCCAGCCGTTTTAAAATACCCGATATAACATTATTACGGTCTTTTAAAATTGCAAGTAACAGGTGTCCGGTATCAATAACACTACTTTTAAATTCTTTGGCAACAAGGTAGGTTATCTTTAAAACCCGCTCGGCCTGTTTTATCATAGGCACGTTATTATTTTGCCTTTCAGGTAGGTTTCCTGCTGGTATTGCATTTTCAATCTGTGCCCTTAATTGCTGAAGATCAACATCTAAACTTGTTAGTATTTTAACAGCACTGCCTTTTCCTTCTCTTATCATGCCAAGGGTTAGATGCTCTAAACCAACGTATTCATGGCCCAGTCTCAACGCTTCTTCACGACTATAATTTATAACTTCTTTAACGCGGGGCGAAAAATTAACTTCCATAACTATTCCTTTATAAAAACCGGTTCAATAATCAATATCTAAATTAGCGCATTATCACAATAAATCAAATTTATCATTCATAATAAATATATCAAGTTTATATTCTTGTGTTTATTCACATTATTAAGGCATATTTTGTGAATAAAAACAGTAGAATCAAAGCTAAAAAATAAGTATTTTCACGATCTTGTTTTACAAGAATTATGCAATAAAAAATAAAAGCGGTTTATGGCAGAGAATGAAAAAATAATATTAATAAATATTGAAGATGAAATGCGATCGGCTTATATCGATTATTCGATGTCGGTTATTGTTTCAAGAGCGTTACCCGATGTAAGGGATGGATTAAAACCGGTACATCGTCGGGTTCTTTATGGGATGTTAGACCTGGGTGTACTTTCGAACAGGCCCTATAAAAAATCGGCCCGTATTGTAGGGGAGGTTTTGGGTAAGTACCATCCACATGGCGATTCATCTGTTTACGATACCATGGTTAGGATGGCACAGGATTGGTCGTTAAGGTATCCGTTGGTAGATGGCCAGGGAAATTTTGGCTCGGTTGATGGCGATAGCCCTGCAGCAATGCGTTATACCGAAGCCCGGTTAAGAAAAATTGCGGAAGAAATGCTATCTGACCTTGATAAGGACACGGTAAATTTTAGGCCTAATTTTGATGAGTCATTGAGAGAGCCTGAAGTGCTTCCGGCCCGAATCCCCAACTTGTTGATAAATGGTTCCAGTGGTATTGCTGTTGGGATGGCTACAAATATGCCACCGCATAATTTAACCGAGGTAATTAATGGAACAATTGCTTATATAGATAATAATGATATAGATTTAGACGCTTTGCTCGAATTTATAAAAGCACCGGATTTTCCTACTGGCGGAATTATCTATGGTTATGATGGCGTAAGAAAAGCCTTTGAAACCGGACGGGGAAGGATTGTGATGCGGGCACAAACCGCATTCGAAGAAATAAGGGAAGGAAAAGAAGCGATTATTGTAACCGAAATTCCATATCAGGTTAACAAAGCCGACATGATCAAGAAAACGGCTGACCTTGTTAATGATAAAAAAATTGATGGAATAAGCGATATAAGGGATGAATCGGATAGAAACGGTATGCGCATTGTTTATGAATTAAGAAGGGATGCGATTCCAAATGTTGTATTGAATAAGCTGTTTAAAAACACGGCTTTACAAACTTCTTTTTCTGTTAACAATATTGCCCTTGTTAAAGGCAAGCCCGAAGCACTTAATGTAAGGGATATGATTGTACATTTTGTGGACCATCGACACGAAGTAGTGGTAAGGCGTACACAATATGAACTCAAAAAAGCCGAAGAGCGGGCACATATTCTTGAAGGGCTTTTAATTGCCCTCGATAATCTTGATGAAGTTATTACACTGATAAGGGCTTCCCAAACCCCTGAAGTAGCAAGAACGGGATTAATGGACCGGTTTAAACTTTCAGAATTGCAAGCACGTGCAATACTCGATATGCGTTTGCAAAAACTGACCGGTCTTGAGCGAAACAAAATAAAAGATGAGCATGCTGAGTTGATGCGGATTATTGAGAATTTACGTAATATTCTTGGCAACGAATCTATGCGGATGGAAATTATCAAGGAAGAACTCAATGAAATAAAAAACAAGTATGGCGATGAACGAAAAACGAAAATTGAATATGCTTCCGCCGATTTTCGTATCGAAGATATGATTTCAAATGAAAAAGTGGTAATCACGATTTCGCACTTGGGGTATATGAAACGGACCTCGTTAGTCGAGTATAAGTTACAAAATAGAGGCGGTACTGGATCGCGTGGAAGTAGAACACGAGATAAAGATTTTCTTGAACACATGTTTGTGGCCAATAATCACAATTATCTGTTAATATTTACCGAAAAAGGAAAATGTTTTTGGATGCGTGTTTTTGAAGTTCCGGAAGGCTCTAAAACTGCCAAAGGACGAGCTATTCAGAATTTATTAAATATTGCACCCGACGATAAGGTATTGGCCTACATTAATGTATTGGATTTAAAGGATGTGGATTATATTAATAACAACTTCCTGGTCATGTGTACCAAAAAAGGGGTGATTAAAAAAACAACGCTCGAAGCTTATTCGAGGCCTCGGCAAAATGGTATAAACGCCATTAGTATTAGGGAGGGAGACCAATTGCTTGAAGCCAAACTTACTTCTGGAAACGATGAAATCGTTATGGCTGTGAAATCAGGTAGGGCTATCCGTTTTAATGAAAGCAAAGTACGCCCAATGGGCCGGAATGCAGCCGGTGTACGCGGTATTAAAATGAGCGATCCTTCGGATGAAGTAATTGGTATGGTTTGTGTTTCTGATGTTGAAACAGATATTTTGGTTGTATCGGAACATGGTTATGGAAAGCGTTCCAAACTTCAAGATTATCGGATCACCAACAGAGGTGGTAAAGGTGTTAAAACATTGACAATAACCGATAAAACCGGCAAGCTTATAGCTATTAAAAATGTACATGACGATAATGAGTTGATGATTATTAACGAAGCTGGTGTTGTTATCCGACTTGACATGAGTAATTTACGGACAATGGGTAGGGCTACACAGGGTGTGAGGCTCATCAATTTAAAAGAAAACGATAAAATCGCAGCTGTTGCAAAAGTTGAAAAAGAACCAGACGAAAATGGTGAAGATGTAAATGCACCGAATGAAAATGATACTGAAGGTAACAAAGATGATGAAAATCAAGATAATTCTGAAGTATAAGTATTAATTTTACGTCAATTAAATAAAAAACTATTGTAAAATGAAAAAATTAAGTTTAATAATACTAGCCCTTTTTGTGGTTGCATTTGTTAGTGCCCAAAGCAGTAAGGTTAATTCTGCCTATGCTAATTATAACCATGCAAGTACCGAACTTGCAGGTGGCGATTTAGAAGCTGCAGTAAAGGACCTGAGAGAAGCTACTGTGAATATAGAACCTGCTATTGCTAATGAAAAAACAAAGCTTAAATCTAAAACCTGGAGATACCGTGGTAATATTTATTCGATGATTGCAGGGATTGAATCGATGGATGAAGAGTTTCCGGATGCTACGGATAAAGCTATCGAATCCTATAGAAAAGCTATGGAATTAGACACCAAAGGAAGTTATAAGGATGATATTACACAATCGATTGTAGCAATGTATAATTCTGGATTACAGTTGGGAGTAGAGGCTTATTCTGCACAGGAGTACGAAAAAGCTATTTACTATTTTGAAACGAACCAACAATTGTATGATATTATTGGTTTGGTTGATACTATGGGAATTTATAACGCTGGATTAGCTGCCGACCATGGAGGCTTTAATGATAAAGCCGTAGAGAATTACTTGAAATGTGCCGATATGGGTTATGAAGGGGAGTATTGCTATAACAAATCAATTAACTTATTATCTGGACAGGAAAAATACGATGAGGCTATTGAGGTATCGAAAGCAGCCCGTATAAAATTTCCTGAAAGTCAGGCGATAATTATCTCACAATTAAATGTTTATCTAAAAGCTGATAAATATGAAGAAGCTGAGATAGAACTTGAACAAGCGGCTAATGAAAGCCCTGATGATGCCAATATGTGGTTTGCTTTAGGTGTTGTTAAAGAAAACCTGGATAAAAAAGATGAAGCAGTAGCTGCTTATGTTAAATCATTGGAGGTTGACCCGGATTTTTACAATTCGAACATGAACCTGGCTATTCTGTATTTTAGTAAAGCTTCGGACATGATAAATGCAGCCAACGAAATTCCGGTAAATGAGATAGACAAATACGAAGCCGCAAAAGCTGATGCCATGGAGCAACTAAAACTTGCTGTACCTTATTTTGAAAAATCATATACATTAAAACCGGAAAATAAAAATGTATTGCTCGATTTAAAAGAAGCTTACGGTCAATTAAACGACACCGAGAATTACAATCGGGTTAAAGAATTGATTGAAGGGAATTAATTATAGTTTTCTTTAAATGTTTTAAAAGGGATGCTGAGGCATCCCTTTTTTTGTAATGGTACTTTCTCAAAAAAAAAAGACGGCTGATTTTGCCGTCTCATTTAACCCGCATTATGAGTTTTATTTATCTCCAACACCAATATTCCAACCGATATTGAACATAATCATACTGTATTTAAATTCTTTACCCACATTATCAAATTCGTATTTCCCTGCAAAATGGTAAGCTAATGCCATCTGGAAAACCCCAAACTGAACCCCAACTTCCGGAGCGCCCCCAAAAGAATACTTCCTGTCCAAAGTAAAGGAGAGGTTTGCATTGTCTTCTGTAATAACTGCACTGGGCTTTATTCCATACAGGCCAATGCTACCTGCTACGAAAAACCGGGCTCCACTATTTCTTCTCTCTTTTCCAAAAGCATATTTCCCTTTAGCCAAAAAATTCATCATGCTAGTAACCTCGGCCGATTGATCATCTATTAAGGCGATTATTGCAATTGTGGAATTTAATTCAATCCCTGCTGAAATATTATAATTGATGTTATACAAAAAGTTAGCGTAAAAGTCGAATCCAACTCCCACGTTTTTATTTGCATCATCAACGTTAACTGCTGAACTGTTAACAGATCCGGCACCGAACCCCAATCCGATAGTCATCATTTTGTCCTGGGCATTACCTGAGACGATAAATAATAATAAGGTTAATGATAGTAGAATTTTTTTCATGATATTTTAGTTTTTAGTTAATAATTGTTTTTAATTAATAGTTCAACAATTTAAGAAATCTTACCCTCAATAATTATAAACACAAATATTTTTTTAAACTATAGAAATAGTAGTAATTAATTGCTAAATAACTTCAAAATTATTCACCTACTCATATTTCCTTCCTCTCAATAGCTGGGCTATTACTGCGGGTAAAATACTGCGTGAGCATCTGATTTTATTGTTCTTTTGGCTCTCATGACGAAAAACCCATGAATAATCAGGGTTTATGAATTTTACTTATTTCCAACACCAATATTCCAACCGATATTGAACATGATCATACTGTATTTAAATTCATGACCAGAATCAAATTCATATTTTCCTGCAAAATGATAAGCCAAGTCCATTTGGAATACTCCAAACTGAACCCCAACCTCCGGGGCGCCCCCAAATGAATACTGTCTATCAAAAGTGGACGAGTGACCTGCATTGCCTTCTGAAGTAATTGTACCGGGATTTATTCCATATAGGCCTATGTTAACTGCAACAAAAAACCGGGCCCCACTACTTCTCCTCTCTTTTCCAAAGGCATATTTCCCTATAGCTAAGAAATTTATCATATCGATAACATCAGACGATTGATCATCGATTAATGCAATTATGGAATTTAATTCAATTCCTGCTGAAATATTATAATTGATATTATACAAAAAGTTAGCATATAAGTCGAATCCAACTCCCAAATTTTGATTTGCATTATCTACGTTAACTGCTTTACTATTAACAGCTCCGGCACCGAACCCCAAGCCGATAGTCATCGTTTTATCTTGGGCATTACCAAAAAATACTACAAATTGCAGTAAGGTTAAGAATAGTAAAATTTTCTTCATGATTTAGTTTATTCGCTATTATTAGTTTGGTTAAAAATAGGAATAATCGAACCTCAGGTTATTAGAAAGTAGAATTAGATAGCACAAGCCCTTAGCCCAAAAATAGCAGTGCCAATCCTAATCATCGTACTTCCTTCTTCGATG
>Ga0164313_10001379_pt1 | contig 21444 bp, 6 predicted proteins | sample GuaBasSedimGuay4_FD_113735 | JGI IMG/M metagenome (GOLD analysis project Ga0164313, IMG submission 113735) | Subseafloor sediment microbial communities from Guaymas Basin, Gulf of California, Mexico - Guay4, Core 4569-4, 0-3 cm | ecosystem: Environmental > Aquatic > Marine > Hydrothermal vents >... | reverse complement strand
AGTTTTTCTTTTGCCACTAATGTCACGAATGAACACTAATGAATTACGATCTAAAGAAAGGCAATGCATTATTAGTGAAAATTCGTGCAATTAGTGGCAGCCCTAATAAATCTTGTCTCTTCATTACACCTCTCAAATCATCACCATTATTTCACTATGCCGGTATACTCAGAGTGACTCTCGTACCATTCGCATTACCTTCTGAATCAACTTTATCCTCCACGATCACTGAAATGCCCAGCGAGCTCATTCTGTTAAGAATCTCAATCCGGTCCTTCGTAATCCCCATCCCCATACTCTTATAACGCACAGCGGATAAGCTTTTTAGTTCACGTGCGCGATCCCGGCCGATACCGTCATCATCTATCACACAAGAAATACTATCGTCCTTTCTGGAAAACTTTAAAGTGAGATTCCCCTTCTCCTTCTTGTGCATGAGTCCGTGCCAAATTGCATTTTCTATATATGGCTGAAGTAACATTGGTGGGATCTGTACATCCTCAAGATCAATATCATCATCTACAATGCAATTAAATTCAAATGCATTCTCAAATCGAAGCTGTTCGAGATCGACGTACAGCACCAATGTTTCCAGCTCGTCTTTCAACGAGATGACCTTCTCCCTCGAGTGTTGCAATATCCGACGTATGAGGTGTGCAAAATCGGAGAGGTATTCCGCGGCCTTCTCCGTATTTGCTTGCAGAATAAAGTCCTTTATCGAATTGAGACTGTTGAACATGAAGTGTGGATTGATCTGTGACCGCAGGGCCTTCAATTCCAACTCGGCCATTCTTTTGTTGACTTCAGTTTTTGCCTCTTCCTGGCTTCGGATTGAATTTATACGATATTTATACGTGAGGTAAATCGCAATTATCAATAATAAAATTGCAACTCCGATAAACCATGCTTGCAGATAATACGGTGTGGGAATATGAATGAAAAGTTGCCGTATTGGCGCAATTGACGATGGTGATCCGGCTTTCACTTCGAATGTATAATCTCCGGGTGAAAGTGCCGGAAGCGTTACGAGTTTGTTTTGCCCGATATCGATCCAATCTTCCTCTTCTGACAACCTGTAGCTGTATATCAACCTGCTATCATCCGGATATGCGAGTCCCTGGAAGCGTATATCTATGACATTCTTACCAAGTGGTGCTGAAATATTACTGAGATAGTTTACGTCGAGATCACTTGATATATCGACACCATTTACCCTGATCGCCTTAATAGCAATAGACTCCTGTCTCGGCGAGAGTGAATTCCATAGTGAGTCGGGATGAAATACGATGATCCCATTCTTGTTGACGGTGACAATGCGACCATCCGGTGTTTCGATAATTTGACGGGGATCGATATATATCTGTGGCAGTCCTTCATTCACTCCAAAGTATCTCACCTCGCCCGTTTGAGGTTCTATACAATTTATACCGTTCGTAGTAAATAACCATATCCTTCCTTTTTGATCTGCAAACAGTTCGTGAATTTCACTTGAGGCGAGACCATTTTGAACTGTATATTTTTCAATTAAAATGAGACTATCTCCATCGATTCTGTACCGCCCCATAAACTCCACTCCTGCAATCCAGAGGGTCCCTTCTGAATCCTCTATCACGTCAGAAACAGGTTGACCATTGGGATTAAAGCTCACATCGAAATGCAATAATCTGGCAACCCCGGATCGCAAATCCAAACGGTGCACAACACTTGATACGAGATATGCACGGTCCTTCGACGGGCTGAAGCTAAATCCAACAAAGTCTTTGTCATAAGAAGTCACCCCTTTCCAGACTGGAAGGTCCTCCACATCAACTTCTCGCGCATTTTCTCCTTCGGGATGAAACCACATAAACTTTTGGTTTCCCACTGCGCCGATCCAACCCTTTGCACTTGTGCGCATACTCCAAACCCATGGGATCGATACCTTATCAAATAAATGGGTCTTGTCAATCGTAATTTCCTTTTTTCCATCCAGCCGATACATCTGACCATTTCCGTTGAGCCATAATCGACTATTTGCGTCAACAGCCAGCCCATACATATCATGAGTTGTCTCTATAAAATCGGCCTGACGAGAGCTAGCTTCATTTAAGGGAATTCTATAAATACGCTTGTTGCTGACACCAATTGAATACGACAGGTACAACAGATCATTTGCCGGGTCATAAGCGAGCCTTCCCGGATAAATTCTTTCTGTGGCATCAAACTGGTCAAGAGAAAAATACCGGATATTCTGATCGCGTGGATTGACAATTGTCGCGCCTTGGGTATTGGCGATCCAGACATTCCCCGCATCATCCATTGACATACGATTGAATTCACCGGCCTCATTATCCTGTGAGCGATAGAGTAGATTGAATTCTCCATTGTCGTCCATTCTCAGAATGGCATTCCCCGTATTCATCCAGTATTTATCGTCCACAGGCAACAAACTCCTCGAAATGAAGCTTGCATTACTGTCTACTCTAAACGCCAGTACCAATGCCTCATTGGTTGTTGTAGAAAACTTTGACACCCCATTTACAACACGGACTCCATACAGATTACCCAAACTATCCTGAAAAATGTTCACCCCACCGTTTGGATATGAGGTAAACGACTTGAGCCGCTTATTAAATGAGACCGTGCCATAGCCCCCACTGGCGTTCTCATGCTCATAGTCCACAACTGAAAGCCATAGCATTTCCTCGTTCCGTACATCCTGTAGTATGCTACTTATCGAGAGCCGGCGACCATATTTTTCGGGATCGATCCAATCTGGTTGGTATGAAGTGAAGGATTCAGTTTCCCGGTCGAAGCACAACAGTTGGAAGTGATGCCCCCCAACCCACAGACAGCCGTTCTCGTCCTCGAGTAATCCATGCGCTGTCGGTGTCATGAAATAAGGAAGCTTGGGTAAGGGATATCTTCGGAAATTGCCGGTTCGGGGATTGAAGCTGTTGAGTCCGCCGTACCGTAACCCAATCCAAATCAAGCTATCGGATGCGACAATGAGATTATAAACCTCACCCGAACCGATACTCGTCGAGTCGTCAGGATTGTGTGCAAACAGGTCAAACTCGCTGCCATCGTATCTCACTAGTCCTTGAGTGCCCCCCATGTAGACAAAGCCATTGGGACCCTGGATTACCGTGTTTACGCGCATGTTGAGTCCTTGAGATGGTCCCAATTGAGTCGTACGCAATCCACGCCACTGGGCGCTCAGCATTGTCACCACGAAAGTGAATGTGAGTATAAAACCCAACCTTTTGAGCAGTAGATTCACAATGCATGCTTCATTTGCGGCTATTCCCTGGACTTTATCAGCGCTGGTTTAGCTCGTGATATACTCGAAATAATATCATCCAAAACAAATATATCACTATGACACCACATGATTGCCTGAGATTAAGCGTACAGGCACAAATGCTGAGTGAAGTAGCTCAATAATCAGGTTATCGGTATTTCCACCATGTCATGGAATTAATCTTCAACCCGGTTATCCTTACTGACAGCTATAATTGCTCCGTCCTTATTCACGACAGCAATGTTCTGCAGTGAAGCATTCAAGCGCAAAATGCAGGCATCCATTGTGAGTCGAGCTTGCCCTCCGGTATTAAATACAGCCCCACCTGCTCCGTCCGATGTATTGAGTTCAATAATCACATTGCGCAAAGTCGCTTGTCCATGGGACAGTACTCCCGCGCCCTGATCACTCACATTTGGAGCCCCGTCCGCATTCCCCATTGTAACGACAACACCATCAAGCAGGCAATCAGTACATCCGGAGCTCATGAGTACGACATGATATGTATTGTCTGAGTCATCTGTTGATACCCCAATATCACCACTGAGTTTGGTAATATTGAGTGTTGGATCCCGATCGCCAAGGTTAAGCTCACCACCGGCGAAGCCCCCATATAACTGCATTGTATCATTGAGTACAAAACTGGCGGTGCGCAAAGTGCCGGGCGTCGGATGATATGTCCCGTTGGCAATCCATATTTGCTCAATCTGGGGAAATACCTTGGCCGAAAGTAACGCATCCTGAAGATCAGTATACGCATCAGTCCATGAAGTCCCGTTATTGGCACCTGTGGCAGCTGAATCAACATAGGCAACAATACCGCCGAGCCAGCAAGTGTCACAAATCATCACAAACTCATCTGCTCCAATATCCGGCACCAGGCCATCACGCACATCGCCGTCAATGTCGATAGTCACACCGGCAATAGGCGTACCTGCTTCATCCAGGAGCACAGCGGATGTATGTAGATTTGTATCTGATACAAACATGGGATCTGTGTCAAGAGAATTAAGGTCAAATGCCGTACTATCCTGCCACTCAGGTAGGTCAGCAACCGTATATCCATTCGCAATGATAAAATTTGCCCCGCTCAAATTGTGAAAGCAATTATAATTGGCATCTTCTAATCCCGAATTATTGAAGCGAAGCACCTCCCCTTCGGCAGATGAATTGAGTAGAACATTATTGTAAAGCCTTATGTTCGTACTATTCGTACTATTAAAAGTCCTGTTATTCGTATTATTTGTTTTCGTCGTAAAATTATGGCCTGAATTAAACACGAAGTCCATATACGTGCTCCCATTTATATTAAAGGCGTAGCACGTTGATGTGCCCCCAATAGCCGAAAAATTATTGGCAAACATGGAGCGGCGGGTGGCATCTGACTTACACGATGTAGTATAGATGCCATGTCTGCCGGATTGAGCTACAATCGTATTCTTCAATACCTGTACAGCACTGTCGCACTGGTTCATGTAGATCCCGTAAAACGACGTATACCCTGTATTGTATATTAAATTCCCATCAATTACGACTCCATCCTCACGATATACATCAATCCCTCGTGCACGTGCCGGAAAGATAATATTGCTGCGAATCACAGTTCCCGAGAGTTGATTATTGCCACCTCGAATAGAAATGCCGTAGCTGCCATGGGTGATGAGATTATTTTCAATTGCGTTACCTATGTCAGCACCCGTTGCTGAGTAAATTACTGCATGCGTGCTACTTGTATTACTGGCCTCATATCCTTTTAAATGATTGTTGCGAAAAGTGTTACAATCTGATCCTCCGAAGTAATTGATAACACGGCGAAATGATGCATTGGCAGCCTCAAGCGTCAAATGTTGAATAATCAAACCATCTGCACCGTCCAGTGTCAGCACATATGCTCCCACCCCACTATTGGAAATTGTCACTTTCGAAGAATCCAGACTTTCGGATTGAATGATCACAGGTGTGGCACAATCCATACCGGGATACGCCTTAATCACCAATGAGTCTGTATACACACCGTCCCTGATATTGAGCGTGACCGGACCGAGGATTCCAGCAAAATCCAGGCCCACGAGCGCGTCAGAAAGCTTACTCGCATCCGGGTCTGTTCCGCCCACAGTGTAATCTCCGAGGAGCGCCGGATACAGGCCGATGATCTCAATCGTATCATTCAATGCCTGGCCATCAGCCATCCCATTGGGAGCGCTTACCCACGCCTTCAAAGTATGCGCCTGAAAAGGTGCAAAGTCAAAATTTCCAATCTCAATTGAGGTGGAAATCACTCCGGACCCCAATGATCCGGTCCACATAAATGGTGTTTGGGGCGTCCCGTCAACCTCCCAGTTTACCTGCATGGAAGTCAGACTGTTTAAGCCATTGTTAAAAAACCTGATAGCCACAGGACTTAATCCGGATGGAAACGGCAAAGTTGGGCTCAAAACAGAAAGCAAACCAACATCATTTGCCTGGGGGACAAATTCGTCCGCACCAATGTCAGGCAAAACCACATCCCTCATTTCGTCGTCTATGTCCTCTGCGATACCTGATACAGGATTGGCTGCAGCGTTTAAATTGACGTTGAAAACGTGGAGATCCAGAGAGTCTGTAAATTGTGGATCAACAGACAAAGAATTCGCATCAAACCCCGACCCTTGCCATGCGGCAAGGTCAGAATAGGTCCCCACATTTGTGATCGCCAAATTTCCTGTGGAGATCAGATTATTATTGTCCGATAGTGTAAGTTGTGTTTCATTAAAAAGACGAATGGCTGTTCCACCTGATTCATTCGCGAGGATATTGTTTTGCAACCTGATATTATTGCTACTGCTAACCGCATAAACATCGACCGAAGATGTGTTTGTCCCTGTAATGTTAATTGAGTTGTAATAAATATCCTGAAAACTACTTGACACAACATAGACTCCATTAGCTACTGAGCTGCCGCCCAATTGTATAAAATTATTTGCAATCAATCCAGTTTTAGCAGGTGCTGAGGAGCATAGCTCAAGGTAAATCCCAAAAGAGCTTTTGCCTGTTAGTTGCACATTGTTTCCTTCAATTCTCATATCATCGTTGCATCGCGAACACACGATCCCCAGGTTATACGTGCTCGTCCCGATGTCAGCATTGGTGACCTCGTTATCAACTATCTGAGGCGCCTCCTGGTAGGTGAGTGATAATCCACGCCATCGCTGCCCCCGGATCGTATTGCCTTGAATAATTGTACCTGTTTCGTAAGGGAAAAATGAATTGCCGCGCCAATACATCGCGTAGGACCCATCTTCAATCAAGTTATTGACAAATGCATTTGACGTGTCGAAATCGGTTGTACTGTACACGACGGCTTTGGATGTGCTGGTAGATGTCGTGTTTTCCCCCTTCAAATGACACCCCTCAAATCTATTGCAATTCGAGCCACCAAATACATTGACGACATAGCCATCCACACTTTGTATTGTAAGATTCTTAAACTGCAATCCATCTGCCCCTGAAAGCGTCAAAGGCACACCTGCAATTCCGGCATCCGTCCAGATCACATCAGCTGAATCACCCGATTCAGATTCAAAAATCACCGGGCGTTCACACATGAAGCCAGAATTGGCAGGTAGTGTTATAGCTTCTGCATAGATGCCATTGCGCAACAAAAACACAGTTGTGTCCAGTACTCCGCCGATTGTCATCGCCAGGACTGCATGTCCGATGCTATCGAAATCAGGGCTTGCCCCGCCAATTGTATAGGTTCCTCCCAAAGCGGTATAAAGACTATCGACTTGCAAGGTGTCATTCGCAGGCTGGGCATCTGCAGTATTGTTGGGCATCGAAGTCCAGGTCCGGATCGTATGTGGTGTGCCAAGATCGAACATGATACTCCCAATGGAAAACGTGTCGGAAGCAAGCCCCGCCAGCGCACCTGCAAATACGAATTGTGTTTGCGCAGCGTCGTTAACCGTCCAGTCAAGATTGAATGAAGTCACTGCATTGCTCCCCAGATTACGCACAATCACCTTTACAGCTTGTGTGCCACTTGCAAATGGGCTTTGCGGAAAGATGGCAAGTGGCGCAAGATTATCATCGAATCCCTCCACTTCATCCGCTCCAATATCGGGGTTCGTAAGATGCCTCGGATCTCCGTCGATATCTGTTAGAATACCCGATACGGCCGTCCCGACGCGAAACAATCCGGGCTGTGTCGTGTGCAAATCTGCTCCGCCCACAAACGATGGATCCACTGACACCGAATTGCTATCCATAGCCGAGACATTGACCCAGTCAGCCAATGTCTCATATCCAACACCATTTAAGCTCACAAGATTGACTCCTATCGTTCGAAAATTATTATAATCGCTATTGATGCTTGCAAGTGTAGAGGCTGCAAATGCGGCGCCAGGGCCAAAACTATAAATATTGTTATTGCGAAGCGTAATATTAAAACTCGTATTAATGTCAACTGCTGGTACGGAGGCGCTGGTTGAATTGTGATTTACACTATTAAAATAAATTCCAATATTATCAGATCCCGCGACATAAATACTTTGCAAAGATGCCTGCCCAGAGTAAATAAAATTATTATAAATCAATGCCTCCCCAACTTTCGATGCATTGCCATTAAATATGTCAATACCGCGCCTTCCTACCGGCATATCTATCTGATTGAATGCGATTGTAAAATCTTCATCCAGTCCGGAAAGGAGCATTCCTCGTGCAAGTGTATTGTTCGAGGTCAATAAATTGTACTGAATGTCCGGTGATATCACATCATTCATGTATATCCCCACTTGGGTAAAGGAATCAATCTGGTTGCCTATGAGCTGCCAATTATTGGGGTCGGGATTGTTGAAATCACTAGAGCAATATATCCCCCACGATCCTTCTGAAATACGGGAATTTTGAATACGCATATTACTGCTGCCAGTTGAATACAATGGAGCGTAACTGGTAGAACTTGAGCCACTGTAGCCTTTGAGATGGCAGTTCAATATCTCCGTGCTGTCACTCCCATTGATCACCTCAATGACACGGCCAAAATTCATCTCGACCGCCTCAAATGTGATCTCTTTCAACGTGACATTATCTGCATCATCAAGGCGTATCACATAATTTGAAGAAGAACTTGTAGCATTATACACCACAGTAATATCTGAACTATCTCCAGATTCCGACTGAAATATGACTCGGTTTTTACCTGAAATGCCAAACAAGGAAGGTATCAGTACCTGTTCATTATAAACCCCATCCCGCACATTAAATATGACCGTGTCGCAGTACAATCTAAATGTCAGATCCATGATTGCACTTGAAAAATCCACATAATCAGGGTCAACGCCCCCAATTGTGTAGATCCCTTTCATTACAACAATAGCCGTGGTACTGAGTGTATCATTCTCGGGCACCGTATCCATTATGCCGTTGGGAGATGATGTCCAGACTTTCACATCATACGTTGAGTCACCTTCAAAAGTCATCGTATCCAACAGGACACCTGCCGTGGCTCCGGCAAATAAGGTGTAAGCATCAAATAATATTGGTGTCTGCAAAACTCCTTCCCACTCCCAGTTTACGATCACACTATCGATATCATTTACCCCGAAATTCCGAATCACAGTAAACACCGGGTGTTCGCCCTCGCAATAACGGCTCTGATTACCTTCGATTCCAGCATCGTTCTCAGCTATAGAAAAATCCGGAATGAAGGCGATATAATCATCTGTAGCTGCATAAAAATCGCCGTTCCTGTCCGGATCATAATATGCCTCCGTCCCTGACGCATCTTCGATCCCTTGTGTGGCTGATCCGCAGCTGCTATTAAACTCATACATGTGCATTTCAATGATATCAGAACCTTCATACAACCAAATTTGGCCATCCAGAAGGATCGGGCATTCTTCATACTCATCATCGAATTGTAAAAAGGTAACAATCAGCCTCCTGCTACCTGGAGACCCTAAAGTTTCGTAGGAATACTCAGCAAACCCGGATAGATTCAAATCCATCCAGGCCAATGCGATCAGATCATTGGGGTTAGTTGTATCGGGTAATATCTGCCCTTCACAGCACCCGTCGCCCGCTCCGCTATCGAAGGTGATAAATCCATTGGCTGCGATATGAAAATCTGAATATACATTGCCAAAGAAGTTAAAATTAAAGCCAATTGGCAGTGGCGCACTCAAGCCGTCGTCATCAAGAAAAACATCGATGGGGGAAATGCCGTCACTACTTTGCGTGCCACTGTAATCAATAGTATAAGTCTGTCCACTTAATCCAGAGCTCAAGGGGAAAAATAAAATCAGAATGCAGAGGTGCTTGTAAAGGGATGTAAAACGCATGTTACTTTCTTTTAAAATGACCATTGTCTTTTTGGTATCAAACAAAATCGACAATAACCGACAGAAGTGTAACAACGCGTCTGTTGTCTCCAGAAACAAAGACACAATCACATGTCATTGCCCGTCGTACAGTACACACATGTCTATCGATAGATTACAACCTGCAACGTGCTCTAAAAAGTATACATGTGGGTCGAATAGTTGAAATCACACCTGGTAGCTACGCAATCAAGATAAATAAATTTGAAGACCTAACCAACTTTCTGGTCCTCCCGCACTATCGGCAGACAACATGCTAAATTGATTAGTCATCATCATCTTCTACCCTTGTTGAATTTCTGACTTTCAAAACAGCGCCATTCACGTTGATCACATTTTGACCAATAAGTGATGTGTTTAGACGCAATATGCAATCATCCACCACAAGTACCGCTTGATTACCTGTATTAAATACAGCCGCACCGGATCCTGTGGTGCTGTTGTGCTCGATGATGACATTGCGCAAAGTTGCTTTTCCTTCGACAAGTATCCCGGCTCCTCTGTCGTCAACACCGGCTGATCCGTTGGCATATCCCATGGTGATGACAACACCGTCGAGCACGCAATCCGAACACGTCGACAGTACGTTTACTACGTGAAATGCATTGTCTGTCGAATCACCCTGAACACCTAGATCCCCATTGAGTTGGACGATATTGACAAGAGGGTCCCTCTCACCGATATTTGCCTCTCCCCCTGCAAATCCACCGTACACAGTCATAGAGTCCTGCAAGGTAAAGCTCAGGCTTCGGTTGCTTGCAGTATCCGGTGTATATGTCCCGTCGGCGACCCAAATCTCTTCGATTTCTGAAAATATACGAGCGTAAGTGAGCGCATCCTGCAGATCGTCGAAGGCATCGACCCAGGTGGTACCGTCATTTGCGCCGGTTGCGGCAGAGTCAACGTATGCGACGGCTCCTCCATACCAGCATGTATCTTTCTCAGATATGATATGAACGATGGTGCTATCACATCCTTGCAAAGACATCTCGATCACCTCAACTTCACCTAGCGTATCGATCCAATTACCATCGATGAGTATTGAATCACCCAGACAGATCTCGTGAAGGACTGTGTCGCGAGGTAATGGGAACACGGTAATATGAATCGAGTCGGTATTTTGACAGCCGAATACATCTGTTCCAGCGAGATTGTACATTGTGGTTGAGTCACCGGTGAGACCCTGTATTGCTTTTGTCTCGAGATTCAATCCGATCTGTGGAGACCATATATAATCATTTGCGCCAGAAGCAATCAGGTAGATCAAATCTCCTTTGCAAAGTGATGTGTCCGGTCCTGCATTAACGATTGGAAATCCTTTCACCTGTATAAACATGGTAGAATCGACGATACTTATCGAATCACTGTCAGTGATCCAAATCCTGACTGACTGATCACTCAAGGTATCAGGCAGCACCCATAGCAACGGACTCTGAGTCGTGTCTGTTCCGATTGCCAACGACTGGAATGTCACACCGCTGTCAAGCGAAAACACAATATTGACTGAATCGACAAGCACGGTACTCCAATCAATCATTATTGTATCACCCATACATGCGTAGTCAGGCAATGTAGAATTTATTCTTACATCCTTTTGAGGAAGAATATAGGTTGATGCTTCAGTTGATGATTTTGATTCACGATTGCCCGTGTTGTCGATACCTACGATATAAAACTGATAGTCAGCGCCATAATCACCCTGATACAAATACATGAACGTGTCTGACGGAATTGTAATCAAATTGATAAATGGTGCCGAATCCCTTGACATATAAATTTCAAACTCACGGATACCACTACCCCCAGAATCATCTGACCCACTCCAGGACAACAACAATGTATCTGCTGTGCCTTGAGGCGGCAGGGTATCCATCATTGTGGTCGGTGGCAATGCGTCGATCAGATTTGTCCAGACATTTGTTGCAATTGCCTCATTACCATCAAATATGATATCCGCCCGGGCCACAACAGTATCTCCCGTCTGCGATGTCGCATCAGGTCGTATTGAAAAAGAGACAAACCCCTCTCCACTTCCAGTCAACGTGTCGTTTACAGGCAAGAATCCGACTAGAGGATCTGTGGGCTGCAATCCAGTCAGAGGGTCAATAGCGATGAAACTCCAGAATGCTTGATTGTTAACTACATCAAGGCCCGCTACAACATCAAGAAAAACATTGTGCTCGCTCGTAAGATCAATGCGTTTTTGATATATTGACATGCCCGGTGGCACATCGAAAATGTGATCTCCAAATCCAAACGACCCTAACCGGAATGAGTACGGATTAATATTATTGTCGAGTTGATGCGTCACAAATACACGTTGAGCAGGAGCTGTCGCAAATGTGGCGTCATTTTCAAAACGCACAGTATAATTTAATGTATCATTCTTCGATACCCACTCCTCATCGCCATACCCGGCAGGGCCAAGGATGTCATTCGGATCTTTAGGGCAAAAACGTGAGCCAACAAGTACAACCCGTTTTTTGCTTACGACACAACCATTTTTATCTTTGACATTAAATGTAACCCACTGGGAATGTGAAATTTTAATTGTCTTACTTACTCCGGGTGCACCATTGATTTTATAAGGATGTGTACCACCTGAAGCTTCAGCGATCACCCATACAGGAATATTCTCACCACAGGCATACTTTCCAGAAACTGGTTCAACGCGTATTGTAACCTTAAGTACCTTCTGGGGCTCAGTAATGGTTACACTCACAGTACTCCCACAATCGGTCGCATCGGTGACCGAACATGTATATGTACCAGCACTCAGATTGCTTCTTGTCCTGCCACCAGGACCATCTGACCAAGCATACATAACAGGCGGTGTTACATTATCAATATTCAATTCTATAAACCCATCTTCACCACCACGACATTTAACATCTTTTTTATTATATGATATTTGTGCGTTCGATTGGAAACACAGGCACGATAACATGACAACAAGGTATATGCTATAACGTGTGAGATTTTTCAATTTCTTTCTTTTTTTATTCGTTCCCCAATTTCAGTCAAAATTTCACCATCTGACATTTCTGTTAATTCGCCCAATTCTTCAATTGCAACTGCAAATAAATTCGCCTCAATCAAGTTGGTCAGAAATTCCACTTCTCCTTCAGTTAAATTCGAATTCAAGATTAGGTTCTGAAGAGCTGCATTGCGATCGCGATACAATGGATCATTTTTGACAAATTGCACTCTATCCTCAAATACATCATTCAGTAAATCGTGTAAGCTTTCCCGACTGTCATACTTATTCAAATACACCTGAACGAGCTTGCCACCGTCTAATTCGTTATTACTATATACTTCATTCGAATAGTATTTACTTGACTCAGCAATTGGTCCATTCATTATTGCATCCATAAACTCCTCCTTCACAAGCGAAAAAAATGATGTTACGTTGACTAACCTTACTACATCCTCGGCACGCATTAAAAACCAATCATCCCCGATCCTTTTCTGTGTAAATGGACCTAAGAAGCTGTTTCCATTGTACTCTAAGGCGTATTGAATCACGGATATATCAGCACCTTCAATTTCTAAGGTAAAGGCTGCTTTGATGTCTGGCGTCGAGTTTCCGAACGTAGATTTCCACTCATAAAACGTCTCTTCCGTTACGTGACATTCTTCAGGGAGAAAGTAAGTTTTATACTCCTCATAACTGTCCGTACCGAAACTCGAAGTCAGTAAAAATCGCTTATCACTCCTGTCAAGGTTTTCCGGAGCCACCGAATCGTAGTACTCTACATCAATGACATGACATATTGCAGATTCGAAATTAATAATTACTCCCTGCGCGAATGATATGTTTGACTTCCACCAAACGGCAAGCAAAATCAGCAAGAAACAAGACAATTTCTTCATGTCATTATAAACTTGTAAAATCCAATAATAGACTCCAATTTGATTTATCACCATCAACAACCTGCCAAGGTCCTTTGGTCACTCCAAATTGAATTGTTTCAGAAGGACTCATGTAGTACAGTGTACCTTTTAGTATTGCCTGCACTCCACCCCAATACGCCTGGTACTCAAGCTTGGTATCGTTGTAGCGGACATCTACACCCGCTTTTGCCACAGCTTCAGCCCCACCTGTAAAACCCAATAGACCAACACTTAGATCAAAAGCAGCACCCGCAGCCACTTCGGCTGATCCGCTCATTTTTGCCTGCCCATCCCATGCGTCTGATTCAAGTGATTCGTCTCGGGCGATATTTATATTAAACGATAAGCCAGCAGAGCCACGTAGATAGACATAGTATTTGGCCGTAACCCCGGGAACAGGAATTGGAAAGGTTGCAGAACAGCAGGGCAACGGCAAACATCCACTTACCCCGATTGCAGGCAAAGTAAGGCTCACTGAATTCTTATCACCAATATCCGGGCTTTTGTATTTGGGAACCACTTCGGATGTGATACCTATACTAATCGCTGCAGGGAGAGTTACCTCAGGTGGAATCGGACTACAAAAAGTCACTTCATCGGGGGTTGGCTCTTTCGGCTTCTTGAACATTTCTGAAAATTTCTTCAGACCTGCAAGGTCTATATTGGCCGCAACAGATATTGGATTCGCATCAACACTAATCACTGTGACTGTCCGCTCGCCTGCGGATACGGTGTATGTCCCTGTCCCTATACTCGATATGAAAATGAATTCATTTCCAGGGGGCGGAGAAAGGTCTCCCGTCCATTCAGGTTGGCCCTGGGGGAAACTGGATTCTTCGTTAGGTATTGCTTCGAATTCCACACTTCCCGCTCCCACGATATAAAGTGTATCCTTGTCGTGTGCCACTCTCGTATGATCACTAACATCCCTTACTACAAGGTCCTTAACACCGACATTCACGTCAATAATCTCCTCAGCAAAACATGCGTCATTTTCATCAAGGGTAGCCCGAATAGTTACATTGCCTCCACTCTCGCCTTTTGATATCCATCCTGATTGATCAATTTCGCATTTGGTATTATTGGGATCAGACTCTACTGTCCATGTAAACGGTCGGGGCAGACCCCCCAATGACAATTTATTTACGATCAATGTCGCCTTTGATTGGTTGTTTTCTCCATTGGGAAGGATATACTTAGGCGCAAATTTAACACCACCAAAATCTACAGTTACTTCTACTTCGTCCACTGCTCTGAAACTGAAATCAGGGTCTGTTACAGTCACACTGTATGTCGTAGTCTCACTCGGCTTTACCACTGGCCTTTGCTGATGGATTTGCTCTGCTGTGAGTCCGTTGGCTATTCCCCATTTATAACAATACTCCGGGTTTGGATCCGGGATTCCAATTTCAATACCTGTTCCTGAGCAGCCCTCTCTATTCTCACCGGCATAATTTTGAGCAGCAAGACTAAAAGAAACTCCTACGAATAATATAATTAGTATTTTCCTCATCTTACTCATCTTTAATTCCTACTGCATACGATGGTCCTGGCTCAGACCAGGCATATACTTCAATTGTGCCACTGGCACCAGGTCGTACGATACCTGGAGGTCCGTTTTCTTCGATAATCGGTACATCCAATATACTTTGACCAGCCCCATTTCTTAATTCCTGAAGCGTGTGGGCGACCAAATTTCCGTAAGGTGCCTCTACACGTACAAATGCATTCTCGACATCAACATCGCCGTGATTTTTAAAATTAATGACAATCTTCACCGGCACAGACCTTCGTGGATACGCGCCCGGCGCTTGTGCGGTTATCTGTAAATCCGGGGCCCCACTACCAACAACAAGAAATCCCTCTTGCACATAGGCCATACTACTATCTGCCTTAATTGCATCCAGGCTATATGTATCGACAGGAACATCCAACAGATCAAACGTGGCGTATACGAGATTATCACTAAATTCAAATACAGACTCTGCAACTAACTCAAACCACGGATCATTCTGCCGCAACCTGAACGTCTCAGTGTCATTAAGCTTGATGCCTTTTATTTCAACTGTCACTTTTGTATCTGCAACTCCCTTCATTGGAGAAATAGATAAAATATCGAATGGAACAATACGCGCGAGCAACTCGACCTCCTGATTCGCAGCCCCTGTCGAAAGTCCAAAACCCAAAATGTAATATGTGCCAACATCCAGCGAAGGAATAATCAACCGTTGGCTACCACTAAATGGAATATCAAACGCGTAGTCAAAGTCTGCCCTGGAAGGCATTCCGGCAAACTTAGCGTACAATTCATTGAGGCCATTTATAGAGTCTCCATCCAGAGACAGGATCATGCTCTCACCTTCCAAAGATGGAGGGATGACGACCTTGTAGTACAACTCCTGCGCATTGACAAGAGTATCAATTGTCAATGAATCCATGAATAGCGTCTTGACATCCACGTCCATGATGTCGACTGAGGATGTAAAGTTATTTGCCTCATCGCTCTCCGAGAAATTATTGCGGGCATCAGTCTGCACAATGGCATAATAATCACCATTTACAACGTCCTTTACTGGCCCGGTAAAACTTGATGATTGCTGTGACATGGGCGGCAAGTAGCCGATCTGATCTACGACACCGAATAGTGCATCATTGATATCCCATGCTGTGTCCTGAGATAAATACACAATCTCCCGAAACTGTCCTGACGCAGGGAAAGTACCGGCATTCTCTGTCGTCCAGTTTATCGTGGATTGCTCACCTGCTATAGCCTCCAATGGAATCACAACCGTAGTCACAATCAAATCGGAAGGTGGCGGAAGCGTGAGTTCTATAGAGCGCTGCACTTCATTATTGTGTTCCGCATTGTGCTCGTAAATCTGATTTGCCTGATCTGTTTGAAAAATTAAGATGTAATTACCAGTAAAATTTAAGGGGATATCGACCAGTAATGTATCGGAGTACGACATTCCACCGTTAAGATTCGAGCGTGATTCATCAGAGAGAAGGATATCACCCACATTCACAAACTCATCAATTGACAAATAAACCCGGTCACGCCATGCACCTTGGGCGTTGCCTACTCCGTCATTTTTTATTGTAATCTCGATTTCCAACTGTTGCCCTGATACAGCAGTTGCCGGTGCAATGACATTTTCAACAGTTAGATCCACTGGCTGAGCCAATTGGATAGTCATAAGCAGAGGTAGGCCATTTGAATCCCGAAGCAGATTTACATTGTTCGTGCGATTCGTATCTAAATGCAATTGGTCAGCATCGGCTACCATAATGAGATAGTAACTTCCAGAAACACCATTTGGTATCGTCAATATGCCACTAGGTGAGACAGGTTGTCCCGGACCAAATCCCAAACTCTGGCCATCCGTGACAAAGCTTCCTGCAGAGATATCCAGAAGTGTATCCAGTATCTGATCCGTAGATAGATACACACGATCATTCCAACTTGAAACAATTGGCGCTACACCGTTCTGAATCGAAACTGCCCAGATAACCTCTCTGGACATTCCAGATAAAAGAGACGATGTATCAAAAACAATTGTATCCAGTGCGATGTCGATATCTGGAATTCCGAATACATAGATTGCATCGCTTCGCATGATATTATTTAATTCACCGGCGCTTTCATATATATCATCGTCCACATCGAGTAGCACATATAAATAATAGACGTTTTCAGTTGTCGCGTTATTCAGAGTTAAAAACCGGCTTGAGGGCAAAGAGTCACCAAAAGACAGGTCCGTGCTTTGCGTGATACCCGTGAGCAAGGTTGCATTTGCAGGATTCCAAATCGAATCAAAAGAAATATACATTTCGTCCTTCCATGGTTCTTCGGCAATATTGAACCCTTGATTTACAGTGATATAATCAAATGTGAATGGAACACCGGCAGTAAGTGTATCGGGATGCGCCACCTCAACAACCGTCAAATCCGGGATGAATCCCTCATGAACCCAAATTGGAGTTGGAATTGTTTTTAAATTATTTGTGTCAATATCCCCTTCGTAAACCCTGCCTTGGGCATTACCCACAAGATGAATATACACTTCACCATGCAAGAAGGCGGGAACAGATAGCATTACGTCGAGAGGCAATGTATCACCTGCTGACATAGATGCATCAGCAGCTAACGAATAGCCCATAAAATGCGCATTTCCAATATTGAGGATCGAATCGGCTGAAGCGTAAATCGCGGTTTTTGGATTATTGTTGTGATACGACCCCATTCCAATGTTAAACTGATCCCATGAAAACGCAAATAACTCATCGGCCATCACGGTATCAGGGTATTGAATATTCGAGATAAACAAGTCCGGATTAACAATAAATATCTGAGTCGGGTGCTGATATATATTATTTCCTTCCATATCAAACTCGAACTCATCATCCCTAACGTCGGTTTCTCCATACAAATAATAGAGGCCCTGGGGCAATTCAGGAATTGCAGCTGGTCCCCCAATGTCATAAGTGTCCAGTGAGGCAACTTGAGAAGTTTGGTATCCTGTGCGGATACGCATGTTGAAGTTATCATTAAACACAGGTGCGGGAGATAAATAAATTTCATCTCGCCAGTAGCCCGCCAGGGTGGCACCAGCGCCGGCATTCTTGACACTCCACGAAATCTGCTGCGCTTCATCGCTTGAAATCGTATCGGGAATACTGATATCAATCATCACCAGATCAGCAGGTGGAGAAAGCACGACATCTATTGTATCACTCACTCCTTCATTATTTCCTTCGGAAGCAAATTCAAATACTTCATCCAGAGCATCGGTGACAATGTATGCGTACCGGTTACCAGATATGCCTTCCGGGACATCAAGCATGACAGAACGGACATAACTACTGTCGGGCAGGAGAGCACCAGTATGAATAAACGTCCCTAAAACTTGCCCTATTGCGTTTAGCGGATCAGGGCTTAGATATAGGCGATCCCGCCACGTCACATCACCTGTTGTCCCATTTCCCTGATTCTTCACAGTATACAGGATATTGATTTCCTCACCTGAAAAAGCAATTGCGGGTCCGGCCACATTCGTCACAATCAGGTCGGGTGATGGTGATAAACTGATCGCCGTTACTGCCTGTGCACGTTCCCAGTTATTGTTATTGTTGCTTTCGAGGAGGTTACTAAATCGATCTGCCGCAATAATTAAATAATAGTTGCCAACTTCGTCATTGGGCAATACAAACGTATCCAACTGCATATACGAAATGCCACTATCCAGTGCCGTCAAATTTTGAATTCCTCCCAGATATGTATCATAAGAAGTATTGAGTGTTGCGTCCTGGGATAGATAAACAGCATCGGTCCATAATTGTGATTGAGTCTCTCCAGCACCCAAATTTTTCACCTGCCATTCAACTTGGATTGTTTGCCCTGAAAAGGCAATCAGTGGGGCGATTACGGTATCGACAATCAAGTCAGGTAGCATTCTTACCGCAAATTGCTGCACAGACCCCGCAACCATCTGATCACATACATTCTTGGATACAACCTGCCAATTGTACAATTTTCCATAATTCAACTGACTGTACAGCTTATTGATTTGCACAAGATCTATGATTTGAGGAAGCATTGGTTGGGACAGTCCATCCTCCCAGATGTACACATCGTACTTCGTCGCTTCTGGTGACGGGGCCCAGGACAAGGACACTGTTTTTTCAAGATCAAGAGTTCCATCAGCGGGCAGCATATTTGTCACTGGTAAGATTAATTCAGGAATGTGCACAACACTGACATCCCAAATGGTATCATTGGCCATATTCGCATCGCTGCCGAGAGCCGAGAATGCAGAAAACTCATAAATACCTACTTGCGACAAATCAAGCGTTGACGAAAATGTGTAATCATAGAACTCGCCCGGCATAATATTAATGCCTCCAATATTTTCGATAGTCCAACCTGAACCATCAATCGAATAGCCCACATCAAATCCGGTTTGAGTAGTTGACCCAAAATTCTGTAATCGTACAGTGACATTCTCGGCTGCAGACAGTCCGCAATATGTTGCAGGAGAAACCAGTACGGACGCCCCTACATTAGTTGGCAGTAAGGTGAACTCATCGGCACCAATATCGGGATTCACAATATCCCTCACGTCCCCTTCAATATCCATGACAACACCAGCTATTGGAGTCGCACTGCCGTTCAATGCTGCTTGAAATGGAGCCGGCGAACCCGCATCAGCGAGTAAGGGATTAGCGTCAACTGAGTTAATATTCTTGCCGGTCCCCGCAACTAGTGCACCTAAAGATGCATATGAATTTGAATGATACGCTATAACGGGCCCCGTGGTGTAGAGATCATTATAGTCAATGAGAGAAGGGGCGCCATAATAGCAATGTGCCCCACCAAGGCAGGCAAGGATGTTATTTCTAACTTGAGTATTATTTCCAATTATAAAATACATTGCGGCAGTCTGATTTTGGATTGGGCCCGTATTGTTGGCATTATCGACACGTATTGTATTGTAATCAACATTGACATATGAACAATCCCCAAGCAGAATCCCCTTTCCATAATTTGTACCGCCTACTTGCACGTAATTATTATATATCAATCCACGCTGTTGTGAGGAATAATCACATCTATAAAGTCGGATTCCTGTACCGGCATTCGGAAGGGTGATATGATTATTCGAAATTGTTAATGCCCCAGAACTGTAAGCAACGTATACCCCTAGTTTCCTTTCGTTAACCTCAATATCATTCCCGGAAACTACAAGGCTGTCCTGACTCGAGCAATGAATTGCATGATTCAATTGCATCCTGAATGTGTTATTCTCGATAGCAGTATTTAGTTCATGATTGCCAGAGCTCCCGGACAAAATAATACCTGAACTCCCATTTAATATTACATTGTTCACAATTGAAATGCTGTCTTCTCTCGTGGTGCCACTGAATATACAAGCATGTATTGGAGAGGCATACGTAGTTTCAATTCCAAATATTTCACAGCTATCAATGCGAATATTAGAAGATCTGTTCGCAATGTCAATCACCCGTCCCTTCGTACTGCCGATTTTAAGATGCCTGAATCTGATATTTCTCGCACCATTTAACTGGAACGTGTAGTTGTCAGATGAAGTAAAGTCCCAGGTAATACTCACATTACCCGTGCTTCCTTGTTCAGGATCAAAAGTGACCACATGACCATTACTTATACGGGGGAACGCACCGAGACTCATTTGCGTAGAATACTCTCCATCTCTAATACGAAAATTTACGTCACCAATAATTCCACCGTAATTGATCGCGTCTTCTATCTGTGAGAATAAATTGAAATCAGGAAGCACACCACCTACAGTATAATCACCAATCAAAGCCGGGTACATATTGTTGGCAGTAATTGTATCATTCACATGCGTACTATCTGGCACACCATTTGGCATTTCGGGCCAAATGATATGATTATGCGCCATATAAGGCTGGTAATTATAATCACCCAATGTCACGGTGTCGCATTGCCCGGGTGCAAGTGATCCGGCCCAACTGTATTGTGTCTGTTCTATACCATTTACTACCCAGCGCACATTGGCACTTGTGAGTGTATTCCCACCAAAATTCTTAAGCGCGATCACAACGGGATGTAATCCGGAAGCAAAAGGTATTACCGGCCCTTCAAACGTAAACACACCGGCATCATCACTCGCAGCAGGCAAAAAGTCATCTGCTCCAAAATCAGGAGTGACTGGATCTCTCGACTCGCCATCAACATCCGCTGTAATCCCAGGATACGGAATTGCTGCACCATTGAGCAATACCAACGATGCATGAAGGTCCGTGGTGGACATAAACTGAGGGTCAGAGTCTATAGAATTGCTATCCAGGCCTGAAGTCATCTGCCAGTCGCTCAGGTTTGATTCGACTATGCCATTTGCTTCT
>Ga0164313_10001378_pt1 | contig 21447 bp, 21 predicted proteins | sample GuaBasSedimGuay4_FD_113735 | JGI IMG/M metagenome (GOLD analysis project Ga0164313, IMG submission 113735) | Subseafloor sediment microbial communities from Guaymas Basin, Gulf of California, Mexico - Guay4, Core 4569-4, 0-3 cm | ecosystem: Environmental > Aquatic > Marine > Hydrothermal vents... | reverse complement strand
TCTTTCAGCTTCACGAGCTGACGGAAGGTCCGTCCACCGGCGGGCTCATTCGCCTGGGCGTCGAGGGACTTGAGAGAGACCTTGCGCTTCACCAGCTTCTCCTGAAGCACCGTGTACGCCGCATCGACCCGGCCCTCTCCGTTGGCCGTGATGACGATGCCATCTTGGTTTTTCTCAATGTCCGCATCGGCCCCACGGAAGTCGTAGCGCTGCGTGACCTCCTTCTTGGCTTGCTGGACGGCGTTGTCCACCTCGTGCATCTCGAGCTTCGAAACAACATCGAACGACGGCATGGCGACTCCTTCTTCGTGAAACGAGCAAATGAGCAAACCTAAACAGTGTTGCATGGAGCGTGAGACACAAGCGAGATGGTCTCGGTTTCGAGCAGCCCGCGGAGCCTATCTTTCATAGGCGAGCAGGCCGCGGAGAAAGCGAGGCCAGATCGCGCCGTGGATCGCGCTCCAGGTGACACTGTTTAGCGTCCCGGGATCCTGAGAGGGGTAGCGGGGAGCTTGGCGTCGGAGGGGCGGACGTAGAGGGGCTCGAGGAGGGCGGGGTTGTCGGGGCCCCGGGCGAGGAAGGCGCGGCGGCCTTCGTGACCGATGGCGGCGCCGGTGGGTAGGTCGAAGGACTCGTCGGCGATGGTGGCGTCGCCGAGGGCTCCTTGGAACTGCTCTCGGAAGAGGCGGTATCCGTCGCCGGTGACGAGGAGCGGGGCGCCGGCGGCGGCGTCGGTGACGGCCCGGGCCGCATCGAGGGGGAGCGCGTGGAAGGGCGCGAGGACCTCTTCGAGCCCCTCGGAGCTCGGACGATAGACGGCGCCGAAGACCTCGCCCCGGTGGGCGTGGGCGAGGGGCACCAAGAGAGCGTCGGCGGCGGCATCGCCTGCGTTCGCGCCGAGGCCCCGGGCCATCGCCTGAAGAGACACGACGCCCACGAGGGGAACGCCGTTGGCGAAGGCGAGGCCCTTGGCCGTCGCGACCCCAATCCGGACCCCCGTGAAGGAGCCGGGGCCGATGCCCACGGCGACCAGTTCGACCTCCCGGATGGTCCGGCGAGCCGCCTCGAGAACCCCAGCGATAGTGCTGATGAGCAGTTCGCCGTGGCGCCCTTTGACCTCCGCCGAGGCCTCGGCGAGCAGCGCCTCGTCGTCGAGGAGGGCGACGGAACCAGTAGGGGTCGAGGTATCGAGAGCGAGGACGAGCATTGCGTAATCGTGGGCGGGCGGCTGGCTTGACCCGCTTCGGCCGGGGGTCTAGCTTCGCGCCATGGCAGGGCCGGAAATTACAGTCAGATCGGCGCCGACGCCAGCCTGATTGCTGTCCCATGCTCGGCCTATTGAAACCCACCGACCCCGCCTGGGTCGACGCCGTCAAAGGCAACCTCGAAGCGTTGCTCATCGACCACGCCCACTGCGAGCTGAAAGCAGCCCAGAGCGCGCTCTCGATCGTCAGCCGCCACGGTTGGGACCACCCGGAGCTGGCCGAGCCCCTGCTCGAACTTGCCCGCGAAGAGACCGAGCACTTCCGCGATGTGCTCAAAGAGGCCCGGGAGCGCGGCATTCGAGTCCCGCCCCCGGAGCCCGACAAGTACGTCTCTGCCCTGATGAAAGAAGCGAAGCGGGACGGCACCCCGGAGCGCCGGCTCCTCGACCGGCTCCTCGTCTCGGCCCTCATCGAGGCCCGGTCCTGTGAGCGCTTCCAGTTGCTCGCCGAGGGCCTCGACGATCCAGACCTCGCCGCGTTCTATGACCGGCTGATGCAGTCCGAAGCGCGACACTATCGCCTCTTCACCTCGTTGGCGGAGGCCATCTGGGGCGAGGAAATCACCCGCGAGCGCTTCAGCGTCCTCGCCGCCCGGGAGGCGACGGTCGTCGACCGCCTGGCCCTCGGCCCGACGGTGCACGGATAATCATGGCCAGGGACCGAATGTCCGCCGAGGACGAAGAGACCGCCTGGGAGCGAGGCAAGGCCAACGCCAAGACCATCGTCGGCGCCGTGCTCCTCGCGATCTTCATTCGCATCGTGCTCTTCGAGGCCTTCGAGATCGAAGGGCCGTCGATGGAGCCGACGCTGCTCAACGGGGACCGGGTCGTCGTCGCCAAGTTCGCCTACGGGCTCTTCTTGCCCTTCACCACCTCGGCGATGCTCAGCTGGGGCGTGCCCGAGCGCGGCGACGTAGTGATCGTCAACAGCCCCCACGACAACATCGACATCGTGAAGCGCGTCATCGGGCTGCCCGGGGACGCGGTATGGGTCGAAGACGACATCGTCTACCTGAACGACGAGGCCGTACCCCAGGAAGAGCTCGGCGCCTGCGCCGACCTGACCCCGCACCTGCGCGGCACGACGGCCGAGTGCATCGCCGAGCGCATCAACGGCTATACGTACCGGACGAGCCGAGAGATGGGGCACGGTTCGGCGGACAGCCAAGAGGGCCACATCATCGTGCCCCCGGGCCACGTTTTCATCCTCGGAGACCACCGAGACCGCTCCAACGACAGCCGCTTCTTCGGCACCGTGCCCATCCGGCGAATCAAGGGCCGGGCGCTGATGATGTACTGGTCGACCGATCCCCTGCGTGGGTATCGCTGGGACCGAATCTTCGACAGCGTGCAGTAGCGCTCCATACTTACCGCGCGTGGCCCACGACCTTCGGCAGCAGGTGCGGCTCCTCTTGGACGAGGAGGTCGGCACCCTTCATCGGGATGCCCCGGACCGGGTGGCGCTGGTGTACCCGAGCCCCTACCGGGTGGGCATGAGCTCCCTCGGGTTTCAGGCGATGTATCGGGAGATCAACTCGAACCCCAGCCGCGTCGCCGAGCGCTCGTTTTTGCCCGACGACCCCGAGGCCTACCGGACCTCGCGCACGCCGCTCTTCACCTTCGAGTCCGAGCGTCCGGTCGGAAACTACCCGGTGGTGGCGCTGTCGGTGGCCTACGAGATCGAGCTCGCCGGGCTCATCGAGGTCCTCGAGCTCTCGGGCATCCCTCCCCTCGCGGAAGACAGGGACGACTCGCACCCCTTCATCCTCGCCGGCGGCCCCCTGACGTTTTCGAACCCCCTGCCGCTGGCGCCCTACGTCGACGCGGTCTTGCTCGGCGAGGCCGACGAGACCATCCACCCGGCCCTCGACATCATCTTCGGCACATCGAGCCGCGACGAGGCGCTCACGGCGCTCCGCCGCGAGATCCCGAGCGCGTGGATCCCGAGCGCCGACGGCGAAGAGCTGCGCGAGCTGGGCATGTCGTCGCGCATCCCCGCCACGGGGCAGATCATCACGCCCAACACCGAGCTCCGTGACATGTTCCTCATCGAGGGCGAGCGCGGCTGCTCCCGGGGCTGCCAATACTGCGTGATGCGCCGGACGACCAACGGCGGCATGCGCATCGTGCCGGCAGAAACAGTGCTCGCCTTGATCCCGGACCACGCCAAGCGCGTAGGCCTCGTCGGAGCGGCGATCAGCGACCACCCGAAGATCACCCACATCGTGAACACCCTCGCCGACCAGGGGCGCCAGGTGGGGCTCTCGTCGCTGCGGCCGGACAAACTCAAAGAAGAGTTCGTGACGGCGCTGCGCCGGGCGGGGCAGAGCACATTGACGACGGCGATGGACGGGGCGAGCGAACGCATGCGCAAGCTGGTGGACCGGCGCGCGAAGCTCGAGCATCTGGTGCGCGCCGCCGAGCACGTGCGCAAGCATCGGTTCAAGCGCCTGAAGCTCTATCTGATCCTCGGCCTGCCCGGCGAGACCGACGAAGACATCGACGAGCTCATCGAGTTTTCGACGGGGCTGTCGAAGATTGCCCCGCTCTCGCTCGGCATCGCGCCCTTCGTCAGCAAACGCCGGACGCCGCTAGACAACCAACCCTTCGCCGGAATCAAACTCGTCGACAAGCGCCTCACGCGTCTGCGCCGGGGCGTGAAGGGCCGCGTGGACATCCGCTCCACGAGCTCCCGGTGGGCGTGGATCGAATACGTCCTCGCCCAGGGCGGCGCCGCCGAGGGCCGCGCGGTGCTGGATGCGGTGCACGCCGGCGGCAAGTTCCGCGACTGGAAGAATGCCTTCGACGCGCTGCCCGAGCGGCCGCGGGCCAAGGGCGTGCTGCCGGTGGTGGGCTGAGCGGGGTCAACCCACCTTGCGCTCGAGGTCCAGGAGACGCGCCTCGTGATCCTCGATCGTCGTTCGGTCGTCGAGTCGACGTCGGAGTAGATCCTTCACATCGCCCACGGCCTCCGCGACCGAGACCACCTCCGATGCGAGGCGCACCTGGCCCTCCACGAGAAGGTCGAACCGATGGCTGAGATGGTCGACGCGCTCATTCGTCTTCCGAATCTCCCCTGTATTGGTTTGAATCTCGCGGCGAATCTCGCGCAGCACCTGCAAAACTGGGCTGACCTTCGTTGACGCCATGGGTCCTCCTTCGAGTATGACCGGTCGACGCCTTATCGGCTACTGCCCGCGCGAGTTGCTCCCCTTTCGCCGAGCTCGGCCAAGATGTGGGCGTGGCTCATGGGCTTGCCGAAACCCGAATGGCCACCCGCCGAGGCGCGCGGTGCGTAGCACCGTTTGACCGGCGCGTCGTTTCAGACGAGGCGCTCGAATTCCTTCGCGCATGCCAACGACGAGTCCCTTGTCATCTGGCCGGCGGCGCGGCGCTGGCGGGCGCCTACCTGGGGCATCGGGTATTGCGCGACCTCTACATCTTCTGTCACGACGCGATAGATCACCGTCAACTCGCCCGAGAGATCGTGGACATCGGAATCGGTCCGGACGTGCTCGCGTGGCTACTCAAGAGCTTCCCCGTCGAGCCGCTTCCGCTGATGCTGGAGCCCCTCACGGTCGACGAGCTGCGCGAATATCGGGACCGCCTCGCAGCGCGATTCCGGTCGTTGGCGTCTCCGCAATAGCGCCTTCATTCAGTGCAGACCATACCGAAGCTCGTCTCGTATCGAGCGCTCGGCGAGCTCGGCTATCGCCAGGCGCTGACGGGTCACGGCGATTCGTTGATCGAGGCGCGCCGTGTCGAGGGTGCCCTCGGAGAGCTGAGCTCGACGTTCGTCCTCGAGGCGGGCGGCTCGCTCCGAGAAGCGCGCGACGGCGTCGGTCGCCTGGGTGAGGCGAATCTCGGCCGGAACGTCGGGAACCGCGCCGGCTTCGAGCGCGACCGCGGTGAGACCGAGGGACTCCGGTGTCGGCAGCGCTCCCGCGTCGGGTTCGCCGGGCGCGCTGCGTTGCCTGGGGTTTGCTAGCGAGCTGCCAAGAGCCTGGGAAGCTGCCGCTGTACCCAGGCCACCCTCGGACTCAGATGCCCGGTCGGCGGGCCGAGAGGGCTCCGCCACGGCTGGCGACGCCGTGTCCGGTCGATGCACGAAATACACGAGGGCGACCAGCACCACCACGAGTCCGGCAACTACGGCCAGCCTCCCCTGCCCGGAATCCCGGTGCGGCATCAGTCAAAGCCGATGACGCGCACCGGCACGTCGCGATCTTCGAGGGTCCCGTCGCCGAGCTGACCCTGGTCGTTCTTCCCCCAGCACCAGACCTCTCGGCCCGAACGAATGGCGCAGGTGTGGGCCCTACCAAGAGTGATGCCGGTGACCTCGTCGATGTCGCGGACTTCCACGGGCGCCTCGAACTCGACGGAAGAGCTACCCACACCAACCTGGCCGGCGGAGTTGTTGCCCCAACAGAGAACCGCACCACTTCCGGTCAAGGCGCAAGCGTGCGAGCCCATTCTCGCGGCGACGACATCGACGATCTCGATCTCTGTCGTCGGGAAGAGCGGCTCGGGGGATGCGACATATTGACGTTCGCGGGAGCCGATTCCCACCGAGCCCCGGCCATTGTTACCCCAGCACAGGAGGGCCCCGCTCGCGGTGAGGGCACACGCGAAATGGAGCCCCGTTGTGACACGCTCCACGTCCCCCAGTACGAACGCGGGCGCATGCCGGTCCTGCTCCCAGCTAGACTCTCCCCCCGTCCCATCGCCGATCTGTCCGTCGCCGTTGTCTCCCCAGCAGGCAAGACGACCCGACCTGGTGCGCGCGCAGTTGAAGAACGCACCGGCCGAAATTTCGGTCACATCCTCGAGACCAAGTACGTCCACGGGCTCCAAACTCATCTCCATGGTTCCGTTGCCGAGTTCGCCGTCCCCATTGCGAAATCCCCAGCACTGGATTGTTCCGGCCGCCTCCACGACGCACGAATGTGCGCCGCCAGATTGGATGTCGACGATATCGTCGACGTCCATGACCCAATCTCGGCTCGGCTGGATGGATGACCCGAGCAGCGGTTCACTTCCATCTCCCCAGCACCAAAGCGTGCCCTCTGGTGAAAAGCCGCAGGTATACGTCGATCCCCGTACCAGGCGAGCCATCGAAGGCAGGCCCTCCACTTCAATAGGCGACAACGAGCGCTCAGCACCTTCTTGGCCGAGTTCGAAGAACTCGTTCGAGCCCCAGCAAGCGACCCGGCCATCGGAAAATCGCGCGCATGTGTGTGACCGGCCCGCCACGAGCTCGACAATTTCGCAACCGCTTCCGCAGAGCGCTGGCGGTCCGGAATCAACAGGCAGCGTCGAATCGACGTGCCCGGCATCCTCTGCTGCATCAACAGAAGGTCCGGCATCGCCTTCCACGTGACTGTCCGAACATCCGATCCCGGTCACGGAGAGTGCAGCGATGACGAGGTGAGCCGTCAACGCCGCCCCCTCGTTGAACCACGGCATCTCCATCATTCGAATCCAAGCGCACGGACCGGCACATCGCGATCTTCGAGGGTCCCGTCGCCGAGCTGGCCTTCATCGTTGTTACCCCAGCACCAAACCTCGCGGCCTGCGCGGATGGCGCAGGTGTGCAGGTAGCCAAGGGCGATGCCAGTAACTTCGCCGATGCCGCGGACTTCCACGGGCTCATGTACCTGCCCGGAGGACGACCCAATCCCCAGACTCCCGCTGCTGTTATCTCCCCAACAGAAGAGGTGGCCGGCTCGCGCCAGGGCGCATGCGTGGGCGGTTCCTGCTTCGACATCGACTAGGTCGAGGCTGCTGGGGAGCAGCACCGGCGTGGGGGAGGCCATGTAGAGTTCGCGCGACCCCACACCCAACTGACCGCGCTCGTTTGCACCCCAGCATTGCACCTCGCGAGACGTGGTGAGTGCACACGCAAAGAGCCCCCCGAGGGAAGTACGTTGTACCTCGTCGAGGACGAACACTGGAGCAGGCCGATCTGCCTCCAAACTGGTTTCCCCGCCCGTCCCGTCACCAATTTGTCCCCGACTGTTGTCACCCCAACACGCCAAGCGGCCAGCATCGGTACGCGCGCAGTTGAAGAAGGCTCCGACTGAGAGTTGGACCACATTGTCGAGCCCGAGCGCGGCGACTGGCTCCAAACTAATTTCTCTCGTGCCGTCGCCGAGCTGGCCTTCGTTGCGGAAGCCCCAGCAGCGAATCTCTCCCGCGTCGAGCAGAGCGCATGCGTGGGCGGTTCCGATTTGAACCTCGATGACGCCGTCGAGGTCGGCCAGCCAGTCTCGAGTCGGTGTGGACGATCTTTGAAGCAGCGGTTCGTTCCCGTCGCCCCAGCACCAGAGCTCGCCTTCGACGGAAAGACCGCAGACGTGTTGATGCCCCCTCATCAGGTGGGCGATCTGGGGTAACCCGTCAATTGCGATAGGAGTAACAGAATACTCGATGCCTTCGCGCCCGAGTTCGTGATGCAGATTCGATCCCCAACATACAACCCGGCCGCTGGCAAACCGGGCACAGGAGTGCGCGCCCCCTGCCACGACTTGGTCAATTTCGCACGCACCATCCGAGCAGACAGACGGTAGACCGGTATCGTTTGGATGCGTCGAATCGGAGCCGTCAGCGTCTACTGGCCCTGCGTCCAAGGGCGCATCTACCCCAACGTCCTCTACCAAGTGACTCCCGGAGCAGGAGGATGTGAGGACGAGGATTGCCGCTAGCACGACAACCCGAGCGACCAGGACTTTCACCACCACAGGTTGGGCGGGTTGCTTCCGCAGGTGGTGTCGACCGAAAAATTCGAGGCATACACCCTCGTTTCGCACGTCGAGTGCGCCCAGTCGTAGTAGTTCCCGTCCTGGCCCCCGTTGCAGTAGTCGGTCCCGTCACCGCCGTGGAGGATCTCCTCGTACGCCTCGGTATCGTCGTGATCTCCGTACAGCGAGTCATCCCCGCCGTAACCACAGAGAAAGTCTTCGGCGTAGTCCCGTGGCAGGTAGTTGTAGGGAATGATCGTCCCGGGCTTGTTCGAGTAGAGGTCGTCGTCGTTGTCCGTTCCGTAGGCGGTGTCGGCCCCCGTGCCCATGTCCGCCGTGAGGCCAAAGTCGAAGATGGCCTCGTTGAACGGGTTGACGTAGGTGCTGATTGCAGACCCTTCGCAGTTGTGTCCCTCGACGTTCGGCACGACCACATCATCACCCGCAAGCGCCTTGACGTACACGGAGTCATTACCGCTCGTATTCTGATCGCACGAGGAATACGAGGTGTAGGTGTACACGCCGTAGGTGTTCTTCCAGCACACCGCGAGGTCTCCGGTCCCATAGAACCAGTATTTTCCGCTGTACCAGAAGTAACTCGTCGTCTCGCCGAGGATGATGACGTTGTCGCCGCTGTCCGCGGTGAAGGTGGCGCATGTTGACGCGTGGGCCGTTGCACTCTGCAATCCGACTGTGGCGCAGACGATGAACGTCGCCGCCACCACTCGCAGCAAACGCGCACCAGTCGAGTTCGTCGTCCGCCGCCCTTGTCCTCGTTCGCCCATGGCGCTCTCCTTCGCTTTGCGTCGCGATGAACCGCGACCGCGAACTCAAAACTCCTGCGTCGCCACAAAATCCGCAACGACACCTGGGGGTGAAAACCACGCCCGAGAATTCACCTCAGCTGGCACAGAGCTTGCCCCCCCCCAACTTCCTGCAGCATCATCGATGACATGGAGGGGACGAACGCGAGGCCCAGGATCATGGTCGTCGATGGTCACGACGACGAGCGTCGCACCACTACGCGCATGCTCCGAGTTCGTGGCGCCACGGTGTTCGAGGCGAGCACCATCGAGGGGGCTCTCTCCGAGAGCATCGACGGTGTCGATGGTTGGATCGTCGACCACAAACTCCCCAACGGGCGCGGTACCAACCTCCTTCACATCCTCCGCACCGAAGGCTCGGCTGCCCCAGCACTCTTGGTCACCAACGACGGGAGCATCTCCCTCGCCGGCCTCGCCGCTGCCTTCGGCGCAACTTTTCACGGCAAGCCGCTTCTCCCTGAGGTTGTCGATGCCCTGATCCACGACGCTGAGCGCGCCATCCCGGTGGGCCGCCGCCTAAATGCGGACCTGCGCCTCACCGAGCGGGAGCGCGAAGTCGTCGCGCAGCGCGCGGACGGCATCTGTCGTGCGGGAATCGCCGGCGCCCTGAACATCACCGAAGACGCCGTCAAATCGCGCGTTCGCGGGATTCTCAAGAAGGCCAACATGGCAGGCTACGCCTGCGACACCCTCGACGACCTGCTCCTCGACGCCCATCGCCGTAGGGATGCGTCGTAAACGCGTGCTTGGTCGGAATCTACGACTGGCCCCGCCCTCCTCGATTCTCAGCCTAGCGACACGGCTCCGTCGTTTCGGCGAGTTCCGCCCGTCCCAGTTCGTTTCCGCTTTCGTTCAACACAACGGTCCATCGCTGAGATCCTAAGCCTCCGCAGTCGTCGGCCGTGAACTCCACGGGAAAGGAAACCGGATCGTAGCCACTCGCGGACACTTCGACGACGACACGGACGGACGCGCCGCGGCGCCACCCGATCGGTTCCGCCATCGCGTCCACATTTCCTGGGAGCCGCTCAATCGCCGCGGTGCATTCGAGCGAGCCACCGTAATCCGCGCATGGCCGGGAGGTACTCTCATCGCCTCCGTTCTCGGCGACGGCACGGACCTCGAGCATCTCCCGACCAGACTCACCGTCATGCACGTCTAGGAGTATGGGAACCATCGCGCATCGCGATTGCGGACAAGCGGTACAGCCTGCCAAGGACAGCGACGCTGTCAGTACCAGGATGGGGATGAGTGGGGTGTTCACGACAGTCATCAATTACTCCCGGGGAGCGTTTCTACCTCGATGATCGGCCAACATCTCTGATGCTCTCGAATCGACACGAGAAGCGCAACGACACCTAGGGGTGAATGTGCTTGGGACCAAAGTGCGGCACACTGGCAATGCCGTGTTCTCTCCGGCCTATCGATCGCACTCCCACCGCGCCCCGGCCACGCTCTTGGTCACAGCCTGCTGCGTCCTCACCCTCTTCTCCCAAGCCTGCCGCCCCCGGCTCCCCGCTTCCCACGCCGACCCCGGCGAAGAGGCGCGCGTCGATTGGCAAGACCCCCTCGCCAACCACCCGGTGCACCGACGAGTCCGCACGCTGCGCATGGCCTGCCACGAACGAGTGGTCGCCGTTCACCGACAATCCGACGCCCGGAACAGCGACAATTGGCTCTACGTCGCCCTCGCCTGGGCCGCCTACCTCTTAGCCCGGTCTATGTTCTCCCTCGAGGACCCGATGACCGGAGAGGAGGCCGCCCTGACCGGCCCCGGCGGCAGCCTCGACTACCGGTGCACGCCCACGCCCGGCGACAACCCCTCCCACGGCGGCTGCAACGCGACCCTGATGCCGACCGCCACCGTCGACGGCGACGGCATCATCCAGACGAACCGCCCCGTCGACGAAGCCTGGGCCCCGACCCGGCGCATCGAGACCGTCAACGGCGCCGTCGACGCCATGGACGACTTCCTCTTCTCCCACCCGGACCCGGCCGAGTGGACCGCCGAGCAGACCGAGGCCTTCGAGCGCCTCGCCAGCGCCCTCGAATCGGTGTGTGTGGACTGAGCGCTAGCGCTCGAACTCCGGCACGATCGCGACGCCAAACCAAGCCTCGATGTCTTCGCCCTCGTCATTGCGAAAGTCCGAGACCTGGATCGTGGCCGGTTCACTGATGGGACCGGTGTCCGGGTCGAGGACGAGATTGACGCGCAGGGAACCGTCGGGCTGACGCGACACCTGTCCCACCCGGGTGCCCGAATACGCTTCCTGGTACCAAAGGTCGCCGTCGCCCTGGAGTTGAATCGTCCGCCCGGTGGCGTCGGTGAAGATCGGGCGCAGCGCCTCTTCGTTGCTGCGCCAATAGGTCACGCCGTCTCTCAGGTCCGGGTCCGGATGATAGGAGTGAGCCGAGGTCGCCCGAAACGCGTCGATGAGCACCCCCCCGTACGAGCGGATGAGGCAGGCCTCGACCTCCCCCGCGACGGCGGCGGGGACGACGGCTGGGTCGAGGAAAACCTCGAAACCGCCCGCAGAAGCATCTCCGTAGACGCGATGGGCGGGACGCCGCACCTCCGGAATCCAGTCGCGGAAGCGCTGTGACCCCACCGCGACGTCGACCGCCTCGTCGAGAGCCCCGCCGGAGACGCGTAGCAGAGCTTCGTCGTGATAGACGCCCTCGAGCCAGTTGGTCGTCGTGCGCAGGTTCACCACCTCGACGTGGACAGTCGGGCACTCGAAGGCAGCATGGGTCGTTTCGACCGGCGCCTCGAGCCCGCTAACACAAGACGTGAACTCGTAGTACGCGGCCCCGAAGAGCCCAGCGCAGAGACAGCCGAGAATCAGGAAGACGCTCCCGACGATCACCAGGACGCTTCGGGTCCGCTCCTGCACGCTTCGGAGACTAGTGCGGGGACGGTATAAACTTTCTCACTTTCGCCGGGCGAAAGTGAGAAAGTTTATACCGTCCCCTAAAAGAGGATGCCGGTGGTGAGGCGGAGGGCCCAGAGGCCGTCGTCGTCGAAGGTCGAGCCGTTGGGGCCACCGAGTTGCAAGAGGAAGCCCAAGCGGAAGTGGCCGATGTTCTTCTTCGAGGCCTCGAGGAAGGGCTCGAGGGAGCCGAGGGTTTCGTCGGGCTCGGTCGGGAAGGCGGCGACCTGGCCGCGCACGCCGAGGCTCAACCATGGGTAAGCGCGCCAGCCTATCTCAGCGGCGGGGACGAGGACGAACTCGGTCTCGCCGCCGTAGACCCCGGCGTCGTCGATGGCGATCATCGGCGCGACGGCGAGGTCGGCAGCCAGCAGGAACGGGCCGACGCTCTCGATCCGGCCCTTGCCGACGATGGACAAGGCGCTGGGCAAGTAGAGCCACGGGCGCACGTTGCCCTCCATGCGCGCGACGAGTACGTCGGCGACGGAGCCCGCGACGTTGTCGAGGTCCATCGGGTCGCTAATCTCCGGAGTGCTCGAGACCGGGAGGGTGACGCCGAGGCCGAACGCGAGGCGCACCGGCCGCGCGTCGATGAAGTAGGACGCGCCGAGGTAAGGGTTACCGACCCGCGTCGAGCCGCCACCGATGGGGAAGGTGTCCGAGGGCACGGTGAACGAGCCGTGGGCAAACGCCCAGGCCGCGTCGAGGTAGAGGTCTTCGTAGATGCGCACGTGGCCGTCGATGACGAACCCCATGCCGAAGTAGTCCGTGTCCATGCCGCGGACGACCTGGGAGCCGGTGAAGAACGAAAAGTCCGCGACCAGGCGAACGTCGGGGCGGTCGTAGGCCCATAGGTCTTCGCCCTCGCCGCCGTCCTCAGCCCAGATGCGGTGCTCGCTCGGCTGCACCGAGTCCTGGGCCGAGACCACAGGAGCGAGCGGCAGGAGCATCGACAGGATCATCGAAACGAGGTGCAATGCGCGGAGCACGGCCGAGTTGTAGGGCCGTTCGCCCTCGCCCACAAGGCGACGGTCGACGCCCGGGGTGCCCCGTCGCTCAGAAGAGCTCGGAGCCGTCTTCCGGGTGCCCGGCTTCTTGGCCTTCTTGGCCTTCTTGGCCTTCTTGGCCTTCTTGGCCTTCTTGGCCTTCTTGGCCCGCTTCACCCTCATCCGCCGGCTGGGCCGCGGCCTGGGCACTCGGCGCGATCACCAACTCGACATGCACCGTCTCCCCCTCGCCGACGCGAACCATCTCGGAGACCTCCTGGAAGAGGGGGTGCCAACCGTGCAAGCGCACGTCTTCGTCGGCGGGGAAGTTCTCGATGCGGAAGGTGCCGCCCTCGGTGCTCACGGTGTGCACCGGGTGGTAGACGACGACCAGATCTGTCCGAGCGCAGGGCGCCGCGAAGCTGCAGGTCATGGTGAAGATGCCGCCCTGTTCGAGGGGGAACTCTCGCGAGTCTTGATAGAGCACGGCCTGGGCGAGGCTCGACTGGCCGAGGGTCGGCAGGAAGGGGTAGTCGGTTTCGTTCGTGAGGACGATCTTGTCGCCGCGGACGGCCGCCAGGAATCGCGGGGTGAGGCGGCAATCGCGGATGGCGAGCTCGTGGGTCACGGGCTCCCTCGTGATGTCCTGGTCGAACTCCGAGGCCTGGAGCAGGATGCCTCGGAGGCCCCCCTGGGCGTCCGCCCCGACGGGTCGGCGGTCGGTGAGCTGGGGCGGAGTACAGGACTCGGGGATCTGCGTCTGGATGTGGCTGCGCAGCTCCGGGTAACTCGGCACCTCGGCCCCGGGGGCGAGGCGGATGATGCCCTCGACGGTACCAAAGCGGCCGGCGGGGCTCTGCCCTTCAGCACCGCTCGTCGTGGTCTCCTCGGGCTCGGCGCCTTCGCCGTCGCACGACCCGCAGCCGGCGAGGCCGAGGGCGGTACCGAGGGCGGACCCAAGAACAATCGTGGTGAAGAGTCGGGTCATGGGCTCGTGTTTTACACCGCGCGTCTCCGCGCCGGTACCGCGTTTCGTCGTTCCTTCGTGCACCTTCATCGGTCGTTTCGCCCGGGCTGATTTCCAGTTGGGGGCGTAACAGCTGTTACGGACAGGAGACGCCAGAACGTCACATGCGCCACTCCTGGCCGCCGGACTGTCCGGATCGCCAGACGGATGATCCGGAAAACCGTCGTGTTTTCGACCCCGGGGTAGGCGTCAGGCGCGAAAGGACCGTGGCACGGATAGTGCTGTGTTTTTTGCTGGTCCCAATTGTTGGGACGAAAGGACGTACCCCATGGCCCGCATCTTCCGATACTTCCGAGCCCGAGCCCGCCTCCGCGCCCTGCTCGCTGCCACCCGCTAAAGAAGCTCCAACAGCGTCGCGGAATCGCTAAGCGACCAATTCGGCTGCCGCCGCGATCGCCATATCGAGGTACGTGCCCGGGGCCATGCCCATGCGCAGCACGAAGTAACTCGAGAGGATGAGCGCTACGACGACGTAGCCCGACTTCATCGGCACGGCGACCGGGGCGCCCGCCTGGGGCTGCTTCATGTAGAGGTAGACGATGACGCGCAGGTAGTAGTAGGCGCCGACCGCGCTGGTGAGCACGCCGAGGACGGCGAGCCAAACGAAGCCGCCGCCGGCCTGCACCGCCGCATTGAAGATGTAGTACTTGCCGAAGAACCCGGCGGTCGGCGGGAAGCCGAGGAGCGAGAGGACGCCGAGGACAAACGGGATGGCGGCCGCCGGGTGACGCCGACCGACGCCGGCGAGATCCTCGAAGCTGACCGCTTCCTTGCCACGGGAGCCCATGTAGATGAGGGAACCAAAGGCCAGGGCGTTGGAGACCGTGTAGGCCATCAGGTAGTAGAGGACGGCGCTGACCGCCTCCTCGCCGGCCCGGAAGGCCGCGGCGACGCCGACGAGGATGTACCCCGCGTGGGCGATCGACGAGTAGGCGAGCATGCGCTTGACGCTCGACTGGCCGACCGCGGCGAAGTTACCGTAGATCATGGTGATGGCGGCGAGGCCCGCGATGACCGGCGGCCATCCCGTCTCGGCGTTGGCCGAGAGGTCGTCGCCGAAGCTGACGAGCAGGACCCGCACCAGGATGGCAAAGCCCGCGGCCTTGACCCCGACGCTCATGAAGGTCGTCGCCGGAGTGATGGCCCCCTCGTAGGTGTCCGGCGTCCACATGTGGAAGGGGACCGCGCTCACCTTGAAGGCGAGACCGACGATCATCAGCATCATGCCCATGATGGCGAGGTGCAGCTGCGCCTCGCCGGACGAGATGGCCGTGCCGATGGCGGCGAGGTTCGTCGACCCCGTCGCGCCGTAGATGAGCGCGCTGCCAAAGAGCAAGAGCGCCGCCGCGAAGGAGCCGAGGAGGAAGTACTTGAGGGCCGCTTCGGTCGACCGGGCGCTGGTGCGCCGGAAGCCGGCCATCGCGTAGGCGCCGAGGCTCATCGTCTCGAGGCCGATGAAGAGCGAGAGCAGGTCGACGGAGCGGGCCAGGATGATCGCGCCGAAGGCCGTGAAGACCAGGAGCACGTAAAACTCACCGCGTTCGAGGGCGTGCTCCTTCAGGTATCCGCCCGCGAGGAGCGCCGAGAACGCGCCGCCCCCACAAATCACGATATCGAAGAAGAGGCTCATCCTGTCCGTCGCCAGATAGAGCGACATGACCTCGGGCACCTCGATGACCTGCTCGGTCACCCAGAGCCCAACCGAGGCCCCGCCGGCGACGACGAAGATCCAGAAGGACATCAGGGCGAGCTCGGCCTTCTCTTCGACGAAAGCGTCGACGAGCATCATGGCGAGGGCCCCGACGACCAAAATGAGAAGCGGCAGAGCCGGCATGAGCGCGCTCATCCTTCACCTCCCTGGTCCCCGGCAACGGGGACGACGACTCGAGCCGTCGCGGCTGCCACGGCGCTCGGTGAGCCCCCCGAACCGGGGAGTAGGCGCGCCGTATCGTCTTGGTTTTCGATCATCAGCTTCTGCTGGAACGACGTGATGAAGTTGGAGACTGAGGGCGTCATCTTTTCCAGGAAGGGGCCCGGGAAGAAGCCGATCCAGAAGACCAGCACGATGAGGGGGGCCACGGCGATGATTTCGCGGGTCCCGATGTCCTCGAGGTTTTCGTTCTTGGGGTTCGAGAGCGGGCCCCAGAAGAGCTTGAGCACCGCGTGCAGCATGTAGATCGCCGCGAGGATGACGCCGGTCGCGGCGAAGAATACGAAGATCTGCGGCCAGGGCTGGAGCGCCTCGGAGGCGAAGGTGCCGGCGAGGATCATGAACTCACCGATGAAGCCGTTGGTCCCGGGGAGACCGACCGAGCTCATGGTGACGATGACGAAGAGGGTCGCGTAGACCGGCATGACCTTCGCGAGGCCGCCGAACTCGTCGAGGTCGCGAGTATGACGCCGCTCGTAGATGACGCCGACCAGGATGAAGAGGGCGCCGGTGGAGATGCCGTGGTTGACCATCTGGAGGATGGCGCCTTCGACGCCGCCGATGTTCATGGAGAAGATGCCGAGCATCACGAAGCCCAGGTGGCTCACGGAGCTGTAGGCGACGAGCTTCTTCACGTCCTTCTGCACCCAGGCGCAGTAGGCGCCATAGATGATGCCGATGACCGCAATGACCGCGATGGTCGGCCCGAGGTAGTGAGCCGCGAGCGGAAAGAGCGGCATGGCGAAGCGGATGAAGCCATAGGTGCCGAGCTTCAGCATGACCGCCGCCAAGATGACCGAGCCCCCGGTCGGCGCTTGGGTATGGGCGTCGGGGAGCCAGGTGTGGAACGGGAACATCGGCACCTTGATGGCGAAGGCCAAGGCGAAAGCACCGAAGAGCCAGATCTGCGTTCCGTAGGGGATGACCACCCGGCTGAGCTCTTCGAGGTCGAAGCTGTAGACGCCGGTGAGGTCCTCGTAGAGGCCGACGACGTAGAGCAGCGCGATGAGCATCAGGAGGCTGCCGACCAACGTGAAGAGGAAGAACTTCACGGCGGCGTAGACGCGCTCGGGGCCGCCCCAGATGCCCACGATGAGGTACATCGGGACGAGCATCAGCTCCCAGAAGATGTAGAAGAGGAAGAGGTCGAGGGCGACGAAGGCCCCGATCATCGCCGCTTCGAGCATCAGGAAGGCGACGGCGAACTCTTTGATCTTCGTATCGACCGAGAGCCACGACGCATAGAGCGCGATCGGCGTGAGCAGGGTCGTCAGGAGCACCAGCCAGAGGGAGATGCCGTCGATGCCGACCTTGTAGGAAATCCCGAGGACCGGGATCCACTCATGCTGTTCGAGGAACTGATAGCTCGCCGTCGTGTAATCCCCGTCGAGGAGCGAGTACGAGACGAAGAGCTCCACGAGCATGAATACGACGGCGGTCGTGCGTAGCGTGCCTGTCGCTTGCCGGGGGATGAACGCGACGATGAAGGCCGCGAGGATCGGGAGCGTGATGAGCAGGGTGAGCAGGTGGGCGTTCATCGCGCACCTCCTTGGGTAGCAGGCACAGCTTCGAGCGCGGCGACTTCACGGGTGCGCGGTGCCGGCTGAATGACGACCTCGCTGGTGTCCCGGGCCACGTTGCCGAAGCTGTTGCGAACCTCGAGGCTCGCCCGGACGACGGCGCCGATGCGCACGTTGAGGGAGCCAACCTGGACCGTGTCGCCGGGGTGCAAACGCTCCTCGACTTCGGCGTCGCCGCCCCGGACCCGAGCCCGGGCGTCATTCTTGAGGAAGACGATCTCGTCTTCGTCGACGCGGAACGACGGCGGCGTGGTGCCCGCCTCGGGGTCGGCCTCCCAGCCGCGCCCGATGTCGGACTCGGTCAAGACGACGACGGAGTCGTCGAGGAAGATCTCTTCGCTCTCGCCCGTTCGGTTTCCGTCGAAGATGAGGGCGTAGCCGACCCAGTCGTCGTGGCCGTAGGTGTGGCTGGCGCTGTTGCCTTCGGCGCTCCACTCGGTATCCGCCTCACCATCGTCGTCGATGTCCCAGCGGTATTCGTAGCCGAGGCCGCGACCCGTGGTCCAGGTCACGTCGCTCCGGGTGGCGACGCCGTCGAGGTTCGTATGGGGATGGGTGAACCACCACCCGATCACCGCGAGGCCGACGACCATCAGCGCTGCGTAGCTGTGCATGACGCCGTTTTGGGGGCGCGTCGCGAGCCAGCTGATGAGCGAGACGCCGAGGGCCGAGGCCCGGGCGAGGATGCCGTCGATGAGGTACTTGTCGATAGCCGCGGCGAAGACCGCCAGGGCCTTGGAGCCCCGGACGATGGTGGCGTCGTAGAACTCGTCCACGTACCACTTGTTCATCAAGACCTTGGCGAAGCCCGTGACCTGCGCCATCGGCATGCGGCCTTCCTTGAAATACCAGACGTAGGCGAGGCCGATGCCCGTGGCCGTGGCCAGGGTGCCGCCGACCGCGGCGAGGTAAGAGAGCGCGCCGACGCCCTCCCCGGCCGGGACGAAGTGCACGACGGTGCCCGAGAGCCACGTTCCCCAGATGTTGCCGTTTTCGGCGCCCGCGATATCGACGTGCACGTGAAGCAGGTGGAGGAGCGGCTCGAGGTTGACGGTACCGGCGACGATGGCGCCGACACCGAGGACCGAGAGGACCCCCGCAATGGCCGCGTGGGGCCGATGAGGGTTGGGGTCATATCCGTGGTCGTCTTCGTGACCGGGGGGCGGGATCGACGCGCCGGGGGAGGAGTCTTCCTCCGCCTCGACCTCGACCTTGGCGCTCCGATAGGTGCCCCAGAAGACGAGGAAGTAGAGGCGGAACATGTAGAAGGCGGTCATGGTCGCCGCGGCGACGAGGATCACGTAGACGAGCCAGCCGAGCCACGCCTGCTCCCAGAACATCGTCGCGTTGATGGCGCCGAGGAGGATCTCGTCCTTCGAGAACCAGCCGCTGAAGAGCGGGAACCCGGAGATCGCCAGGCACGAGACCAGGAAGGTCCAGTGAATCACCGGAAGCTTCGTCCGGAGGCCGCCGAGCTTGCGCACGTCAGCGTCGCCGTGGGCGTGCACCGCGTGCATCACGGCGCCGGCACCGAGGAAGAGGCAGGCCTTGAAGAAGGCGTGAGTGTAGACGTGGAAGATGCCGGCCGTGAAGGCGCCGGTGCCGACCGCGGCGAACATGAAGCCGAGCTGGCTGACCGTCGAATACGCGAGGATGCGCTTCATCTGGTTTTGCACCAGGGCGATCGATGCGGCGACGAGGGCCGTGAGGGCGCCGACCACGGCGATGACCGCCATCGCCGTCGCCGACTCCATGAAGACCGGGCTCAAGCGACAGGCGAGGTAGACGCCGGAGGTGACCATGGTCGCCGCGTGGATGAGCGCCGAGACCGGCGTGGGGCCGGCCATCGCGTCGGGCAGCCACACGAAGAGGGGGATCTGGGCGCTCTTCCCGGTGCACCCGAGGAAGAGCAGGAGGCTGGCGACGGTGGCTGTCGCGCCGAGCTCGAAGGTGCCGAAGTAGAACGGCGTGCCGAGGCTCGAAGCAGCCGCATTGATGTCGTCGAACTCGAGGCTCCGGGTCGCCATCATCAGGACGAACATGCCCAAGAGCACACCGAAGTCGCCGATGCGGTTGACGATGAAGGCCTTCTTGCCCGCCGCCGCGTAGGAGCCGTTTTCGTACCAGAACCCGATGAGCAGGTAGCTGCAGAGGCCGACGCCTTCCCAACCGACGAACATCACCGGCATCGACGACCCGAAGATCAGGATCAGCATCGAGGCCATGAAGAGGTTCAGGTAGGTGAAGAAGCGCGCGTAGCCCGGGTCGTCCGCCATGTACTCGATGGAGTAGATGTGGATGAGCAGGCCGATGCCGGTCACGACCATCGCCATGATCCCCGACAGCGAGTCGAAGACGAAGGTGACGTTGATCGGGATCTCGCTGCTACCGAGGTAGAGCGAGAACCAGTGATAGACCTCGTTGGTGATGGCGACGTCGTCGCCGAGGGCTCCCTTGAGCCCTACGAGGTGGAAGAAGCTGAAGAGCGACAGGACAAAGGCGCCGGCCACCGAGCCGACCCCCACCAGAGTCACCATCGACTTGTCGGCGAAGCGACCGAAGACGCCGTTGATGACTGCTCCGAAGAGCGGCAGGAGTACGATCCAGAGGAGCGCTTTGTCCGCGATGTTTGCGAAATCCATCGGGTTCCCTGTCAGTGCCGAAGGGCGTCTGCTTTGTCCGTCTCAACCGTTTGTTTGAGGCGGAACAGGCTGATGACGATCGCCAGTCCGACCGCGGCTTCTGCTGCGGCGACGGCGATGACGAAGAAGGCGAAGATTTGCCCAGTGTGGTTCTCCGGCATGTACCGGTTGAACGCGACAAGCATGACGTTGACCGAGTTGAGCATCAGCTCGATCGACATGAGCTGGATGAGCATGTTGCGGCGGGTCAAGAAGCCCATCGCACCGATGCCGAAGATGACGGAAGCGAGGGCGAGGTACTCGCCGAGGCCGATTTCGATTCCCATCAGTGACCTCCGTGGGCCGAGACCTCGGCCGTGAGCTTCGCTTCGCGGGCAGCCTGGTCCGCATCACCGGCAGCCCGGGCCGCGCGGCGCTCCCGAACCTCCTTCGCCTCGGCCTGGGTGCGCCCCCGGGCGATGGCGATGGAGCCGACGATGGCAACCGTCAGCAGCACCGAGATGAGCTCGAAGGGGACTACGCTGTTCGAGTAGAGCTCGGAGCCGAGACCCACGACCCCACCGAACTGACCACACTCGGCCCCTTCTGGGCACTGGTGGATGTTGACGTAGGGCATCGACGTCCGGACCAGGCTGAAGGCCATGCCGCCGGTGACGATGGCGGCGATGGCCGCGCTCGCCGTTCGAGTCATGAGCCCCCGGAACTCCCCCGCCGGCGTCGTCGACTCGGGCCCGAGCAGCATGATGACGAACACGAAGAGCACCACCACCGCGCCCGCGTACACGATGAGCTGGATCGCCGCGAGGAGGTGGGCGTGGAGCGTCAGGAAAATCCCCGCGAGGGAGATGATGGTCAGGAGCAGTGACATCGCCGCCCGGAGAGGGCTCTTGGCGAGGACGGTGCCGACCGCGCCGCCGAGGGCGAACATGCTCGACACGATGAATAGGAAATCGCCGCCAGTACTCACGCCGCCCTCCCCTCGCCGAGCAATGCGGCGACGCTCGCGCCGAGCTCGGTGTCCCGAAGGCCACCCTTGGCCGCGGCGAAGAATTCTTCGTGGAACTGGCGAATGAGGCCCAGCAGGGGCATCGCCGTGCCTTCGGCGAAGGCGCAGATCGTATTGCCCATCATGTTGTTGCAAACGTCGACGAGCAGGTCGACGTCCTCCCGCTTGCCGCGACCGGCGGCGAGGTTGTCGAGGATGTCGACGAGCCAGCCGGTGCCTTCGCGGCACGGCGTGCACTGACCGCAGGACTCGTGGCGGTAGAACTTCATCAAGTTTCGCGCGACCTCGACCATGTTGACCGAGTCGTCCATCACGATGGCGCAGGTGGTGCCCAGCATGGTGCCGAGGGCGCGGTAAGTGTCGACGCCCATGGGCACGTCGATCTCACTCTTGCCGTGCCACTCGTGCAGCGGGTGGTCTTCCTTGGGGGCGTGGACCATCTTGTCGGGGCGCAGCACCGGGGTGGACGAGCCCCCGGGGATGACCGCCTTGAGGGGGCGCGAGTCGTCGAGCATGCC
>Ga0164313_10001377_pt1 | contig 21447 bp, 13 predicted proteins | sample GuaBasSedimGuay4_FD_113735 | JGI IMG/M metagenome (GOLD analysis project Ga0164313, IMG submission 113735) | Subseafloor sediment microbial communities from Guaymas Basin, Gulf of California, Mexico - Guay4, Core 4569-4, 0-3 cm | ecosystem: Environmental > Aquatic > Marine > Hydrothermal vents... | reverse complement strand
CTGGTCGCGGCGTATGAGCACAAGATCTTCGTCCAGGGTGTCATCTGGCGGATCAACAGCTTCGACCAGTGGGGCGTCGAACTCGGCAAGGTCCTCGCCAAGACCATCCTCGCCGAAGAAGAAACCCTGCTCTCCGGAGACGAGGTCGATCTCAGCCACCACGACAGCTCCACCGCCGGGCTGTTGCGCCGATTCGCCGACCGGCAGGAGCGAGGCTGACCGGCTTCGGTCGTCTGCGACACCTGATCTCGAGGTGTTCAGAGCTGTAGGCAGGGCATTCATGCCCTGCGGCCAACCCGTTCAAGGCGCGTACGGCAGCCGGAGCTCAAGACGGCGAGCGTGGGCCTCCGAACGCGATCCCGACGTGATTCAATCATCGCGGTTGCCCGAGATTGCCCCTCTTGACAATGATCGGCGTTGCATTCCACCCAACCGAAACGCCCCACAGTGCCGAACATTGATCAAGGACGGCACGTCCGGTCATGGCCAACCCCACGTGCTCCCGAGAGAACGCGGGCAAGACGCACACCGGGGCGTGCCGGGTACGGAATGTGCCGGGACGACCTACCGGCTACGCGGTGGGCTCCACACAATGGCGCTGCCGGGCAACCCTCGCGGTAGAGCGTTCCGGTGCGGCTGTACAAGTGACGAGGGAGGCCGCCGGCGCGCCATCGGCGTGGTCGCAGTTCTTCAATCATCGTTCGCGCGACCGCGGCGATGGTGCGACGCTGGGACGCCGTTGGCGGACCAGAAGGCCGGAGCTGAAAGGACCCTGAACTCACGTGGACCGAGATAACCAATTCGACGAGACTGAAGGTGGGGCCAGCCCCACCCTACGCCGCCGCAGGCGGACCAGAAGGCCGGGGATGAAGGAGGCCGGCCCGCGTCAACCGCAGTCCGACACCGCATTCCCGCACCATCGCATCAGCAGGCTGGAAGCCCGCTCCACAACACAGCGCGAGGGATTTGCGGGGCCGTTTCGGCTGCCCGTAGGGTGGGGTTGACCCCACCTTCAGTCTCGTGCAGGCAGGTATCGCGTCACCACGAAGTCGAACACCCCTCCCGCAACGCAGTGCCCACTCTCAGATGCGATGGTTGCGATGGAATCTGCGTGATCTGCGTCATCTGCGGGCAATCTGCGATGTTGCGCTATCTGCGGATTCTCCGTGCGATGGTGCGACGATGTGCTGGAGCTAATACCTAAAACCTAATACCTAATACCTATCCGTGTGATGGTGCGATGGAATCCAGCATCCAGCATCCAGCATCCAGCATCGTCTACAATGCCCGCTCGAAGACGGAGGACCCATGACCCTGATCCGTGTTGCCCACTCGCCCGACTCTGATGATGCGTTTATGTTCTTCGCCCTTGCCAAGGGGCTCATCGATACCGGCGAGTACGAATTCGATCATGTTCTTTCGGATATCGAGAGCCTCAACCTGGAGGCCCATTCGGGGACGTACGAGGTCACCGCGGTCTCGATCCACGCCTTTGCGTATCTCGACGAGACATACGGCCTATTGGCCTCAGGGGCCTCGATGGGGGACGGCTACGGCCCGGTGCTGGTTGCTCGAGAGCCGATCCCGGCGGATCGACTGGGGTCGATCAAGGTGGCCATCCCGGGCACCCTGACCTCGGCGGCGTTGGCGCTGAAGATGTGGAACCCGAGTCTGAACACCACGGTGCTGCCGTTCGATGCGGTGGGTCCGGCGGTCGAGGCGGGCGATGTTGATGCGGGTGTGGTCATTCACGAAGGTCAGCTGACCTGGCAGGATGAGGGATTCACCAAACTCGTTGATCTCGGCGAGTGGTGGGCCGGGGAGACCGACGGTCTTCCGCTGCCGCTGGGTGGCAATGTCGTTCGGCGGGATCTCGGCGAGAACGCCATGGTCGAGGTCGCCCGGTTGCTCAAGGAATCCATCGTCTACTCCCTCGAGCACCGCGACCCTGCCTTGGACTACGCCCTCGACTATGGTCGCGGCCTGGCTCGAGAGAAGGCCGATCGTTTTGTCGGGATGTATGTCAACGATCTCACCGTGGACTATGGCGATCGCGGCCGCGAAGGGATGAGGGTCTTCCTCGACCGGGCCTATTCAGAGCGCCTCATTCCCAAGGTTCCCAAACTCGATTTCATCTGAGAGTCTTTCGGCAGCCGAGATTCGAAATGAGAGTCATCCTCACCGCCGTCGAAACCACTACAGCGACGAGAGCGACTCCGGCCAGCACCGCCCAAATAAGCGGCCAGGAGCCCGTTCGGTCGATGAGTGCCCCGACCGCGGCCGGTCCAACAATGGTGCCGAAGTTGGAAAACATGGTGATGAAGCCAAAGGCGAACCCGACTCGTTCGGGCTCGACGAGGAGACCGGGCAGGGCATAGACCGCTGTCGGCACCAGGGCTGCAGCGAGACCGATACCCAGCATCGCCGGGGTCGGGTCGATCACACCGAAAGCTGCACCGGCGAGTGTGGCGCACTGGATCATGAGACCGATGACGACCCACCGAGTCGGCCTCGATGTGCGATCGATAAGGGTTCCGACCAGCGGTGAGCCGATCATCGCCACCCACATCACAAGGGTGACGACGAGCAGCGCGGCCGCGCCGCCTCCCGCCCACTCGGGAGCGAAGGTGAGCACCGACGAGTGGACGGCGAAAAAGAGCATCCACGTTATCGCGAGAGCCGCCAACGAAGGGGAGACCGAGAACGAGATCGAAGAAATTCCGGTGGAAGAATCTGCCTGCCCGGCCCGACCGACCGCGACCAGGAACAGCGGGATGGCCAGACCGACCAGTGCGGCGAGCAACAACAATTCGTTGCGCCAGCCGAGGCTCTCGATGAGCATCGGGTGGAGCGAGTAGACCGCGATCATGCTTGCCGGGTAGGTCGCCATGAAGATCCCCATGGCCAGGGCAAGTTCGCGACCGGCAAAAGCCTCGGTGAGGAGGCGGGCGAGCAGGAGATTGACCACCAGACCGCCGACACCGAAGAGGAGCCGACCCGTAAAGAGCAGCCCGAAGCTCGGAGCGGTGGCGAAGACGACAGCGCCGACGAACATAATCCCGAGGGAGAGGACCCCGACCCGCCGCGGCGGCAGACGATCGACCGCGAGACCGACCACGATGGCGAGGAGGACCGCCGGGACGCTGATGGCGCCCATGAGCAGGCCCACCTTGAAGTGCGACAGGCCAAAACGCGACACGAGTTCGGGGACGAGCGGAGGTACCACGAAGAACGTGGCGCCGATGGCGAAGAAGCTGAAGACCGATGACAGAAGTACCAGCCAGCGGCGATCGGTGAGAGATGAGGTCGTATTCATCGGGGCATGATACTCGTTGTTCGGCTTCCTTGAGCACCGGCCTTCTGGTCTGCCTTCGGCGACCCAGCGTCGCACCATCGGCGTGGTCGCGCGGAGGCGACGGGATAGGACTGCGACCACGCCGATGGCGCGCCGGCGGCCTACTCCCGAACCGGTACAGCCGCACCGGAACGCTCTGCCGCGAGGGTTGCCCGGCAGCGCCATTGTGTGGAGCCCACCGCGTAGCCGGAAGGTCGTCCCGGCACAATGGCGTGCCCGGCACGCCCCGGTGAGCCCATATCCCCGCGTTCATGGGCGGCACCGTTACGGTTGGAGGAGTCGCTGATCGGGGCGTGCCGGGCTTGACATTGTGCCGGCACCGGCCCGCCGGAAACGTGTTCCGCACCGCGCAATGTCATGCCGGGCAACCCGCGGCGAGATCGCCCCGGTGCATCTCTCCCAGTTCGGAAGGAGGCCGCCGCTCGCGCGAGTAGCGTGGTCGCAGTCTTTCCCCTTAACCCCCGCGCGACCGCGCTGCTCGTGCGACGCTGGGCCGCCGAAGGCAGACCAGAAGGCCGGGGATCCGGGAAACCGAGATACGGCAGGAGTCTGCGAACCGCAACCGGGTTTCCCGGTTGGGCATACCTTCCCCTTGACAGATTCAAACAAACGTTTAATATCAACGTTTGAAACGACTGTTGGGAGACTTCTATGGAAGCATCCGTTACGTCATGCGACACAACCGCCGAGGCTCGGGAAACTCACGAGAGGATCCTGGATGCCGCACAGAAGCTCTTTGCTGAGAAAGGTTTCGACGCCACCTCGGTGCGCGACATCACAGCCGAGGCCGAGTGCAACGTGGCGGCCGTGAACTACCACTTCGGGGGCAAGGACAATCTCTACCTGGAGTCCTTCCGCACCATGTTGGGCGCGCTTCGCGATCAGCGTCTGGCGGTTCTTGGCAAGCTCATGCAACAGACTCCGCCGCCATCACTCGAGGAGTTCCTCCGGACCTTTGCAGAGGGTTTTCCCGATCCATTGGTGGACGAGAGCAGAGGGCGACTGTTCATGGCCTTTGTCAGCCGCGAGATCTTTGATCCGCGGCTCCCGCCGTCGGTCTTTCTCGGCGAGTTCATCCACCCGCTGCTGGAACGAGCCATGGCAGCCCTGGACCGGATCGTGCCCTCGATGGAACCCGAGGCAGGCCGTCTCTGTGTCATGTCTCTGGTCGGACAGCTGTTGCACGCCCTCAAGGCCCAGCACCTCTTCGGCCAACACGACCATCCCGAAGTTTCGGCCCACCTTGCCGGCTTCGTGCCGCATTTTGTTCGTTTTTCGGCCGGCGGCATTCGCGCCTGCGCGATGGACGAATCACCACCTCCGCCATCGTTCAGCATTGGGGAGAAAGACTCATGATCTGGAAAGAACGATCATTGCCGGCGCCCGTCGTGGCGTTGCTCGCGGTCGTGGGCGTTGTGGGTTGCACCATGGGCCCCGAACCCGAACGGCCGACCACCGCGGCCGATGTCGGTGAGAGCTATGTTCACGCATCGGATGAAATGCGGCCGGGGCTCCCCGAGGTCTCGCCCTGGTGGCGGACCTTCGGCGATGAGACCACCACCGAGCTCGTCGAGCTCGCCTTGGAGAACAACACCGATCTCTGGGCGGCTGCGGCGCGGGTCCTCGAGGCCGAGGCCCGGCTCAAGAAGGCCGGAGGCGCTCGACTGCCGCAGGTCGGCTACAGCGCCGGCGTCTCGAAGCAGAGGAACTCCTTCGTCCTGCCAGAGATCGGTCGCCGGACGATCGACTCCACCACCTACTCGTACGGTTTCAACGTCTCCTGGCAGGCCGATCTCTTTGGCCGCCTCAAGCGGACCCAACAGTCGCAGTGGGCGCAGCTTTTTGCCGAGGAGGCCAATCAGGAAGCCGTGGTCCACGCGGTGGTGGCATCGGTGGTTCGCTCGCGTGTTCTGGTGGCCACAGCGGCCTGGGCCCTCGACATCAACCGGGAGATCACTCGGAGTTGGGAAGCCACCACCAAGACGGTAGATCGACGCTACCGCGCCGGGATCGCCGGTGCGGTGGAGCTCCACCTGGCTCGGGAGAACCTGGCGTCTGCCAGGGCGTCAGAGGTGGTGATCGCCGGGCAACTCGAGCAGGCCCGGCTCGCCCTCGACGTCCTCGTCGGTCGACGGCCCGGCAGCGCCGAAATGCTGCCCAACACCATGCCGCAGTTGCCGTCCCTCGAGCCTGTGCCCCTCGGACTGCCGGCGGCACTGCTCGATCGTCGACCGGATCTGAGGCGGGCCGAAATGCAACTCGAAGCCGCTACCTTCGGAGTCGGTGCGGCCGTCGCCAATCTTTACCCGGACCTTAGTCTCACGGGCTCGGTGGGGGAGAACGGCGATCGGATCAACGATCTCAATATCACTGACTTCGTCTACAACATCGTCGGCAATCTCACCGGTCCGATCTTCACCGGCGGTCAGCGACGGGCGGATGTTGCTGCTGCTCGGGCTCGAGCGGAACAAGCGGCCGCGGTCTATGCGGGTGCGGTGCTCGACGCTCTGCGTGAGGTGGAGGCTGCTCTGGTTGAGGGCGACGCGACCCTCGAGAGCTTCGAGCTCACCACCGAACGGGTGGCCGAGGCCCGTGCCGCCGATCGCTTGGCCAAAGAGCGCTATCAACGCGGCGTCGAAGTGTTGTTGACGGTGCTCGAGACCGAGCGCCGACTCCGGCTTGCCGAACAGGCCATCATCACCAACACCAGCAACGTCTGGAACACCAGGATCGACCTCTTCCTCGCCCTCGGAGGCGACTGGGGCACCGATCCCGATCCTGAGCAGCCGGAACCACCTGAAGAGCCGGATCCCGCGCCTGAGACCAATGACCGCGCCGCTCAAGTGGATTCCGAAATTCATAATTCAAAATTCAAAACTGAGAATTCGAATCGAGCGGACTCCGAAACTCAAAACTCAAAACTCAAAACTAATAACTAATAACTATCAAGAGGTGTTGTGATGTCCGACAAGACTCTCAAAGGCCTGACTCCCCTGATCGTCATCATCCTTGGTGTGGCCCTCGCCGCATGGATCGTCTCCTCTCGCAAGTCGCCGGATCGGGTCGAGCGACCTGCTCTTGGACCGCTGGTCGAGGTGATGCCGGCGCAGCTCACCGATGTGCCGGTGATCGTCAACGGCCACGGCGAGGTGGTTGCCAGAGTTGCGGTCGATGTCGTTCCGCAGGTTGCGGGCCGGGTGGTGCAGGTTCATCGGTCGCTGGTGGCCGGCGGATTCTTCCGCGCCGACGAGCCGTTGGTGGTCATCGACCCCCGCGACTACGAACTCGCCCTCGAACGTGCTCAGGCATCCGTTGCTCGCGCCCAGGTCTCGATCCAGCGCGAAGAGGCTGAGGCCGTCGTTGCGCGCGAGGAGTGGAGCGAGCTCCATCCGGATGAGGAAGCTCCGGGTCTTGTCGTTCGCGAGCCGCAGATTCGTCAGGCGCAGGCCGAACTCGCCGCTGCCGAAGCCGATCTCGCAGCGGCTGGACTCAACCTCGAGCGGACTCACGTGAGCTTGCCCTTTGACGGGGTGGTGGTCTCCGAGAGTGTCGATGTCGGCCAGTTTGTCGGCAGCGCCAAGCGGCTGGCCAGGGTCTACGGCACCGATGTGGTTGATGTCCGGGTTCCCCTCGATAGCCGAGAGCTTGCCTGGTTCGATGTCCCGTCCCGCAAGGGGGGCGAAGGGTCACCCGCCAAGATCAGCGTGACCTTTGGCGGAACCCGGAGCACTTGGGAGGGCCGGGTGACCCGGATGGAAGCCGAGGTCGATCAGAGCTCGCGGATGGTGCACGTCGTGGTCGAGATCAAGGATCCCTACGCCGCATCGGAGAATCGCCCCGCTCTACTCCCGGGGACCTTCGTCGATGTGCAGATCTCCGGTCGAACCCTCGAGGGTGTCGTCCCGGTGCCGAGATTCGCTATCCACGATGGTGGCCAGGTCTGGGTCTTCAAGAATGGCAAGCTGGCGATCCGCCGGGTCCGGGTGCTGCGCTCCGATCGCCATCAGACCCTGGTCGCTTCCGGAATCGAGGCCGACGATCTCATCATTGTGAGTTCCCTGGACGCCGTCACCGACGGAATGGTCGTACGAAACGCGGTTGAGGAGAGAACCACGACCGACGAAGCGAGTTCAAACGATCCACCAAAGGTCTCCGTTCTCATTGGACCGGAGTGTGAGCCCAAGGCGGGAGCGGGCGATCCGAGTAGTGTTCCGATCCGATTGGGATGGAATCGACCGCCGAAGGCGGAAACAACCGATCCGAGACTGGGATGGGAGCGACTGCCGAAGGCAGGAGCAACCGATCCCACCGCAATTTGCAATGGCAAATTGCTATGAAAGACAGCAGACGCGGCCCATTGGCTTGGTTTGCCGCCAATCACGTGGCGGCAAACATCCTGATGATCTTCATCCTGGTTTCGGGCGGGTTGGCATTGTTCAACGTGGTCATCGAGGTGTTCCCCGAACTCGAGACCGACATGGTCACGGTACGTGTGCCCTACCGCGGCGCCTCACCGGCCGAAGCCGAGGAGGGCGTGTGTGTGCGGGTCGAGGAGGCCATCGCCTCCATCGAGGGCATCAAGCGCATCCGTTCAATGGCCAGCGAGAACCTCGGGACGGTCACCATCGAACTCGAGGAGGACGCCGACAACCGCGAAGTCCTCGATGACATCAAGGCGGCGGTGGACCGCATCGAGACCTTCCCGGTGGAGACCGAGAAACCCGTGGTCTCTGAGGTCGATTCCCGCCGACGGGTGATCACTGTCGTGCTTTACGGCGAAGCCTCGGAGAAGACCCTCAAAGCGCTCGCAGAGCGAGTTCGAGACGAGTTGACCGCCCTCGAAAACCTCTCCCAGGTGGAGATTGCAGGGGTCCGCAACTACGAGATCTCCATCGAAGTGTCGGAGGAGGCCCTGAGGCGATACGGCCTGAGCTTCGAGCATGTGGCCAATGCGGTGGCCATGTCATCGCTCGATCTGCCGGGCGGAGCGGTCAAGACCCGCGGCGGGGAGATCCTGCTCCGTACCAAGGGCCAACGCTACCGCGGCGCGGAGTTCGAGGAGATCGTGGTGGTCACCCGGCCCGACGGCACCCAGGTTGAACTCAGCGATGTGGCCACCGTCGTCGACGGGTTCGAGGACACCGACACTGCGACCCGGTTCGACGGCAAGAGAGCCGCTCTGATTCAGGTCTTCCGGGTCGGCAGCGAGGGCGCACTCGAGGTCGCGCAGGCGGCCAAAGACTACCTCGACGATCTCCGACCGACTCTTCCCGCCGGCGTTGCGGCGGACACCTGGGACGACAATTCAATCATCCTCAAGCAGCGCATCGGCCTGCTGCTCCGCAACGCTCGCCTCGGCTTGATCCTGGTCTTTGTCTGTTTGGCCCTTTTCCTCAACACACGCCTGGCGTTTTGGACCACCATGGGGATCCCGATCTCCTTCCTCGGAGGCCTGTGGTTGGCCCCCGAGTTCGGCGTCACCATCAACATGATCTCGCTCTTCGCCTTCATCGTCGTTCTCGGTATCGTCGTCGATGACGCCATCGTGGTCGGGGAGAACATCTTCAACTATCTCGAGGAGGGGATGAAGCCCCTCGATGCCGCCATCCGCGGGGTGCGTGAGATGGCCATGCCCGTGACCTTTGCCATCATCACCACGGTTGCGGCCTTCGCACCGCTGCTCTTCGTGGCGGGCAACATGGGCAAGGTCATGAGCCAGATTCCCATCGTCGTGATCATGGTCCTGCTCATGTCTCTGGTGGAGGCGCTGCTCATCCTCCCGGCCCACCTCTCCGGTGCCGGAACGATCTTCTACAAGATCATGGGACCGATCCTCGGGCCGATCGAACGGGTTCAGGCCAGGGTCCAGAGCGCCCTCCAGTGGTTTATCCGGGGCCCGTACCGAAAGAGCCTCCACCTCGCCCTCGAGTGGCGGTATCTGACAGTGGCGATAGCGATGGTTTTTCTCTTTGTGAGCGTATCCGTGGTCGCAGGGGGCTTTCTCAAATTCAGTTTCATGCCCAAGGTGGATTCGGACAACATGGTGGCGCTGCTCACCATGCCCCAGGGCACACCGGTGGATCAGACCGCGGCCGTACTCGAGCGCATCGAAGCCGGCGCCTTCCGGGTGGCGGCCGACCATGACGAGGCCCAGTCTGACGGGAGCCCGTCCGTGGTTCGCCACATCTCGACCACCGTCGGTCAGCACCCCACAGGGGGCGGCCACGGGCCCATGGCGACCCGGTCGTCGGGGGGTGACTCCTCCCACCTCGGTGAGGTCAGCGTCGAGCTGCTCGGCGGCGAGGACCGCGACGTCGGTTCGGCCGAGCTGCTCAGATCGTGGCGTGAGCTCGTCGGTGAGGTGCCCGGCGCGGTCTCGCTCACTTTCCAGTCCAATATGTTCTCAGCCGGCGATCCGGTCAGCGTCCAACTCGCCCACCGTGATTTCAACACCCTTCTGCAGGCGGTCGATCGCCTCAAGACCATCATCGCCGAATACCCCGGCACCAAAGATGTCGCCGACAGCTTTCTTCCCGGCAAGAAGGAGCTCAAACTGACTCTCACTCCCGAGGGCCGGGCGGCTGGCCTGACGTTGTCGGCTCTCGCCCAACAGGTACGCTCCGGTTTCTATGGTCGTGAGGTTCAGCGGATCCAGCGGGGTCGAGACGACATCCGGGTCATGGTCCGCTATCCCGAAGAGGAACGGCGGTCGCGTGGTGATATCGACGCCATGCGGATCCGTCTGCCCGGTGGCTCAGAGGTGCCCTTCACCACCGTCGCCCATGTCGAAGAGGGTCGAGGCTATGCGGTGATCAACCGCACCGATCGCCGGCGGGTTGTGACCGTCACCGCCGACGTGGAGGAGGGCGTGGCCAACGCCAACGAGATCTCGAGTGATCTTCGCAAGGAGGTGCTTCCAACCCTCGCCGCCGACTTCCCCGGACTCAGCTTTGATTTCGAGGGTGAGCAGCGGGAACAGCAGGAGTCCTTGGACAGCATGAAGGTCAACTTCCTGGTGGCTCAGTTGGCGATCTTCGCTCTGTTGGCCATCCCTTTCAAGTCATACACCCAGCCGCTGATCATCATGTCGGCAATCCCCTTCGGTCTGGTGGGCGCGGTCTTTGGACACATGCTCATGGGCCTCAACATGACCATGCTTTCGATGTTCGGGATGGTGGCCCTGACCGGGGTGGTGGTCAACGACTCGCTGATCCTCATCGACCTCATCAACCGCCGTCGTGCGGGAGGGGCCTCGGTGGATCAGGCGCTTTGCGAATCGGGAGAACGCCGGTTCCGGCCCATCATGCTGACCACGGCCACAACCTTCCTCGGTCTGACGCCGATGATCTTCGAGACCAGCATGCAGGCGAAGTTCCTCATCCCCATGGCGGTCAGCCTGGGCTACGGCATCGTCTTCGCTACGGCCATCACCTTGATCCTGATCCCGACGCTGTATCGGATTCTGGAAGACCTCAAGGCGCTCTTCGGAATCGACGAGGAGGAAGTTAGGGTGTCGCGGCAGGTGAAGGGCGAACCCGTGGAGGAGGGGGCGTAGGCTACCTTTCGATCCCGATCCCGATCCCGATCCCGGCTTCCCGGAGCACCGGCCTTCTGGTCCGCCGGGTCGCACCCGGCGGCGTAGGGTGGGGTTGACCCCACCATCTCGTGGCGGTATACAACGATCCTCGATCATTCAGAGCTGTAGGCAGGGCATTTATGCCCTGCGGCCAACCCCTTCAAGACACGCACTGTCACCCGGCAAGCCCTGGCGCTGAGGGACGGGTGGATCTCCACGTCGGCGAGAGCGCAGCGGTCTTGGCTTCCTGGAGCTCCGGCCTTCTGGGCCGCCGGGTCGCACCCGGCGGCCCAGCGTCGCACCATCGGCGTGGTCGCGCGGGGGTGGATTGATGGGCTGCGACCACGCCGATGGTACGCCGGCGGCCTGCCTCGCGGCGTGGAGAGGTCCACCGGATCGTTCCGCCGCGGGGGTTGCCCGGCGTCGCCATTGTGCGTAGCGCACCGCGTTGCTGGATGGTCGATCAGGGCACAATGGCGCGCCCGGCACGCCCCGGTGGAGGCCATATGCCCGCAGACCCGGGGCTGCTCCGGCACGCCCCGGTGAAGGCCATATCCCCGCAGACTGAAGAGCGGTTACGGTCACGGTCACGGGATCGGGATCGGGATCGGGAACGGGAACGGGAACGGACACGGACGTGGGAGGTACAATGGCCTGCATGGGTCATCTAGCCGGTAAGAAGGCATACCTCGATCTGCAACAACGACTGGACAGGATGCCGGTGGGAGCGCCGGCCCACAAGGCGTTCTTCGAGCTCCTCGAAGAGCTCTTCACCGAAGAGGAGTGCCGAGTGGCCGCGGGGATTCCTCTGCGGCTGGCATCACTGAGATCCATCGCCCGGAACGCCAAGCTCTCCGACGACGCCACACGCAAGGTCCTTGACCGGCTCGTTCGCAAGGGACTCGTGGTCGATCTTCCACGCGAGGGTCGGTCCACCGTCTACTACCTCAACCCAACGGTGATCGGCTTCTTCGAGTTCACCATGATGCGGATCCGCGAGGATGTGGATCAGAAGAAGGTCTCGGAGCTCATGTGGGCCTACATGCGTGATGACCCTGAGTTGGGCTTTATGCGGATGCTCGCCGAGGGTGACACCTTCATCTCGAGACCGCTGGTCAACGAGAATGCCCTCGAACCCGAGGTCTGGACCGAGATCCTCGACTACGACAAAGCGACTCACATCATCAACGAGGCGGGTTCGTGGTCCGAGGGTGTGTGCCACTGCCGGCACGTCAAGCTCCATCTCGGCAAGCGCTGCGACTATCCGCTGGATCATTGTTTGGCGCTGGGCACCGGCGCCGATTATCTTGTTCGCAATGGTCTGGCAAAGAGTATCGACCGCGAGCGGGCGCTGGATGTCCTGGCGTACGCCCGTGAGCACGGTAATGTGCAGATGGCCGACAATGTCCGCAACAAACCCGGTTTCATCTGCAACTGTTGTTCGTGCTGCTGCGAGATGATGGAGGCGTTCCGGACCCTGCCCGACATGACCAAAGTTATCAGCTCCAACTATCTGGCGAAGATCAGCGAGGATGATTGCTCGGGTTGCGGCAAATGTGCCAAGGCCTGTCCCATTGACGCCATCGAGGTCGTGCCCGCCGAGGGCACCGAGAAGATTCCCAAGCGAAAGAAGATGGCCGAAATCGACGCCGAACGCTGCCTCGGCTGCGGCGTCTGCCACGGAGCCTGCGAATTCGAAGGACTCACAATGGCCCCTGCGGCGCAGCGGATCTACACCCCGGACAACGTGATGGAGAAGATCGCGCTCCAGGCCATCGAGCGGGGCAAGCTCCAGGAGCTGCTCTTTAACGATCCCGGTAAGCTCACCCATCGGACCCTCGGCGCCCTGCTGCGGATCATCGTCAATCTGCCGCCGGCGAAACAGGTGATGGCGAGCCGTCAGCTCAAATCGCGTTTTGTCTCGCTCATGACCGGGGCCTTCAAGAAGGGCGTCCAGCAGACCTCCGTCATCGACGCCGAGGCCTGAGCCGAGGGTCGTGCCCATGATTGAGGCACCATCGGCCGGCGTGGTTTCCGGGGGCATCGTTCCTCTTGAACAGCGTCGCTGGTGGCCGTGGGTCGTGGGAGCGTCGGCTGCGTGGATCGCCCTTCTCCACGTGACCCTCTGGTGGATCGATCGTCAGCCGGTTCCGCGAACGCTGTGGGGCGACGAGGCGACCTATCTGACCTCGGCGATGCGTCTGCTCGCTGGGGATCCCAGCTGGTGGCCGGAACCGCTGTGGCCGCCACTGTATCCCCAATTCCTTGCCGGTCTGGTCTGGCTCGGCGGAGAGTCGATGGTCTTGGTGGTTCTCGTTCAGGGCTTGTTGCTGGCAGTCACGGCGGTGTTGTTGTTCGACCTGGTCTCCAGGCTGACCCAATCGCGGGCGGCGGGGTTCGTAGCGGCTGTCGTGACCCTCGGGTATCCGCCCCTGGCCGCGTTCTCTCACTATCTCTGGCCCGAGATCGTCCACCTCTTTCTCTTCGTGGTTCTGCTCTGGATTCTGGTGGCGCGCGTCGAGAGGGCATGGTGGTGCGCCGTGGCCGGGATCGCCCTCGGACTGGCTCTGCTGAGCAAGAGCCTGCTGTTGCCCATTGTCCCGGTGTTTCTTGTCGCAGCGGTATGGGGTCGTCCATGGAGACATGCGGTCGTAGCGGTCGTATTGGTGCCGGCATTGGCTGCGGCGACCGTCGCACCGACCGTGATCGCCAATATGCGTCGTCTCGGGACGCCATCCATCGCCAACTCGGCAACCTTCAATCTTTGGGTCGGTCTCAATGATGTCGGTCGGGAGAGTTTTCGAAACGATGTCGTCTGGCCCGAGTTCCAGCGCTGGGTCGCAAGTGCGGATACCCATGCCGCCCGTGATCGGATTCTCAGATCGCAGATCCGCGACTTCGTCCGTGAACGGGGCTTCGCTTCCGTCTTGGTCGATCAACTCTCCAAGCAGCCTTTCCGCCTGTTCAATGCGGGTTGCTATTTCACCGACCAGCTCCCCGGTGGTGCGGCCCAGACCCAGGCCGGTGCGGGATATCTCGGTCTCGGGCCTCGAGCGGGGGGTGTTCTCACCGCCGTGGTGGTGTGCTCCATCTTGGGGATCTACGTGGCCGCGGTGATGGGTCTGGCCATTGGTGGCTGTCGTGGAGCGCGGTGGGTTCGTGTCCTTCTCCTGTTCATCACCTACAACCTGGTTCTCCTGCTCTTTTTGCACGTCAAAACGCGGTATCGGATCCAGATGCTGCCCGCGGCTTTCGTCGGGGCGGGTTGTCTGGCTGCCTGGATCGAGGCGGGATGGCGACCCCGCCCGACGGTGACTCGGTTGGTGGCGGCGGTCGCCGTCACATCGCTTCTGCTCTGGTTTGCCCTCGGCTGAGTTGCGACGGCCCTCGGCCCAAGATCGCGATCTGTGACTCACGACTCGCGACTCACGATATCTTTCCGCACCGCGCGCGCCGGAGTCGGGGTCGGTATACTCCCCAGGCTGTGATGAGTATTCGTTCCTGTTGTCTGCTGGTTTTACTTGCCCTCACCCTGACCTCCGGGCCAGTGTTCGCGGACGGCGAGGCGCCGGTCTTCAAGTTCTATGTCGAACACTCGGGGATCTATGCAGTCTCCTTCGACCGTCTTGAAGAAACCGGGTACGGCGGCTCTCTGGAGACGGCTCGGATGGGGCTGACAAACCTCGGAGAACCGGTTCCGGTCTGGATCGAGGATGGCGGCGACGGGGTCTTCGGGCCGGGAGATCGCCTGTTGTTCGTTGGCGAGTTGTTGAGGGGAGATTTCTCCTACCTCCACCCCTACTCTCGATTCAACTGCTATGTCCTCGAGACCACGGTTTCCGACCCGTGGCATGGAACGAACCACCCGGCATCGGCGGACTCGTCCGGCGAGTCGGCCCTTCTCCTCGCCCATCATCGCCTCGAGCCGGATCGAGTGATGGTGCGGTTCCGTTCACGCAATCACGAGCCCGAAGAGGAGTGGTACTGGGAACGGCTCTCGGTTGCCGATAAGAAGCCGTTCCGGCAGGTCGTTGTCCTCGACGGGCTGGTTCGACAGCGCCAGCGCCGTGGATCGACTCCGTCGTTCGCCGACGCGCTCTCCGAGTCGGTCCGATCGGCGGGATCCGAGAGCGAGACCGGTTCATCGCGGATCCGCTCTCAGCTCGATGTCGTATTTGGCGGGACATCAGCCGAACCGACATCGGTCAAGATCCGCTTGGGTCTGCGAGGATGGTCCGAGCCGAGGCATCGGGAGCGAGATTCACTGCCGCATCACGAGCTCGAGATCCTCTTCAATGGGCGGCCGGTGAGCAGCGCAACGTGGGATGGAACCGATCACCAGGTTCACGAGTTCGAGATCTCATCGAGGATGATCGAGGAAGCGGGAAACGAACTCGCTCTCAAGATCACCAAGAGAATGTACCTCGATTCCGGTGATCTCCTGGTCGATGTTGTCTTGCTCAATTGGATCGAATTGGAGTACGAACACCAACCCGTTGTCCTGGAAGAGCAGCTCAGACTTCGGTTGGTTGATCCGGTATCGGAACGGAAGGTCGAGATCCGCGGTGAAGATGACAAAACGATCGACCTCTATCTCGGAGACGGGCAACGGCTTCAAAGTGAGACCGGCGTCATGGTCGCGCTGATACCGGATGATGTGAACGAGTTCTCGGTGCTCAAGACCGGCGCCGCAGCCCAACCCGTCGAGGTCATTCTCGATCGGTTCTCGGACCTGATGAATACCGACCATCAGGCCGACTACATCATGATCACGCACCGCTCGCTGGAGCTGGGGGCGACCCGGCTGGCGGATTTTCACCGGTCACGCGGTCTCGCGGTCGATATCGTCGATGTCCAAGACATCTATGACGAGTTCAACCACGGCATCGTCGCCCCACACGCCATCAAGGACTTTCTCCAGTTTGCCCACTCCGAGTGGCGATCGCCGGCTCCTCGTTTTGTTCTCCTAATCGGTGATGCGAGCTGGGATTTCAAGAACACCACTGCCGACGACTCCAACTACGCCGACTGGACCTACCGGCCGGGGGAGAACCGGAAGTTCTGGAAGAACCGAAGCACCTCCTACGCCGATGGCGCCGAACTCAACCACCGGAATTTGATTCCCACATCGAGTTATCTGACCCTCGAAGGTCATGCGGCAAGTGATACCTGGCTTGTGTGTTTCGACGAGGACAAGAAGCTCCCCGAAATGGCCATCGGGAGGATCCCCGTCGTCACGCCGACCGAACTCGATCAGGTGATCGACAAGACCATCGCCTTTGTCTCGGACCCGCCGGTGGGGCCGTGGCGTCGCAATCTTCTCTTCATCGCCAACGAGAACGTCGGGTTCCAGCGGCGCACCGACAGCATTGCCGAGCGGTACAGCCGGCGCGGTTATGTTCCGATCAAGATTTATCCCCACCCATCCGAACCGGCCAACGAGCACCACACGCAGAAGATCATCGAAGCCTTTGACAACGGTGTCTATGCCGTGCACTTCATCGGCCACGGTGGGCGTTACATCTGGCGGACCGGGCCACCCGATCTGGAAAAGAATCACGACCTCTTTACCCTGGAACACCTTGACGAACTCGCTTCGAACGAGAGGCTCCCGGTTGTGCTCAGCCTGACCTGTTACTCGGCGCCATTCGATCACCCGACGGCGGACTCCATCGGCGAGAAGCTCATGAGGGTTCCCGAGAGAGGTGCGATTGCGGTTTTCGCCGCCTCGTGGCGCAACAGCCCGTCCCCGGTCATGGGCGAGACCCTCCTGGCGGAGTTGACCACTCCGGGGAACACCATCGGTGAGGCGGTCATGCGGGCAAAACGCGAGTTTCGCAGTCAGGTCCTGATTCAGACTTACAATCTACTGGGTGACCCGGCTGTTCCCGTCGGAGCCCCGGCCCACACTCTCGACCTCGGACTGGAAGCCGGTGAGGATGGGAGCGGAGTCACGCTGTGGGCGAAGATGCCGACCGAAGACGGTTCATACAATGTGGTGGCCGACTGGGTCGGGGTCGATGAGTCGATTCTCCGTCAGGATCGGGTGGAGGCGAGTGGGGGAGATTTCTCCCTCATCCTGGATCAAGGCGTGATCGACGGTGCCGGTGCTCTCGCCGGTGTCAGAGTTTATGTTTGGGACGACGAGCAACGCGTTGACGGTATCGGTTGGGCCGAACTTCCGGTTGACGAGACCGCAGAGGACCCGACCGAGACATTGCAGGACGTGACGACGACCGCCGGTGAAAAACCGGCGGCGGGACCGCGGGGATCGAAGGGGGAGTTGTGAGGAAGTTCTGGTGGGTGGTGGTGATGTTTGGGCTCGGACTGGCGCTGTCGACAGGGTGCGCTTCTACGGTGGGCGACTCTCCGGACCCGGGTCAGAACAGAGCGCTTGAGGCGCCGGTAAGTCCGGAGGAACCGGCCGACGAACCGGTGGTGAACACCCTCAAGTGGACGACCGCGAGCGAGGTCGACAACTTCGGTTTCGATATCTACAGGTCGCTCGACGAGGATGGACCCTTCGACCGCATCACAAACGAGCCTCTTCCCGGTGCCGGGACCATCGACGAGCCCCAGGAATATGTCTTTGTGGATTCGGAAATCGACCCGACAAAGGACTATTACTACTACATCGAGAGCATCTCCCTCGGTGGGGTGCGGGAGAAGTTCAGCCCGGTGATTCGATCACCCGCGAAGCGGCCGGTCGGGGACAAGGACTGAGCCGAGGGGGAGTCCTCATGCCCCTCGGCGCGAGGGACCACCGGCGTTCTGGTCCGCCACCGCCAGCATGTCACCCTGAGCGAGGGAGTCCCACGACCGAGTCGAGCTGTTCCTACTAGCTCGTAGAGCGACGTAGGCAGCGGTCTCCACCGGGTTGGGAGCGCGTTGTTGCTTCCCGGGGCCCCGGTCTTCTGGTCGTCATTGTGGGGGCGGGCTTCCAGCCTGCCCATCAGTCTCGTGGCGGTCTGGATCGCGTGTCCGCGAGGCAGTGGGGCGTTCCTGTAGGCGGGGAGGTGTGTGGTTCGTCGGCGTCCCGGTGCACCGGCCTTCTGGTCCGCCGAAGGCGACCCAGCGTCGCACCATCGGCGTGGTCGCGCGGTGGATGATTGAGGGGTTGCGACCACGCCGATGGCGCGCCGGCGGCCTGCCTCGTTGCTTGGAGAGATGCACCGGAGCGGTCTACCGCGAGGGTTGCCCGGCATCGGCAGTGTGCTGAGCGCGTGAGGCTGCCGGGAGGATGTACCTGCACAATGCCGTGCCCGGCACGCCCCGGTGAGCGGTGTTTTCCGCGTGCTTGGGTGGGGCTACCGTCATCGGAAACGGACGCGGGATACTGCCACTGCCACTGTGTCGTCCATCACGCTCACGGGTAGGGGAATGCGTGCGGGGCCGGGGATCGGTGACTCACGCCACGGAATTAGTGGTTCTCTTGGAATAGCTTAAAGGTGCGGCCATGCGCCGAATCACCCGGTTGCAAGAGGAAAAAGATGATCGAGACACGACAGATCCTCGAAGAACTCCAGCTCAAGAGTGTTCTGGCTACGTCCTCGACCGGCGCGATCTTCCTGGCCGGCGAGCCCGACACCGGTAAGGATGTCGTGATCAAGATGGTCAGCTGTGCGGTCCCCAACGCGGAGGAAAAAGTCCGTGAGCTGTTTCTCGAGATGGCCGAAACGGCGAGGTCGGTCGAGATCCCGTCCATGCCCCGATTGACCGATCACGGTCTGACTCCCGAGGGTGACGGTTTCATCGTCATGGATCTTGTCGAGGGTGAGACCCTGGACACCAGGGAGGATCTCTCTCCGTTCGCGGCGATCAACGTTCTGCTCGACGTCGTCTCCACCATCGAAGATCTCGCGGCCGCGGGAACCGCACATCTCAACCTGAAGCCGACGAATATCTATCTGACCAATGCACCGGCCTATGATCGTGCCGTGGTGCTCGGTTTCGGAACCAGCGCCACCTTGATCCATGCAGGCGCGGGAGTTCCGGTCCCCGCCGTCGATCCGCACCTGGCTCCCGAACTCGTTGCCGGTGAGGTCCTGCCCTCCGGTCAGGGATGGAGGAGCGATCTCTTTTCGTTCGGTGTGATCGCGTGCGGTGTGCTTGGCGCCGAGATCCAGGCCAATGGCTACGAACGTCCAAAGGTGACGCTCCCGGTATCCGTGAGATCCGCCCTTCCTGAAGCGGATCCCATCGAGGAAGCACTCGGCCGGATCATGGATCCCGACCCCATGTTGCGCGGAGATTCGCCGTCGGATGTCCGGGACCCGCTCATCCGTGCGTTGCCGGATCCTCCTGCTGCAGGGGTCGCTCCCGTCGTTTTGGATGCGCCCGCAACCGCTGAGCCAGAGTCATTCGATCCCAATCGGACCGATCCGGCGTTCATTCCGGAGATTGTCCGGAGTGTTCCCGAACCGAGCCCGTCATCGATCCCCGCTCCGGCGGCCGAATCGACGGTTTCGGTCGAACTCGATGACGGGGACGGCTGGCCCGAGGTCCTCTTCGATGATCCCGAGTTGCCGGCCAGCCTCGACGATCACGAGGACACCGATGTCCGAAATCCCATCCCCGAAGATGTCTGGGTCCCGCAGGCAGAAGCTGTTCCCGAGACCGCCCCCGCCGCAGTGGCGCCCGGCCCCGGTGGGGCGGACGCCGCCAAGAGGGTCTCGCGGACCGAGTTGGCATTGGTGGCGGCCGTGGTGATCGTCCTCATGAGCATTGTCGCGTTCACGTGGCCGACCGGTGGCGATGAAAATACGCCCGAGGTTGCCGGTGTCGTGATGATTGACAAGAGCGGCCCTGCCGAGACTCTGGTCCCGCCGCCCGCGGACACAAACCTCTTCGATGATCTCCTTGGCGTTCAGCAACTGGTGGACGAGGGCGATCTCGACGCAGCTCGCGCCGCTCTCGATGAGTTGGGTGACCGGGGAGGGTTCTCATGGAGCTCCGACGAAAGCGCGCTCTTTGACAGTTTGGTGAGCGCCGTCGCGCAGGCGTCCGACCGTGGCGCCGCCATCGACGACCTCCGCACCGGTTTGAGCTACGGCAGCATCAAGATGTTGCGTCGCGGGGCGGCCGGTCTCTCCGGTCTGTCCCGGCTGGAAATCTCGGAGATCGACGGCCTCGGGAGCGATCTCGAGCGAGCCAGAAGGGCGTTGCGTCTCCACGCGGAATTATGGGACGCGAACAGCGATGGCAACCATCTCGTGGCGATCACCCAGGCGGCGGAACTGGAGAAAGTTTTGCCCGGCTACAGCGGTGCACCCGAGGTGCGCGAACAGTCGGCTGCGGAGTTGGAGGCTCGTGCGGAAGCATGGATCGCCGAACACAGATACGCCGACGCCATCGCCGTGTTGGAGAGCCTGACCGGTGTCTGGCCCGATCGTGACGCAGCCGCGGCCCGGATCGCCTGGTGTCGGGAGCAGATCGACTTCACTCAGCGCGAGGAGTCGGTGATCGCGAGCGCCTTGGCCAAGGGTGAGGCCGGTGATCCCGAAGGCGGACTTGCGGCGCTCGCCGCCGTGACACCCGATCCTCGCCTCCAGGACGAGCACGATCGCGCCCGAGCGGCGCTGATCGACCGGCTCGCTGCCATGGACGCCGATCCGCCGACCATCGAGTTCGCGACCGCCATGGAACTCGTGTTCAAGAAGAACCAGTCAATCACGGTGCCGCTGAAGGTGACCGACGACTACCGGGTGGAGAGGGTCGTTGTACATGCTCAGAACGAGTCCGATGACGGCTATCTTCAGATCCCTCTCGAGAAGAACGCCGACGGGTTGTTCCACTTCACCGTGACCCCCGAACTGCACGGCAATAAGGATGTTCAGTTCTATGTCGTTGCACGGGATCACAGCGGGCACGTGGGCCGGCTCGGGACGGGAGAGGAACCGAAGACCATCATCCGGAAGAAGTGGTTCAAGAAAGCCCGGTGAACCGACGAGACCTCATGAATACTTCGGGCTACATGTTCCGCCCGAGATCGGGTTGGAATGCATTTCGATAGTGGCGTGGGCGCCAGAACCTCAACCGCCCCGTTTTTTCGAAGGTGATGATGTCGAATCGACAGGGGCGATCCCACAGACCGTGGGCCGACAGGTAGGCTGACGAGACACGGGTCATGGTTCGCTGTTTGGCCTGATCCACCGCAGCGATGGCGCCACCGTAAAGACTGCTTGAACGAACCTTGACCTCGACAAAGACGATTTCTCGTCGGCGTTCTACGACCAGATCGAGTTCGCCGCCCGCACCGCGCCAGTTTCGGTGCCTCGGGCGATAGCCCTTGGCGAGGAGAAGCAGCAGGGCGGCCCACTCTCCCAGACGGCCGAGTCTTCGACGATTCATGATTCCTTGATTCCATTGTGCACGAACCGGTGGGTCTGTGGTTCTAGGAGCTTGCACCGAATAGATCCTCGAGGGAGGCATTGGGGTCGCCGGCAGGGTTTTCGCCGAGGATCTCTTCGGCACAATCTCCTACTGGATTCGCTTTGCGAATCCTTGAAAATGGGGT
>Ga0164313_10001376_pt1 | contig 21451 bp, 20 predicted proteins | sample GuaBasSedimGuay4_FD_113735 | JGI IMG/M metagenome (GOLD analysis project Ga0164313, IMG submission 113735) | Subseafloor sediment microbial communities from Guaymas Basin, Gulf of California, Mexico - Guay4, Core 4569-4, 0-3 cm | ecosystem: Environmental > Aquatic > Marine > Hydrothermal vents... | reverse complement strand
CCTGCCGAAGGCCTGCCGGTCGCCCTCACAGGCAAGCCTGACATCACTCAGCCTCTCCGGATCTTTAATCAATCCTTTATGCCGTCTTCGAATTTCTATCCATCATATACCAGACGGCAACCAGGGCCAATCCGAATACCAGCCCGCCACCGGCGGAAGCCAGACATGCTTCAACGTCTATTATGAGGCCTACAACGAGCGAAGCGAGACTCAGACCGATCACGATGAAGCCGGCTCTGAAAAACCCGGTATTTCGCCGGAGGGGCTTTGGAGTCTCCATGATCTTCATCATCCGCTCTACTTCCTCCGGACTCCTCCCCGATTCGAGAGCTTTCTCGATCTTCTCGTACTTCTTCTGGGCAAGATTGTGCCTGTTCATGATAACGACGAGCGCAAGTACCAGTGGCCCGCCGACCATCAGGATCAGGGTTGCCAGAAGCCTCACCGTATCTCCCATTTGTTTCTCCTTCCGTTACTCCAGGACATATTATACGAAGTCGCTATCAGTACAGACGTGAAATGGAGATTTTCGTTACAGTCATCTAATTCGAAACATAGACTGAATAAGATCAAATTGAAGAAGCGCAACAGCATTACCGCAATAGACTTCGTTGACGGTCGAAGGGTTTCTGTACTATTTTAACTTCAATAGATTCTTTTTCAGGAGAGGGGTTGGATTATGAAGAAATTCGCGATTGCTTCCGCATCACTTCTTATAGCATTCATACTCGCTTGCGGCGGGGACACAACAGGGCCGGGTCCCGCGCCCGAGGGAGACTGGATGCCTATGACAGTGGGGAACTGGTGGAACTACGTTTACGATGGATTCACATTCTTCGGTACCGGTACGGACACATTCGATATAACCGGATCCGCGGAAAGAAGGGTGACGGCTCTGCTCTCGCACCAGGGTGGATTCCAGGTATATGAGTTCCGGATGCAGTCGGAGATTATACTTACGAATCCTGACACTACAATGGTCTATGCCGACACCCAGTATGTTTTCATACGGAATACCGGTGACGAGATAAGGGCATATGAGGACACAGTGTCAACCGACTACGATCTGTTTGCTTTGCTGCCTCTGACTCTGGGAGAATCCTGGCTGACACAGCCGGGTGGTACAGACGAAAGCGAGGTTACCAGCCTGAGTGCTTCGGTTACCGTTCCAGCAGGCTCTTTCAGCGGTTGCGCCGTAATAACCCAGACAGATACTGCGGAGCCCGATTATCAAATGGATTCGTATTTCCACGATGGAACGGGCATCGTACGGGATTTCGTGAAACAGGGAGATCAGATGGAGATTACCGTGAGCCTGGAGACTTATTACGTTCAGTAAAAGAACATCTCTTTTAAGGCCCCCCAGGTGGTTTGTTCCTTTGTATCGGAGAGGTCCCACCACTGCCAGATGTACCATTGATCATCCGTGGTGTCCTGCCGGCATATGAAAAGGGCGGAGCCGGAAGCCCTGTAACCTTCAGTATGAGCCTCATCAAGATAAACCTTGAGGTCGAATGTTCGAGGGAGCTGTAATGACATCCCCGTTGAATCACCCGTCCACGGACTCTCCTGGGAGCCAGTTATGACAAGTTCGATTGCGTGAACAACTTCGAACATATTCTGATGGATCTGCTCCTCTTCTGCATATCCCCAGAAGCTGTCCTGTATGGCCGGGCAACCGTGAGGGTTGTACCATAGCAGATGGAATTCGAAATCATCCCGAAAGCAGCTCATGTAAAGGTCAATGTCCATTGTATTGTACGCGTACTCGAGATTCTCGATAACCTTCCAGGCACTGTCGACCGGATCCCAGGGAGCGCTTGGGGGAGGACTGCTGTCCGGGCCGGTCAGGCAAGCCATGGATATTAACAATGCTGTTAATACAGAGGCGATTGCATAAACTGTTTCGCGTTTTCTGATGAGCGGGACTTCGGTCAGCCTTCTCATGATGTCTACCTTCCTCTCAGCCGGTGCGGATTACGGAAACTCCCTTCTTACAGGTTGATGGCCGGTTCCGCACGCTTGTATCAAGCACATCTGAAAGGACTGAAGACTCAGAGAAAACCTCCCCGGGCTGGTTTGAAAGAACACTCAATAATCCACTGATTCAGTACATGTTATACAATCGAACCTTCGTCAAGCTGTATAAATACTTACACTAATTATCTATGCCGAAATTGGGGCCAAGGATGGTTATCTCGTCATCATCCGGGGGTTTTTGTGGTTTGCCCGGTTTACGCGGTTTATCATAAGAAGGTTCCGGAGAGATATTGCTTTCTATCACGCTTTCTGGAAGCGTCAGGTTCCCGATGGTCTCCTTCAGCTGCTGAACAAGAGACTTGTCTATTTTGTTCTTCCTGAGGAAACCAACTTCTACCTCGTCCAGAAGGTTCTGCAGTACGGGCAGCTCATCTGCTCCGCCGTATCTGCTGATGATCCGGAAAGCTCCGGAGATCAGATTCTGCTGTTCAAAAAGAATGCCGGAAGGACCCTCCTGCAGGTTTTCGGAAAGAAAATTGATGATAGCCGCATGGTTGCCAAGCATACTGAAGGACTCCATTATCTCGGCTCTGATATCTCTGTTTTTCCGGAAGGCATCGGTTATGCTGGGAATGAAAGCAGGATTATTCATAGCCTGTTTGGTTAGAATGTCCAGGGCTATCTCCGCGACTTCCTTTGACTTGTCAGTAATGAGGTACATGGAAAGGCTTTCCGCGGTTGTCGAGGATACTTTTATGAGCGCAAGAAGGCATTCGCGCCTGATCCTCGAATCAGGGACCTTGCAGAGTTCCGCAAGAATACTTTCGCTGGAGGAAGAACCCAGGTCACGAAGAACCTGAATCATATTCCTGGCCTTGTACCATTCTATGTCCGGCAGCGTATAAGTGCCTCCACCAACCTTTGAATTGAAAGCAGTTACTATCTCTGTGAGTCTTTCATGGATTGTTGAGAGCCCCTTCTTGCCCATTTTAAGAAGCATTCGGAATGCTTTTGACCGGAGCCTTCTGCTGTCCTCATGGAAAATATTAACCAATTGAGATACCAGATTATCCGGGGGAATGATCAGCGCGAGGTTTGTAGCCTCTCTGGAAACTATTTCATCATCGGATAGTATGTTCCGAACAAGGGCTTCCGCTGCGTTTAAAGTATCCATTTTCCTCTGGGCCTCCGCCAGAGAACGTTTTCTGGCAGCTTCCAGTTCTGTCCTTGAGAACCGCATTGCCTCCATGTTCTGAAGGATCTTTCCCGCTTGAAGAGCAATTGTCATCATGCCTCTGGCAAGAAGAGCTTCCATGAGGGAAGCCGTCAGGACTACTGCTCTGTAGAGTACGTCCGGGTCCTGTTCGCGCTTTATGAGCCTTGAAACGTATTCGATTATCTGTATTGTCGAGTTTTCCTTTCCGCGTTCCACGGCCAGGAGAGCCATGTCCTGAAGCTTACCCACGGCTCTGTGTCTTGTATCCGGATCAGGAGAGGGAAGGCTTGCAAGAAGCCTGTCGATTATTTTACGAACAGCCTTCCATGCCATTCCTCTCTGAATAACACGGTTTGAAAGAAGTCCCTTCTCAAGCAGGGAAGGATCAAGGGCGAAAACGAACCGGGCTATCATCCCCCTCTGTTCCTCTCTATTTTCCTTGGCAGCTGCGAGGACGGATTTAAGAGCATCTCCGATCTTGCTTCCCGGAAGGGAATCTATACTTTCCCCTCGCTCAAGCCTGTCTATCAGTTCAGAGAAGATGGCGTCCTCAATTGTGACTTCTCCCCGCTGCAGAGTCTGATCTGAGTCTCCCCCGTCTGATATAAGCTGATAGTGGAACCGGTTTATAGAAATGGAATTCAACCCTCTGAGTTCAAGAAGCCTGTCCATGCCGCCATGTTCTGAAATGTATGCGGGGGGTCTGTTGAACATCTTTGCGAAAGTTTTTATGTCCTCAGCAGTTACTCCCTGATCGAAGGTAAGGCTGCTCATCTTACGTTCTGTGAAAGCTCTGATGAAGCTGCTCATGCTGGTGCTTTTTCTTTCCACACTTATATCGTTAACCATTACGGTATCACCCATTACCGAAAGGGTTACCTGTTCCTTCTCTTTGTAGAATTTAGACAGGATGTTAAGAAAGGATTCTGTAGAGGGATCAATAGACGGGTGTCCTGACGGGAACATTTGAAGAGCTTTTACGAGAAGCTCAAGCCTTTTCACAAGGTTTTCGGCATTTCTCTGGGCTACTGCCAGCGACATCTGGCTGGATCCAAGATGGATCCGGAGATTATCCCCGGAGGAGAAGTTATCGAGAGCAGCCTGACTGAAAGTGAAGTGCCATATTCCGGGACTATTCTCTATAAAATCAAATTCAGCAAGAATATCCTTCATGAATTTACGTATTTCTACCGGAAAGGAAGTGAGATTGAGTCTGAAGGTAGGGTCTTCTTTTCCCGCTCCCCTGAGTATGGTCAGTGCGATATCCGCACCCGTGCAGTCCATATCCGATTCCGGGTCGAGCAGGTCGTCTTCTATAAGCACGAAAATTACTTCTATAAGTAAAGAGATCTTTGCTATGACATGTTTTGCAGCGCCTGATGAAATATGGTTGTATAGGCTCCAGACCTCTTCGAGTTTAGTTTTCGAGAACCAATCGTCCAGAGCGGTCCAGTCCCACTCCGGAAAACTCTTTTTAAGAAGAGGTCTTTCTATCAATGAAAGGAATGTTATGCCAGCCTCAATGCGTTGACAGGCATCCAGAACGACTGAGCCAAGAACTTTGCCGATCTCATCCGGCTTGTAGCCGGAGATAAATTTAGCAAGTGCATCTGTCCGGTCCTTTGGATTTTCCTGGGAAGACACCGCGGTTGTCAGCCTTGCAGCTATCCTGTCCGCGTCCTTCTTGCTTTTCATGCCCCTCTCCGTTCGTCAGAGAATACGCCTGTACGATAAACAAAATGTATTAAGACGGTCAACGCAGCAAAAAGAGCAGTTTTAAATATACGGATTTATCATCGCGGGGAATAGCGGTTATAATGTCCAGGATTAACGTCCCTTGATGAACTTTCTGAGATAGAACGTATTTCCTTCATGTTCCGTCTCAACAAGCTCTTCCCGGACGATTAAATCGTCAACAACCGCCCATTCAGCACTTGCCCTCTTCAGAAGATCTTCGACGGCATCTCTTCTCATCGGGTGGACCGCCGTGATGCCTAGCAGATCCTCTGCGGCATTTCCCGTGGAGGCAAATGCAGTTCCCTCGTAGCCGATAAGGAACTCCACGCGGGTTAGTTTACTGCTGAGCTGCTGATACGCTCGATTAACGACCTCTTCCCCGGGAGGGTGCACACGTTTCTCTGCCGGCGGTCTTGACGGCACGGCAAGGTAGGAAATATCCGGTTGAAGGAGCGCCAGGAAATCACTGACCGCCTCTATACCGGCAACGGTATCGTTGATGTTTCTGACAAGCATCGTCTCTGTAGCAAGTATTCCCTTGTAGGCCCGGGCAAACTCAAGAATCCCGTTGAGAATTGACTCAAGCTGCAGGGTCATCTGCGGACGATTGACCATATACCATGATTTCTTCATCACTGAATCTACTTTGACCGAAACCCAGTCCGCTTTCATCAACTCCATTCTGACATCCTTGCGCCATAGTAGAGAAGCGTTTGTAATTACAGCGATTTTTTTACCAAGTGATCGCAGCAGGTCGATCTCCAGGCCGAGATTGATATCCAGCGTCGGCTCTCCATCTGGTACGAAAGAAAGGTAGTCAATCGGTTCGTTCTTTCTTCGGGCCTTCCCGGCTTTATCACTGACATCTCTGAACAGCTCGTCAGGCTGATAGAAAAAGTGTCGATCGATTTCCTTATGTATGGTTCGCCCGACCTGGCAGTACGCACAGGAATATGTACATGCCTTGTGCGGGATATTGTTGATGCCCAGGCTGCGGCCGAGGCGCCGAGAGGGAACCGGTCCGAAAGCGATCATCACTTCCACCTTTTCAGTACATTAGTCACTGATCACCTCACTTGATCGCTGCTGTCTCAAGTCAGGTTGGCTCCGGATCAGGTTGTTCCTCTATCCGTACGAACTTCCCCGTCGCCGTTGCCATGATCTTATCGTTCTGCGATATCTCTGCCTTAAGGAGGTGAAGTATCGAAGAGGATCGAGTAATCCATGCCCGGACGGTAACTGGCTGACAGCATACTACTGGATACCGGAATTTGATATTCAATTCGGCAGTTACAGCATGAATACCGTGCGAAAACATGCAGTTCGTCATTGCTCCGTCCAGAAGAGCAGATGTAATCCCGCCGTGCAGAACATTCTGATATCCTTCGAAGTTCTGATTACAATCGAACATTGCTTCCACGCTGCCATCGGGAAGGCTCTTGAAGTTCAGACCGAGCCCGTGTTCATTCCGGGAGCTGCAGACTACGCAGTTTGCGTGAGAAATCGACCTGACCTTCATCTTCTGATTAGGGAATATACCTCTTCCCATATTTCTGAAATCGCGATCGAAGCTGGAGAGGAAGGATCAAATGCATTTACCGGAAGCCCCTTTGACATGGACCGTGTAACGTTGGGATCGTAGGGTATCCTGCCCAGCAGAGGAATCCCGTCCTGTTTACAGAAGTCCTCGATCTCCAAGGTTTTAGCGGAATTGATATCACTTCGGTTGATGCAGACTGCAGGACTGATACCGAAGTGCCTTACAGTTTCTAAAATGCGCTCCAGGTCATGAATTGCAGATACGCCCGGTTCTGTTGATATCACTGCAAGGTCAGCACCCGCGCATGCGGCAATTACAGGACATCCTATTCCCGGAGGCCCGTCAACCAGAAGGATCGATTCGGCGATCTCTCTTGATTTGCTGATTGCAGCGTTCTTTACAGTCGTAACGAGTTTGCCGGAGTTTTCCTCGCCTGCCTTCATCTCAGCATGGTAAAGTGTGCCATAGACAGATTCGGACACGAACCATGCTCCGGCCACAGTTCTTGCACTTGTAATCGCATTCTCAGGACACTGGTAAACGCACGAGTTGCATCCTTCGCAGGCGATCCTGTTGATACTGTATGTCTTTTCGGAAGAATCCGGGGGAATCACTGCAGAGAACCTGCAGACATCGTAACATCTGCCGCAGCCGGTACACTTTTCAATGTTGATATCTGCTTTGTATCCCCCTGTGAAGGGGAATTCTTTCGTTTTCACGGGTTTAAGCAGGATCTCCAGATTTGCGGCATCAACATCCGCATCCGCCAGAACAAGCTGGTGCCGTTCTGCAGCCTTGTGAGCAAGTGCCGCTGTAAGGGATGTTTTCCCCGTCCCTCCCTTACCGCTTAGAATTACAATCTGCTTCACGGATTCACCTCTTTCCCGACAGTTGCCAGAATCTCAAGGAATAGTTCCCTGTATTCCGGGAGACCGCGCAGGAGGGGAATTCCTTCGGAAAGCATCTCTGCAATTCTGCGGTCCATGGGTATTTTAGCCAGGATGGGCAGACGCGCGCTTTGGCAATACTTCTCAACTTCATTGTTACCAATTCCATCGCGGTTGATGATGACCCCGGCAGGGATGTGCAGCTGGTTGACCACAACATCTACAGCAGCCTTGAGGTCATGAAGCCCGAATGGAGTCGGCTCCGTAACAAGAATAACGTAATCGCTTCTACTGACAGCCTCCACTACCGGACAGGATGTTCCGGGGGAAGAGTCGATGATCACGGTTGAATTTCCCGATTCGGGAAGGTACTCATCAAGCAGGGACGCAATGACAGGCACAGGCATGGCCTGCCCCACATTGAGAATCCCTCTTGCGAAGTTGATGGAACCGTCCGTACCTCCCTCAATTCTTCCTGTTACATGGGTTATCTCGCTGATGGCGTCTTCCGGGCAGACCAGAGAGCAGCTTCCGCAGCCGTGGCAGAGGTCGCGGAATACAAGCACCTTCTCACCCGCGACGGCGATAGCGTTCCATACACATACCTCGGCACATCTTCCGCAGTAAGTACATTTATCAAGATCGACTTCCGGGACCAGCACTCCGGTATCTCTGCCGGTGGAGTAGTCTATGTCAAGAAACAGACCCGAGTTAGGCTCTTCCACATCGCAGTCGAGCAGCAGAGGTTTCGCGGAGGACTGACGGGAGGCGGCCATGGCAAGGCTCACCGCTACCGTTGTCTTGCCGGTGCCGCCTTTTCCGCTGGCTACAGCTATAACCATACAGGTCGCCTACCCGCGGGTCATTCTTGCCCCGCACTTCGGACAGGTTAGGCTGTTGCACGGTTTGCCGACCTGGTGCTGCTGCTTGTGCCCGCAGGCGGAACAGACGCAGTCACCGCCCGGTCCTGCTGCGTACGGTCCTCCGCCACGGCCTCTGCCGCCCGAGGCGTTTCCTCCCTGTCCTCTTCCTCCTGCTGTGTACATGATGTTGTCCTTTCTACTGTTATCCCTTTTTGTCAGGTAGTTTTACTATTATCTCATCAAGCTTTTCAAGAAGGGCTGCTGCCTCTTCCCTCAGGCGCTCTGCAGGCTCATGTTCGTAACCGTCATGCGCGTGTTCGACGCTCTCGCGGCAGGGCAGAGCAGCGGCCAGGCTGCCGGCAGTATAGCTGTTAACAGCACTCCTCACGGTTCCGGCAGCGCCTGTGGAGCATAGAATGCCGTAATTCTCGAAGATTGATATGGCTCTTCGTCCCATGCCCCCCGCAAGCATTACATCCGCATCAAGTTCTTTTATGAAAGCCGGTACCTGTCCGGGAGAGTGACCGTTGAAGAAGGGATTTTCGACCGATTCAACATTTGTGATCTTGTTGTCATCCACGTCGACTACTGTAAAGAAAGGGCACCTTCCGAAATGATGGCTTACCGAGCTGTCCAGTTTTCTGCTGTTGTCAGACGATACGACTATTTTCATTTGACCTGTTCCCCCTTGATTCTATCAAGTTGCTGGAGAATCTCAGCGATCTGACCTCTCAGATCCCGGAGTCTCTCCGATAGAACTTCAAGTTCACTCTCTTCACCGGCAGCACTTGCCGAGTGACCTGATGCATTTCCAGCCATTCCCGAATGGGAATTGGCGTTCGCTGCCCCCATCATGGGGAGCTCTCCCCGGTTGAAAGCCTCAACAGTTTCCCGGGCGGTTCCGCCCGAAGCGGTAAAGCATGGTATGGAGCCTGCAGTCAGCACTTCGTACGCGTTGGGTCCGATACTTGAAGATATGACGGATTCCGGATTCTTTTTCAGAACGAACTGCGCTGCCTGTATACCGGCTCCGCTGCTCTGGTTAGCGGCCGGATTATCAAAGCTCTCATGGGTGAAATCCCCTGTATCCACCAGAAGGTAGAACTCCGTTCTGCCGAAGACAGTACTGATGGGGTCATCAACGCTTTTTCCGGTTGAACTTACGATTACTTTCATCGATTATTCCTTTTCTGTTTTTCTTTTAAGAAGCTGGTTCACACGATTAGCTATCTGTTCGATCGTATCCGCAACAAATTGAACCTGTGTCTTCAGAGATTCAGTTTCTGTAGACTCCTGATTGAATGCGGGCCTGTCATACTGCGGATACCTGCGCCATAGAGGTAGACCAGTTTCGTAGTATCTGTTCCTCATGCCTCTGCCGCCGCCGCCTCTCCTGCCGGAAAAACCGGATCCGCCTCCGCGGCCAGGAGCGGTTGCGTATCCACCCGCCGGATACCCTGCGCATCTTCCCATAGCTCTTCCACTCAGGGGTCCTTCTCCCCTTGGTCCTGATCCATCTCCTGCCGGCATGATAACTCCTTTCTCTTTTTAAGTATCCTTGCCGATACTGTGATGCAGCTCCATGTGATCCTTGTACTCGCTGAAGAAGCGGTGGAGTATTCTGTCGGTTTCCTCGAGGTCTCTCACCCATGCCTGGAGGTATCCATCGCCTGCGCTCGAGAGCGAGTAAACCCTTCTTGCCGGCCCCGAATCTCCTTCGGCCCACCTTGAAGTTACAAAACCCCTGTTTTCCAGGCTTCTGAGGATACGGTAGATGGTGCTTGAGTCCGCAGGATTTTCGCTGAAGCCGAATTTTCCGAGGCTCTCAAGTAATTCGTAACCATAGGATTCTTCGCCATGCAGCAGGAGCAGAAGACAGGGTTCGAGAAACCTGTTTATCCTTCTGCCGCAGCGATTATGAGCTCTTCCTCTTCCTCTTCCCGGCATAGTGCCTCCTTCATCTATATGCATACTGCACCTAGATGATAACAGCAGTATCTATTTTGTCAAGTGCGGATTGCGCGTTTCATGCTCATGATTGCATATTCAGGCTGTTCTGAAGCCTCCTGAACTTCCCCTGAGAGTTGATTGAAGAAAGATGTTCAAAGACAACAGAGCTCATTTAGGAACAGACCTGCTTCTCATGCTTACGGCGGCCATCTGGGGCTTTGCCTTTGTAGCCCAGAGGGCCGGTATGGAGTTTATCGGTCCCTTCCTCTTCAATGCTGTCAGGTTCGCTCTGGGTACGGCTGTGCTTCTGCCTCTGATTTTTCTTTCGAGAGGGAAGAAACGTGCTCAGCGCGTTCCGCTTAAGTACGGTATACTGGCAGGATTAATCCTCTTTGCCGGAGCATCGCTGCAGCAGGTTGGGCTTGTCTATACAACTGCTGGAAATGCCGGTTTCGTTACCGGCCTGTATGTGGTAATGGTTCCCGTTCTGGGGCTGTTCTGGGGGCAGTCCAGCGGAAAGGGAACATGGGCGGGGGCTGCTCTGGCCGTTTCCGGCATGTTCCTTCTTACGAATGCTGGCTCATCCCGGATGCTTTCCGGAGATATCATCGTATTCACCGGGGCGATATTCTGGGCTCTTCATATACAGCTTATCTCAAGGCTGATGAAGCGGTACGACGCGCTTTCTCTGGCAGCACTGCAGTTTGGTTGCTGCTCTCTTCTGAGTGCCCTCTCTGCTATTCTTACGGAGAAGCTCTCATTGAGCGGCATTCGCATGGCTGCCGTTCCTATTCTGTACGGCGGGCTGGTATCTGTCGGAATTGCATATACACTTCAGGTTGTTGCCCAGAAACGTGCGCACCCCGCTCATGCGGCGATAATTATGAGCCTTGAAGCTGTTTTTGCCCTTATAGGAGGATGGATCATGCTTGCAGAACCGGTAACACTCCAGGGGACTGCAGGCGGTGCCCTGATGCTGGCAGCAATGATCAGTTCGGCCAGGGAACAGGGTAAGGCGCGAAGGTCTGCAGGGTTGTGAGAATGTGCTCTGTGTGTATATACTCAGTCATGTAAGACGCTTTTCCGGGAGAACTGTATGCCACCAGCTAAAGACAACAACAGAGAATCAGATCTTATCAGGGATCTGAAGGATAAGCTCCAGCTGAGCGGATCGATACTCAGAACAATTCTGAAGCTCAGCGAGAATATTGTCATTGTGCTGGACAAAACCGGGATCGTAATTGAAGCAAGCGATCAGATAGAAAGAATCACCGGAATTCCACTGAAGCAGATCATCGGAAAAGTATCCTGGGACAGTTTCGTACCCGAAGAAGACAGAGAACGCATCATCGGTTATTTCAATGACCGGTTGAAGGGAACGGGCAATCCCCCCTCAACATACACTCTTAGAGTGATTATCCCCGGAGAAGAATCCCGCCTGATGCGCGTGAACGTTGGTTTTATCCCCGGAACCGAGGATAGGGTCGTCATACTGAAAGACCTCTCTCCTGTGATACTTGAACAGATGAAAACGGCAGAAACCGAAGAGCGTTACCGCACCGTAGTAGAGAATACCAAGGATGGAATCCTTATATGCGGCAGCGAGAGAATTTTCTTCGCGAATAACAGTTTCTGCAGAATGACAGATCTTCCAAGAGAGGATGTCTACTCATTCTCACCGGTGAATTTGTTTCATGAAGTCGAAAGGGACAGGATAGTATCCCTTTTTCTGAAATCCGGGAAAGGATCACTGGGCCCCTCTGTGTTTGAAACCCTGATCAGAAGCAGGGGAGGATTCCTGCCTGTTGAACTATCCACAACGCCCATGCTCTACAGAGATGCCGAGGTTCTTCTGGTTTCAGTCAGAGACCTTTCGCAGCGGAAAGAGGCGGAGAAAAAACTCAGGGAAAGCCATAAGCTCATGAAAGCCATAGTGGACAATTCCCCTGTTGGTATTTCCGTACATGACCGTAACGGTACCCTGCTGCTGGCTAATGATTCATGGCGCAAAATCTGGAACAAGACCATTGAAGACATGAAAGTGATGATGGTTCCCCGCCCCAAACTGCAGATGGACAGGAAGGATACGTACCTGGGAAAACACATCGGTGAAGTTGAGCAAGTCTATAAAGAGGGAGGGGAACTGTACATTCCAAAGCTGAAGATCACAAATCCCTCTCCCGGCGGGGCTGAGTTCATATCTCATCATTTCTACGCTCTGAAGGATGACAACGGCTTCGTTGACAAAGTTGTTATCCTCACTCTTGACCTTACAGAAGCGCTGAAAACACAGGATGAGCTGATCGAAACCAGGAACCAGTTCAGAGAACTGACAGGGAATATTCCCGTAGCCTTATACAGAACGACAACGGAGTCGGGGGGGGAAATCGTTTTCTTCAACCCTGAGATGCAGAGGATGTTCTTTGGAGAAGCGGACAGTGATTTTGAAGGTGTTTCCGTTAAGGACCTCTACGTTGAGGAATCCGGCAGGAAAGATTTTCTGAACATACTTGAGAAGAAGAAAGAAGTTCTCGGTTTCGAGACTGAATTGAAAAGAATTGACGGCTCGACTTTCCTTGCATGCATTTCCGCACGTAAGGTTTCATTGAGAGAAGGTAAAGAGGAATATATAGAGGGGACAATAAGGGATATTACAGACCAGCGCCGTGTAGAGGAAGAGCTTTCAAGGATAGAGCATCTGGAATCCATTGGAACTCTCGCCGGCGGTATAGCACATGATTTCAACAATCTGCTCATGGCTATTCAGGGTAACATCTCCCTTGCCCTGAATGAAGAAGACCTTTCGAAACTCATTATGCGTCTAGAACAGGCCGAGGCATCCACAGAAAAGGCTACTATCCTTACCAGACAGCTCCTTACATTCGCGAGGGGAGGAGTTCCCCTTAAGAACCTGATTGAAGTTGCTCCATTCCTGACGGAAACCGTAATTTTCACTCTGACCGGTTCGGACGTGGAAGCTGTTTTTGAATTCGGGGATAACCTTAATAATATTCAGGCCGACCGGGAGCAGATCACTCAGGTTATACACAATATCACTTTGAACGCTGTCCAGGCCATGATCGGCGGCGGACGCATCACCGTCACCTGCAGCAATGTCAGGATAGAGGAAGATTCAGATACCCGTCTGCCAGTCGGAGATTATGTAAGCATTTCCATAAAGGACGAGGGGACAGGAATTCCCCAGTGTGATCTGAAAAAACTATTCAATCCATATTTCACTACTAAATTCGGGGGATCCGGTCTGGGGCTTTCAACCAGTTATTCAATAATATCAAGGCATTCCGGGGCCATAAGAGTCTTCTCGGAAGAGGGCAAAGGAACCGAGTTCATAATTTACCTTCCGGTTATAGAATCCGATGCGGTGAATTGCGCTCCCCAGGAGGAGCAATCCCTGGAGATCAGCTCCGCATCCGCGCGTATCCTGATAATGGACGACGATGCCAGAGTGAGGGAGGTTCTTTCAGGGATGCTGGACGTTCTCGGGCACGTTGCAGCAGAGTCTTCAGATGGAGCTGAAGCTATTGAGCTCTACCGGGAGAGTATCTCTGCAGGGGAGCCTTTCGATGCGGTTATCATGGATCTTACCGTTCCGGGAGGAATGGGAGGGGAAGGCGCTATTGAAAAACTGAAGGCGATAGATCCGGACGTAAGGGCTATCGTTTCAAGCGGATATGCCAATAACACTGTGCTGTCCAACTATTCCGAGTACGGATTCAGGGGAAGACTTGTCAAACCATTCAGAATATCCACCCTCAAGAAAGAACTTAATAAGGTTCTGGCACAGAAATAAACAGAGCCGTTCTGGAGATGCGTAAGATGAAAGCATTCAAAGCGTACGATATCAGAGGAGTATACGGCAGGGATTTTGACGGAGATACCGTCTACAGGATAGGCTTCTTCCTACCAAGGCTCCTCAAGGCGGATAAGGTTCTGGTGGGTTACGACTGCAGAGAATCAACTCCGGATATACTCAGTCACCTTTTTCGCGGTATCGCCGACTCCGGAGCGGATGTATACGATATCGGATATGCGACAACACCTATGGTTTATTTTGCGACTGCTGTTCATGGTTTCGGGGCATCCCTGCAGATCACGGCATCCCATAATCCGGCTGAATACAACGGTCTAAAGGTATCCCGCGAGGGCGCCCTGCCGGTAGGATACGATACAGGCTTGAGTGAGCTAGAGAAGAATGTTGAAACAGGAGCTATTCAGCCTGCTGTATGGAGGGGAGAGGTTAAAGAGCTTCCGGGCGTTAAGGCGGAGTATATAACCTTCCTGGAGAAATTCCGGGGGGATTATTCGAATTTGAAATTCGGAATCGACTGCTCCAACGGAATGGCCGTTCTACTCGCCAGGGATATTTTCGGCAACGATCCTGCATACCTTTACGACAGGATGGATGGTTCTTTTCCCAATCACCCTCCAAACCCGCTTGATGAGAAAAACACAGCCGATCTGAAAAAACTTGTTTTGGATACCGGTCTGGATGCGGGTGTGATCTTCGATGGCGATGGAGACAGGGTGATGTTCATCGATGAGAAAGGACGATTCGTGCGGCCGGATATTATCACAGGCGTTCTCGGAATTCATTTTCTCAGGAAGGAAAGCGGCAGAGTTCTGCACGATATAAGGACCTCGAGAGGTGTGATCGAATTTATAAAGGGGCTTGGTGGCAGGCCGTTCATGTGGAAGGTGGGGCACTCCCACGCGAAGATGAAAATGCGCGAACTGAACGCGATATACGGAGGAGAACTTGCCGGACATTACTATTTCAGGGATTTCTTCAACTGCGATTCGGGAATGCTCGCCGCGATTCTCGTTCTGAATATTCTGTCGGAACTTAAAAAGCAGGGGAAGACACTTTCCGGACTGATCGATTCTGTTGACATCTATTCAAATTCGGGAGAGATCAACTTCAGAGTAGACGACAAGGAATCAGCCATGAACAGTGTAAGGGAATATTTTACCGGAATTGAAAAACCTGCAGCCTTCTACGATTTTGACGGATACAGGATAGAATATCCAAAATGGTGGTTCAATATCCGCCCTTCGAATACCGAACCTTATCTGAGGCTTGTCGCAGAAGCGGAGACCCCGGAACTCCTTGAGGAAAAACTTGAGATAATTAAAGATCTGATCAAAAAAGCCGGGGGATACGAACAGTCGTAACCCCCGGCATCTGTCAGTTCTTACCGCGTTAGAACCACTTTACTTGTTACCATTGAATCCTGCGACCATATCCTCACGAAATAGACCCCTGAAGTCATGCTGCTGCCGCTGTCATCCGTCCCTTCCCAGGAAACGGTATTCGCGCCAGCGGCGAATTCCTGCGATGTGATCGTGCGGACCTGCCTGCCGGATAGGTCAAAAACGCTAACGGTTACCTGTCCTGTTTCCGCGAGTGTGAAGGGAACCGTAACGTGTGATGAGAAGGGATTCGGATAAACAGGATCTGCGTATAAAGGCTGTAATGCCGCCCACTCATCCCCGGTAATGGACGTCCCTATCGGGATGGTGAGTACTTTTATGCAGAAATTGGCGGTTGAACCAATGGTGTTGAGGTCGACCCAGGTCGAACCTTCAAGGAAAAAACTCTCTCCAGGGCTGGCACTTGATGGAACGATAGTCCTGGATGACGCCCCAAGAAGAACAGGGACATCTGAGGTACAGTCGAAGGGCTGCCCTCCGCTTCCCAGCTGAAGGTAGGCGTGGAAATCATCTCCCTCGTCAAGCGTTACAGCGATGGGAAAGTCAACGGTGTGAAATCCCGTGAGAAGCGCTGTTCCCGTAACGGATGCAAGTTCATCGGATAGCACTCCGCTCGCGAAAGTGCCGTAAATTTTCGCGGTATAATCAACGTTGTCTTCCACAGTGAAGAAGCTAACGGACGCAATATCTTCATCCTGTGCGGATGTAAACGTATTGAAGGTTTCGATAGCTGTGGTAAGAGTATCACGCCAGCCGTGGTAATCGTGGTAGTAAATATCAGTGTACTGTACATACTCAACGTCCCGCAGGGATACAGCCCCCATGGTCGGGTTCTGACCGGCATGCTTGTCGTAATAGGAGATCCAGAAGTAGCCGTCATATCCCCAGCCGGTTCCCCAGCTGTTCTTGCATATCCATGCTCCGGGGCTGGGTGCCTGGGTTACCCTTGAATCATCCCAGCCGACAATTGATACGGCATGGTTCGGGTCGAGAAGACTCGTCGGTGGCTGGTAATGCTCGTATTCACCGTTGATGAACGAGCTACTGCTACAGAGGCAGGTTCCCATTACACCGTAATCCATTATGGCCTGCTTGATGACATCGATATTCTCAAGGTTGGCTCCTGCGGTGTACCAGATTATCTCTCGTGGGTAATAGTAGTGGTACGACGCAAGGTGCCGCTCGGGAGGGGTATCGAACGACTGTCCGTCGATGTTGCGCACAGCACCCTCGCCTCTGGTGAGGTATGCCGAGGTTACAAGGTAATCTCCCCCCTGATGCACTTCCAGCCCGGTTCCGGTTGGAGGTGTCACGTCATCGTTGTTATGCTGGTTGAAGCCGTTCCACCAGTCCAGATGGTACTCGGCAAGGTCAGGTTCTCCCGTTTCCCCTGCAGCCGCCCAGGCGCCGGTCATGAGAAGGTTGCCCTCCATCGCAGACATTGCCCCGAATGTCCAGCAAGTGCCGCCCTGCTGGGATTTAACGGAGGTTACATAATTTGTTCCTCCAACATCACGAAGATCATAAGTAGCTGGCGGATCTGCAGATACGACAGAAACCAGGAATAAAAGAGTAAGAACGAACAGGAGCTTTCTCATACTAACCTCCGGCATCATAAGACATGTTCAACTGTTTCAGTAAGATAAACATAAAAAGTGGAAATTCGTTCCACTACAATGGTTTCTTCGCAGGTTAAGGTCAAGGAGAAGGGTATGATGTATTTGCCTTGAATTTGCACCTATGTATTATGTTAATCTGAGTAAGCAACGCAGATTGTGTAGAACATTACAAGCCTTCCATTCTGGATATTTCGAAGGGAGTTCTGATGATTGACAGGCTCAGGTCAATGATAAGCGGAGTTGAAGCTGATTTCATCGATATCAGGTATGAGATAAAGACCGAGACCAGGATAGGCTTCGCCGGCAGGGAGATAAGAAACGTCGGTTCGAACAGAACCGATGGATATGCTATCCGGGTCGGAAAGAATGGCGGCTTCTCCTCTGCAACTGTGACAAGGGAGGAAGACGTTCCCCGTGCATTGCAGCTTGCTGTCGAGGGAGCGGAAACGATAGTCGCCACCGGAGGTAAAAAATCTGTCCTTGCGGATGTCCCCGTAGTTGTAGAGAACGTTGAGCTCGTTCTTGATGGTGATCCAAGAGAGGTCGGCATCGATGACAAGATAGAGCTTCTTAAGAAATACAACGATCTCATGCTGGATCAGCCCCGGATAGAGACCACTAACCTCAACTATATAGAGATCGGCAGAGAGAAGCACTACGTGAACTCCGAGGGGACAGCTGTTTCTGAGGAGATACTGACCACGAACATTGCCGGGGAAGTCATAGCAAAAAGCGGCAGCCTTGTTCAGAATATCAGGGTAGCCATCGGAGGAGCCGATGGATATAACCGTCTGCTTTCAAGGGAGGATGTCTTCTTAAAAAGAGCGAAGGTAGCAGCGGAGCTTCTGGACGCGGAACCGGTTAAGGGCGGTACCTATAACGTAGTATTAAGCCCGATGCTAGCAGGGGTTTTCACACATGAAGCCTTTGGTCATTTCAGCGAGGCGGACATAATAGAGGACAATCCCTCCTTAAGAGAGAAGATGGCGCTGGGAGAGAAGCTTGGTTCGAACGTGATAACCATTGTTGCGGATTCGACCATGCCCGGTCAGATAGGCTACTACGAATACGATGATGAGGGTGTTGCCGTAAAACCCGTTACGCTTATGGACAGAGGGGTTCTGACAGGAAGACTTCATTCCCGTAGAACCGCAAGCGCTTTCGGTGAGCCTGTGAGCGGGCATACCGTTGCGGAGGACATGCGTTTTGAACCTATAGTCAGGATGGGTACCATTTATATCAAGCCCGGCGAAATGACTCTTGATGATCTTCTTGCAGAGCTGGGAGACGGACTGTATCTGATCGATGGCAAAGGCGGCCAGACCAGCGGAGAGAATTTTACGTTCGGGGCACAGTACGGATTCAAGGTCAAGGATGGCAGAATAGGCCCGATGATCCGTGACATCAATATAATGGGCAACCTTTTCACAACCCTTCAGAATATAGAGGCGATAGGGAACGATATGGAACTCTCGGAGCGGGGCGGCTGCGGCAAGGGGCAGCTCAATATCAAATCAGCACTGGGATCACCCCATATTCTGGTCCGCAACATGGTAGTTGGAGGGGTATAACATGAAGAAACTGTTGGATATAGCAGCGAAAGCATCCGATCAGGCGGAAGTATTCTCAATCAGAAACGATTCCAGTTCCCTGGAGATGCGGAATGGAAAGCCCAGCGACATGTCGGCATCCATTCAATCAGGTTACGCCCTCAGAATCCTCAAGGACGGCAGGATTGGCACCGCCTATACGAAAAACCTTCTGAACAGAGAAGAACTGGTGTCAAACGCTCTGGATTCTCTGAAGGGCAGAGTTGAAGCGGGCTTCTCGTTTCCCGGACCATCGGAGATCCCCGAATCATGGCTTCCGGATGAGTCTGTTTCCTGCATGGGCTTTCATGACCTCCATTCCCGCTCCAGAGCCGTGCTGGATTACCTGAGCCGAAAAATTGATGGACAGATCGACGTCAACTCCGGCAGGGGAGTTCAGGATATGTCCATCATGAACACAAGCGGGCTTGATGTCTCGAGAAAGAGCTCCTTCATGTACATTTTCACATCCCTTCTGTTTCCCAACACTGAAACGGCTATCCGGAAACTCTACCAGAGCAGAAAGGCTGCGGATTTTCCTGTAGAAGAGCTGGATGCTCTTGCAGATCTGTATGCCTCCGGTCTTCCCGAGGTTTCCATACCAACCGGCAGAATGAAGGTAGTCTTCACACCCGACACAATGTACACAATACTCTGGAGGCTCTCCCAGGCAGCATCAGGGAAATCCTTCTACAACAGTGTATCCCCCCTTCAGAACAGACGGGGAGAGAAAGTTCTTTCGGAGAAATTCACCCTCTACGGAGATCCCACAGATCCGCTGGAGGTCGACCAGCATTTCTTTGACGATGAGGGGGTTCCCGCCAGGAAGCACACCATATTCGACAAAGGTGTCTTCGGGAATCTGATACTTAACCTCGATTACGCCAGCAAACTGGGTGAAGAGCCCACCGGAACCGGATACCGCGGAGGTATGTGGGGAGGGGAAACCGTCGCACTGGCTCCCGCGCCTTCCCTCAGCTGCAGCCGTATCGCCCCCGGTAATGTCTCCTTTGAGGATATGATCAGGAGTATCGACAGAGGAGTAGTAGTATTTGGTGTTCTCGGCGCTCACTCCGGCAACATTCTCAACGGTGATTTCTCTGTGGGACTCGATCCGGGTTTTTACGTCGAGAACGGAGAGATAAAGGGCAGAGTGAGGGACGGGATGGTATCCGGGAACGTTTACGATGTTCTGAATAACATCGAATCAGTAGAGAACCGTCTTCACGTTTCTTACGCGGGAGGTATGTACCCCTCGATTCTTCTGGATGATGTTAGTGTAGCGGCTAAGTAACACCCTGCAGTTTCCGGCAGCGTCGTTACCCGAATCGGGCAGGCTTCGGCCTGCCCTTTCTGTTCCTCGCGCAATAACTCCGCAAATTACTATATTCTTTAATATGGACTGAATAGTAAAGGAGTTCAGAATGGAAATGCATGAACTTTCGATGGAGAACAGATCGGTCCGGCGCTTCATGCAGGAGATCAGCATACCGGATGGAGACCTTCTCCATTTCATAGATTCAGCCCGTCTTGCTCCCTGCGGGGCTAATCTTCAGCTTCTTCGCTTTACACCGTTCACTGACAGAAAACACTGTTCACGGATCTTCCCTGCGCTGAAGTGGGCGGGCTACCTTGAAGACTGGAATGGTCCGGATGAGGGTGAAAGGCCTGCAGCTTACATCATCATCCATGCCCCTCATTCAGAGAGACGGCATATACCGGTGGATGCGGGTATAGCCGCCGCGTACATTGTGCTGACCGCCAGGGAATCCGGTTACGGATCGTGCATGATCATGAGTTTTGATGCAGAAATGATAAAGGAAGCTGCGGGAACCCCCGGGGGATATTACCCCTTTCTGATAATCGCTCTTGGTGTGCCGGGGGAGGAGATCGTACTTGAGGAAACTGATGGAAACATCAGATATTACAGAGACACAGAGGACAGGCACCACGTTCCCAAACTTGCCCTTGAAAGTCTTATTGTACCAGCTACGGAATAATGGAGGACGGAATGTTCAGTTCAGAAGTATATACGCAGCGCAGAACAAGGCTGACCAGCACAATGCCGGAGGAATTTCTTTTAGTAGTCCCTCCTTCGCGGTCGAAGTCCACCAGCGCCGACGGCAGTTATCCATACACTCCCAACATGAACCTTGTATACCTCACGGGAGTTGATCAGCCGGGAACATGGCTTGTCATGCACCGTAGAGCGGGTATGGATATCCGGGAGGATCTTTTCATCGATGCCTACGATGAAACACATGCCAAATGGATTGGCTCGGTGCTTACGAAAGAGGAAGCCTCAGAACAGACCGGTATAGAGAAGATCTCATTCAACGGTACCGTAGAGAAATGGATAGACAGGATAATAATACGCTGGGGGATAGAGAATGTATGGGTTGATTTCCCGGTCGCAGGTATTGCAGGAGAAAGTGGAAGTCGTCTGGATTTTGCCAACAGGCTGATATCCTCCTACCCTCACCTGAAATTCAGAAGACTGTCTGGAGACATTTTCCGACTGCGGATGATCAAGGGGCCCGAAGAGCTGGAAACCATGAAAGAGGCAATCGATATCACCCGCAGGGGATTTCTGCATGCTCTTCAAGCACTGAAACCGGGAATGCTCGAGTACGAGTTCGAGGCGGAGCTTCTGTACGAATTTATGAAGAACGGCGAAAAAACACCCGCATTCTCCGCGATTGTCGCCGGCGGGAACAGGGCTACATGTCTTCATTACGTTGAAAATGATAAACCCCTTGAAGAAGGGACTCTGCTTCTTCTCGATTTCGGCGCAAGGAAGGATTACTACAATTCGGATATCACAAGAACCTTTCCGGT
>Ga0164313_10001375_pt1 | contig 21457 bp, 15 predicted proteins | sample GuaBasSedimGuay4_FD_113735 | JGI IMG/M metagenome (GOLD analysis project Ga0164313, IMG submission 113735) | Subseafloor sediment microbial communities from Guaymas Basin, Gulf of California, Mexico - Guay4, Core 4569-4, 0-3 cm | ecosystem: Environmental > Aquatic > Marine > Hydrothermal vents... | reverse complement strand
TCGGTCTTGGCCATGATCAGCCGGGAGGCTAAAGCATCGACCGCCCCTCGGCGTAGCCCCGAACGGCTACGTCACGCGGGGGCGGGCCCTCAGCGCGCCGCGGGGTCGAACAACCGCCCGAGCCCGCTCAACGTCGAAAACTGCCGGGCGGCGCTGCGGCTCTTCATGACCTCGGTGAAGCAGTTGTAGAGCGACCAGGCGTTGCGCTTGCGGAAGGCGCCCTCGGGGTTGTTCTGCCAGAGGGCGTCGACCTTGCCGAGGTGGCTCCACGGGAGGACCTTGTCGCGGCCGGCCTTCACCAGGAGGCGATCGGCGGCCCGCCACTCAATGCGCTCCGCATAATCAACGGCTCTCCATATTGCACCTTATGGAGACGTCTCCATAAGGTGCAGACGACGACCTGGGCCCCGAAGCCGAATGCCATGGCGTAGCGGCCGGCGTTCGAGTGGCGGAGGGCGAGGGAGAAGACGGTGCCGTCGGGGGCCGGGCGCTTCGCGTCGGGGGCGAAGACGACGCAGCCGAAGAGGTCGGTCTCGGCGTCGTTGACGGCCCACGCGGTCGACTTGCATCGGAGGCCCGCGCGCCGGACCTCACCGAGGAGGGTGTCGACGAGCTCGCCGTGTTGGACCGGCTGCCAGGTGCACTCGCCGGTGCCGCCCCAGGGCCGGGCCTCGGGGACCGGGATGCGCCGCAGTTGGTCGAGGGTCCGCGCTTGTTTTTTGTTGAGCAGCAGCATGGCACTCCTGGGGCCGGTGCGAGGGGGCACCGGGCCCAGGAGATAGACGCGCGGCGAGGCGCGGTTCTGACAGAAACGTCGCGCAGTCTCGTCGGCCTGTGCAGGCCGGGCGAGATCAGCGGCTGCGATGCCGTCGTCGGAGCCCGAACAAGAACAGCGCGCTCAGGGCAACCGGGAGGAATGCATTGGACCCGCGGAGCTTGCCGCTCTCGACCGCGCATCCGCCGCGATCCCTCGATGCTGATGGTGCGCCACCGTCCTCCGACGTTGATGGTCCGACCTCGGCGCAGTCACTGGGGCAGGCTCCCGCGCCAGTGCCGTTGGCCGCGCCGTCGTCGCATCCTTCCCCCGTGTCCACGACCCCGTCACCGCACCTTGGGGCTGTGCAGTCGGTGCGGCATCTGTCCGCCCTGGTGTCGGCATTCGCCATGCCATCGTCGCACTCTTCCATCGCGGCGTAGACCCTGCCGTCCCCACAGGTGGCGTTCCTGCACACGTCGGTGCACGCATCGGCGCGATCTGCGTTTCCGTCATCACACTCTTCACCGTCTTCGAGAACCGAGTCGCCACAAATTGGAGAGTCCCAGTTGATGACTTGGTACGTCTCCGGAATTCCCGCCATCGTGGTGATCGAGGCGCGCGAGAGTTCTTCCGTCGCCACCGCCGCTCGCTGGTGGGTGACCTCGTGCGTCAGGAAATATACAACCGCGACGGTCCCTCTCGCAGGAACCGTGATGTCGTCGTACTCCCACAAGAGGCTCCGGGAGGGGTATCCGAATACGTCGTTCTCGAGGGTGGTCAGTCTACTGCCGCCGGGGCCGTCCATCACGAATCCAACGGTGCTGTCCCCGCAACCCAAGCAGAGGATCCCGGTCGTGAACCAGTAGAGTCCCCGGTGTAGAGCCTCGCCTCCGTCCGAGGAGGCCAGCACATCGAACGAGCCGGTGCCGTCGATCGTTGCCAAACTTCCGTAGCTCACGGTGCCCACACGCAAGCGCACCGTCGTCGGGGTGCTTGCGGGGTTCTCGAGCACTTCCATGTAGCGGGCCCAGCCCTGGCCAGGTCCGTCCGGTACGTATATTCGGCGATGGACCCTCAAGTTGGCGAGCGAAACAGTCGCCGTGATGATTTCTCGACCGGCGAGGCCTGTCGTTGGTTCGGTGAAGCCGGTTCGGTAGGTATCGTCGAATGGGCACTCGTCCGTCGGCGCGAACGAAAGGTCGTCCGTAATGCAGAGCGTTGGCCATCCGTCGAAAGCATCAGGGGTTCCGTTACGGATGCCACCGTCGTCCGAGTCGATCTGCCAGCTATGTCCGTTCCCATCTCGGAGCGTCGGATCGGCATGCGCGGTTCCTGCAGAGATGCTGACGAGGACGACCAAGGTCGACCAAGACATTAGCGAGGCTGGTTTCATTTCGCGGGGCACGTAGTAGGTCTCCTTCGGGATTCGAACGGGCTCCATCTCTTTTCGCAACGCGCCACCGTCGAGTCCGTCGGCGCTGCGAAGGTGTTTCTGACGGGCCGTTTGGTACGCGTGGCCGACCTAGGGGCCGTCCGGTATCGCACCATCCGGGCGTTGGTAGTCGGGCCCATACTGAATCGCATAGGTAACCGACGTCGTCCCAATCCTCACGACGATCGTGTCCGAACCACTGGAGTTCTCGATGAAGTAGGCCGGGTTCTCTATCTCCGCCCGCCCCATTCCGTCGCTCTCGTAGCGCCAGTCGCCCGCTAGCGTCTCCGACCGGCGGGCGACCATGGTGCTCAGGCACGCGGGGATGGTCTCGCCGCTGTAGACGACGACGTAGAACCCCAACATGCTGCTGCCCTGGGCGCCGCCGGCCGTCGAGACCCATGAGCCCTCTTCCACCACCGACCGGTCGTACATGCTGAGCAGCTCGATGCGGTCCGGGCTCCAGTCCGCCGGGGCCTCGCATCGGGTCGGCGGCGGAGGCGGCGCCGGTGGGTCTTCGCAGTTGAAGAAGCAGCCCGGAAAGATCGACGTCATCAGGATGAGCGGAAGGGAGCGGGGGAATGAGAGTCTCACCGGCCTAGCATAGCAGGGCGCGGGGCACGAGTTCGACCGCGTGTTCGGCAGTGAGAGCCCGAGCTTCTACCGCGACGCCGATCCCCCTCGCCGGTGCCGCGATGGCCTGGCTCGTGGCGGTCTGGTTTGCCCGCCGTCGCCGTCGCTGAACGGTGCCGTGGTGCTCTGAGGCGGCGTGCCGGCACGACGGTGGCGGCCCGATCCTCCGGACAGATGAGCGGCTCGTCACGCTTACGGGTGCAGAGAACCCGAGCACGCATTACGCTCAGGCCCATGGCTGAGGGATTCAAAGCGAAGGTGGGCCGCGCGTACGCGCTCGACGGTAAGCGGGTGCTGATCCTCGAGAGCGGTTACGAGGGCGATATCGGTGTCGGAGACCCGGTCGAGGTGGAGATGCCCGACGGCGCCGTTCGAGCCGTGGTCGCGACGGTGGCCTGGGGGAGCGCGCTCCGCGCTCAGAGCCCACCCCTGACCCTCGTCGTCTCGGGCCTCGACGAGGACCCCGGCGAGGGCGTCGACGTCCGTGGCGTCGCGGCCTAGGTCACCCGCGTAGCTCTACCCCACCGCTTCGGCAAACGCGGGGACGCCTTGGAGCACCTCCCGCGGCGCGACGACCCGGGCGGTCGCGAGGGCGCGGGTGAGGGCGATGTGCAGGCGTTGGTCTTGCTTGTCGGCGACGAGGCGCAGGTCGGTGACGATGATGGCGGGGCGTTCGAGGCCCTTGAAGCGCAGGAAGGTGTCGGCGACGACGTGGTCGGTCATGGCCGGGTCGTCTGCCGAGACGAGGCGGTGGCGGCCGAGCTTGGGATGCTTGAGGATGGATTCGCTCGCGGTCTGACCGCGCAAGGAGATGATGGCGATGTCGTTCGGCTCGAGGCCTTCGCCGAGGAGCTTGTCGATCTCTTTCGCGATCCTGTCCGCGACCGACGACTCGGTGGGGCAGGGGACGATGGAGAGCTCACCGGTAGCGAGGGCGTCTTTCACGGCCTGGTCGTCGGGCTTGCCGGCGAAGGTCTGGGCGACGCGGAAGAGCGCCGAGGGGCATCGGTAGTTCGTGGGCAGGCGGAAGGTGCTCGTGAAGAGGTGCGCCTGGATCTCGCGCTCGTCCCAGAAGGCCTGGGCGTCGTCTTGGAACGCCCACAGCGGGCCCTCGCCGGCGCACTTTTCAATGAGCGACCAGTCGCCGAGGGTGAGGTCCTGAGCCTCGTCGACGAGGACCGCGTCCCAGGTGTCGCCCGTGACGAGGTCGGCGGCGTTCCAAGGGAGGGCGTCCCAGAAGCCCGGTGCGCCTTCGTTGAGGGCTTGGCCCGAGGCGACGAAGAGCTCACGGGCGTACTCGCGGATAGGCGCGACGCGGACGCCGGTGCCTTCGAGGGCGGCACCGAGCCACTTGGCGAGGGCGAGGGTGTAGCAGAGGTAGATCACCCGTCGCCCTTCCGCCCGCCACCTTTGCGCGAGCTCGACGGCGAGCACGGTCTTGCCGCTCCCCGCGACGCCGGTCACCAGCATGCGCGCGTTGTCTTCGATGCAGTCGAGGAGCATGAGCTGTTCGGCCTCGAGCTTCAGGCGCTCGGCTTCGTCGAGGTCGCTTCGCTGGCCTAGGCGCAGGCGCGGGGTCCAGGTGTCGCCCCAGAGCGAGTGCAGCTTCTCGACCCACCGGCCTTTGGTCGGTCGCGCCGGCGGCAGGGCGCTCTCGAAGAGCGGCGGCAAGGCGTCGGCGAGCCAGTCCAGGTCTTGGCGGCCGAGGACGGCGCCGACCATGTCGGCTTGGGACGGCCCCTTCTCGAAGGCCACGTCGGGGAAGCAGGTGGCGACGCCGAAGGCGGGCGCCCAGGAGCCTTCGTCGCCGAGGCGTTCAGCGAGGCGATGGGCGAAGCCCTGGGCTTGTTCCCGGGGCGCCTTCTTCATCGGGCGGCCGTTCTGAAACCAGTGCCCGTCGCGGAGCTCGACGTGGCCGCCCTTCACCTCGAGGACCAAGAAGCCGTGGTCCGGGGCGGCGATGACGAAGTCGCCCTCGCCGTCGAGGTTGTTGCGGTCACGGAGGCGCAGGGAGTGCCACGCGAACCAGCCCTTGGGCAGGTGGTCCCGGAGGGCACGCCAGACGGTGCGCTCTGCTTCCGAGAGCGTATTGCGCGGGGCGACTGCGGGGTGGATGCCGGGGTTGGGCATGGGACGACGGGGGTGGGCGGGGGTTCTGGGCTGAGGGTACACGGTCCCCTCGGGCAACCCACCACCTCAGTCATCTGTGCCGCGCCGGCGTCGTCAACGATGCGTGAGCAACCCCTGATGCAGTTCAGCGAAGAAAGCTCCCGCGGGAATGACATCCACCTTCCCGACGCGTAGTCGCTCCTTGCCCCGGTAGACCACGATGCCCCGCTGTAGATTCTTCGCCGCGATGAACTCGTTGAGTGTGCTCGCGTGGGAGGCCTGGCTCTGGGTGCTGGCCTTTACTTCGATGCCCACACTGTGATCGCCCTGTTGCCACACAACGTCGATCTCCTTCTGGCCCGCGGTCCGCCAATAGCAGAGCTCGCCGCCGAGGTTCTGGTAAGCGAGGGCCGCCCGCATTTCATGGACGACGTAGCCTTCGAGGAGCGCGCCCGTCTCCATGTCTCCGAGGGGCGAGTCGATGCTTCCGGTCAACGCGCGCACGACTCCCGGGTCGAAGAAGTAGAACTTTGGTTTGGCCCGCTCTCGGACCTTCGCCCGCGGTTGCCAGGCGGGCAGACGAAAGCCTACGAGGGTGTCGACCAGAATATCGAAATAGCGATGCACGGTAGTACGCGCGATGCCCGCATCTCGAGCGACCCCCGCGACGTTGATGACCTGGCCGTGCATGATGGCAGCGACACGCAAGAAGCGATGAAAGGAGCCGATGTCTTTGACCAACGCTTCCTGCTGAATCTCTTGGCGCAGGTAGGTATTGACGTACGCCTGCAAGATGTCGCGGCTGTGGGCCCGCTCGACATAGACGTCCGGCAGGGTTCCGAAGCTCAGGGCCCGCGAAAGGTCGAAGTCGTCGTCGAGCTCGCTCGCGACCAACGGAAAGAGCTGTCGCTCGATCACTCGGCCGGCGAGCAGGTTCACGTCGAGGCGCCGCAGTTTCCGTGCACTCGACCCGCTGAGCGCGTAGCGATATCGCTTGCCGTGGCGGGTGATCAGCTCGTGCACCTCGTTGAGCAGGACGGGCAGGCGCTGCACCTCGTCGATGACCACCCACGAATCGACCGGCTGGGCCTCCACTCGCTGGCGCAATCGCCCGGGCTCTTGGAGGAGCGGCATGAAGTCCTCGTCGAGCAAGAGGTTGACCGAGAGAGCCTCCGGATAGTGCTTCCGGAGCCAGGTGCTCTTGCCAGTCGCGCGTGGCCCAAAGAGAAAAAACGAGTAATCTTGGGCCCTTAGTCCTCTGTGATACATACGTGGTCACTTTAGCATGCAAAGTGACCACGTACATAGCAGGGCGCTCTGGTCCTGGCCTACCTCACCCGCGGTACGCCCCGGTCGAGCGACACGACGAGCTCCCGGTCTTGGAGGCTGGGGTCTTCGGCCATCGCGACGGCGACGGGCGAGACGATGGCTTCTTCGATAAGCCGGCGCAGGGGGCGCGCGCCAAAGGAGCGGTGGTAGCCGTGGTCGGCGAGCCAGGCGCGGACGGCGGGGTCGACGCGCAAGGTGATGCGGCGCTGGGTGAAGCCGCGGCGGGTCCGGAGCTTTTTGAGCTCGAGGTCGACGATTTGGGCGACGTCTTCGGGGGTGAGGTGGCGGAAGGGCACGACGTGGTCGAAGCGGCCGAAGAACTCGGGGCGGAAGTGGGCCCGGACGGCGCCGAGGTGTGCGCTTCTAGCGGGGTCTCCGGCGTCCCCTGGGTCGTCCCCGAAACCGATGGGGGGCGCGGCGTCGGCGCCGAGGTTCGAGGTCATGACGAAGAGGGTCATGCGCGCGTCGATGAGGCGCCCGTCGACGTCGGTGAGGCGGCCTTCGTCGAGGACACCGAGGAGCAGGTCGTGGACCTCGGGGTGGGCTTTTTCGATTTCGTCGAAGAGGACGAGGGAGAGCGGCTGGGCGGCGAGGCGCGTGGCGAGGCTGACGACGCCGTCGCCGACCTCGAGGAGGCGACGGGCGGCGCCGCGATGGGCGTACTCGGCCATGTCGAAGCGGGCCATGCGCGTGGGGTCGCCAAACATGTAGCGGGCGAGCTCTTTGGCGAGCTCGGTTTTGCCGACGCCGGTGGGGCCGACGAAGAAGAGGGCGCCGAGGGGGCGGCCGGGGTCGTTCATGCCGGCCTTGAAGCGGGCGAGGACGCGACCGGCGACGGCGCAGGCGTGGCCCTGGCCGATGACGCCGCGGCCGAGGCGCTCTTTGATGTGGTCGGCGGTGGCGCCGCGAGCGTCGCTGATGAGCTCGACGGGCAAGCCGGTGTAGTCGGCGAAGGCCCGGGTGGTCGCGGCGGGGTCGAGGTGCCGTGCCCGGGCGCTTTCGTTTTCGAGGCGCAGCCAGTCGAGGAAGGCGAAGGCCTTGCCCGGGAAGCGCGTGCCCGGCACGTAGCGGTCGAGGTAGCGGACGGCGCGGCCCAAGCTCTGGGGGTCGAGGACGGCGCGGGTGCGCGTGCGCAGCTGGTAGGTCTCGAGGAGCTCGAGCATGCGGTCGGCCTTGGCCTCGGGGACGCGGATGAGGCGGCAGGCGTTGACCAGGGAGGGCTGGGCCCTTTGGCAGTGGACGAGCTCGGCTTCGCTGCACTCGGCGATGAAGCCGATGTCGCGGCCGGTGATGGGGCCTTCGAGGGCTTCGGCGAGGGTGCCCCCGCCGCCGAGGGGGCGGCAGAGGCTCGAGAGGCGGCCGGCGTAGAGGTAGTCGCCGTCCTCGGCGAGCTCTTCGGTGATGGCGAGGCACCGCTCCTGCCACATGCCGAGGTAGACCATGCCGGCGAGGATGCGCTCCGCCGACGTGGACCAGAGGCGCGGGGCGCGTTTGTCTTTGGAGAGGCGGGCGGCGACTTTGCGCAGGGCCGCGGTCTTGCCGACCCCGGGGGCGCCGACGAGGAGGATGGGCTGGGGCCCCTCGATGACGAGGCGGGTGATGACCTCGGAGATGTCGTCCTCGCCGACGACGAGGGGGAGCTTCTTGCGGCGGGCCCGGGTGACCCACTCGTCGGCGACACGGCCGAGCTCGGGGAAGTCGCCGAGGTCGTCGCGGGGCTTCTTCTTGTCGGCTGCGCCGATGAGGCGTTCGGGGCGCCAGGGGATGACTCGCTCTCCATGCTGCTCGCGAAACTCGTAGAGCCACCGCGGGTCTTTGCCGTGGAGGGCGCCGCCGATGAGGGCTTCGAGGACCGGAGCGACGTCGTCGAGGTCTTCGAAGAGCGACCACCAGCCCCAGCGCGGGAGCATGACCCGGAAGGCGCCGGACTCGAGCTTGCTCCAGGCGAAGCTCGGCCTGAGGGGGGTCACGCGATGGCCGACGACCGGGAGGGTGTCGACCATGGTGGCGGGGTGCACGGAGAGGGAGACCCGGCGGGTCTCGAAGCGCTCGGTCCAGAGATAGCGTCCGAGGTCTTCGCCGGTGGCGCGGGCCTCGTGGATGCGGGCCTCGAGCTCCTCCTGGACTTCGGCCTCGTCGCGGCCGTAGCCCGACGGGGGGGGCTGGTCGATCCAGTACTCCTTCCACCGCATCAAGACGCCGGTGAGGCGACCGTCGTGGTGTTCGGTGAGGTAGATGCGGAAGCCGGGGAGCTCAGCCATCGCTGTCCTCCTCACTCGGATCTTGGCCCGGACCACGGCGCCGGGTCATGCGCACCTGCATGAGCTCGGCGAGCATCTCGAGGGGCGAGTGGACCTCGGCGTGGCGGGCGTCGCCGAGGGCGTAGTCTTCGATGGTGAGGGGCGCGATACCGCCGGATCCGCCCGAGCCGCGCGGAGGGTCGAAGCGCACGGCGCGGACGATGGGCAGGAGCGACTCGGGGTTGTCGGGGAGGGTGGCGTCGCCGGCTTCGAGGGCCCGGTCGAAGGCCCGCCGCGCTTCGACGTGGGACTCGATGACGTCGCCGGCGGTGACCCGGGCCGGGGCCGGGAAGGCGCGGACCCGGACGACCTCGGTCCCCGCGCGGACGGACTCCCAAACGTGGCACCCGGTCTCGCCCTCGAAGAAGTCGACGACGTGGAGGCCGACGACCTTCATGACGACGTGGTCTGGGCGCTCGGTCGGCAGGAGGTCGAGGGCCGCTTCGGCACTGGCGGCGAGCGTCAGCAGGGGCTCCCCTCGGCGCCGGGCGGCGACGTCTTCGCAGTCGCCCCGGGCCCGGCGGTAGGCGGCGGTGAGCCAGGGGATGAGGCCTTGGCTTTCGACGAGGGGCCGGACCGTGGACGCGCCCTCGCCGAGGCGCAGGAGCTCGATGAAGACGGCGTGGCGGTCGCCGCTCGGGACGCCATCCGAGAGGACCCGCTCGAGGAAGGTGGTCTCGGCGAGGAGGGCGAGGGCGTCGGCTTTGACGATGGCCTTCGGGCGTTGGTGGAGGCGGGCCCGGCCCCGGGCCTTGGGCCGGCTGCCGAGGCCACGCCGGGGCTGGGTCGCGCTGGCCGTTGGCGCGTTGGCGAGGGCCTCGTCGACGCGGTCCCGGAGGGCCTCGAGGGATTGCCGTGCGAGTTCGAGCTCGTAGATGGTGTCGGTATCTCCGTCGGCGAGGCGGGCGCTGATGGCGTCTTCGATGGCCCGCCGGGCGCTCGCTTCGCCGTCGCTGCGGAGGAAGCGGGCGGCGTCCCGGAGGGCCTCGATGACCTCTTCGCGGCTCGCTCCCTCGACCTCGGTGAGGGCGAAGCGGCCGGGGGTCGGCTCGGCCTCGACGAGGGCTTCGGCGTGTACGGCGATTTCTCCATCTCGTACGAAGAGCCGGAGCAGGCGCATCGCGGCGGCGCCGCCCCCGGAGAGGTGTTCGGTGAGCACGCTCGCCACCCGGTCTTCGAGGTACCGTTTGACGGGGCGGGCGCCGTCCCGGGGGGTGAAGGCTTCGGCGACGACCTTCTCGACGACCGAGCGCGTCGGCGTGGCCCACACCCGGCGGTCGACGAGGCCCCGGCGCCCGAGGAGTAAGCGCAGTTCTTTCCGGGCGATTTGCATCGCGGCGTCTCGGCCGAGGGGGGCAAAGGGGACGATGCGGTCGATGCGATTGAAGAGCTCCGGCGGAAAGAACTCTTTGACGGCGTCGACCATGCGCTCGGTGACGGCGTTGGGATCGCGGCCGAAGCCGAGGGGGTCCGCGGTTTCGGCGCCGAGGTTCGAGGTCATCAAGACGACCGAGTGGGTGAAGTCGGCGGTGAAGCCCTGGGCGTCGGTGAGGCGGCCCTCGTCGAAGAGCTGGAGCATCAGCTGGAGCACGGCCGGGTGGGCCTTTTCGACCTCGTCGAGGAGCAAGACGCAGAAGCGCTCTTCGCGGACCCGGCCGGTGAGGGTGCCGCGCTCCTCGAAGTCGTCGCCGATGAGCCGGGCCACGGCGTCGGGGCCCGAGAGCTCGGACATGTCGAAGCGCAGGAGGCGCGCGCGGTCGCCGTAGAGCCCTTCGGCGATGGCCTTGGCGAGCTCGGTCTTGCCGGTGCCGGTCGGGCCCGTGAGCAGGTAGACCGCGAAGGGGCGACCGGGGGCCGTGAGGCCGGCGCGGATGCGCAGGAAGAGGTCCCGGGCGGCGGCGACGGCGGGCTCCTGGCCGATGACGTAGCGCCGGAAGGTCCGGGCGACGTCTTCGGGGTCGAGGCGCTGCTCGAGTTGGAGGAGCTCGGTGGGTAGGCCCGTCTTGTCGCTGAGGAGGGCGAGGACGTCGCGGCCGGTGATCTTGCGGGCGTACCGGGGCTTGCCGGCGACGACCGTCGCTCCGTCGGCGAGGGCCTCGACGGCGGCCTTCGACTCGGCGAGGCCCATGCCCGTGGCTTGGCGGTGGGCCTTGATGGCGGCGATCTTGTGGCCCGCCTCGAGGTGCTGGCGGACCCGGGCGTTGGCCGGGTCGCCGCCTTGGGCGACGAGCTCGCCGAGGAGGTCGAGGGCGCTGCCGGGCAGGGCCGTGTCGGGGAAGAGTGAGGCGCCGAGGTCGAGGATGGCCTTGAACGCCCGAGGCTCGACGGCGACGCGGTGACGCTGCTCGTGGGTGCGGGCGGCGCGGAAGAGCAGGGTGAGGGTTTCGGCGGCGTCGGTCGGGGCGACGACGGTGCGCGCGAAGGCTGCGGCGAAGCTCGGGGCGTCGGCTTCGAGGCGCTGCCAGCGTTCGGCGGTCGCCTCGGCGACGAGGGTGATGTCGCCCCGGGCAACGGGGCCCCGGAAGAACTCGGCGAGGTTGCGGTCGGCGTCGCGGGTGCGGCCGAGGCGGGCGAAGTCGCTGACGTCGTCGAGCCACAGAATGACGGGGTTGGCTCGGGCCTCTTCGAGGATGGCGACGCAGCGCTCTTCCCAGTCGCCGAGGTGAGACATGCCGGCGATGATCCGGCGGCCGCTCAGGCGGTAGACGTGGTGGATTTGGTCGAGGTTCCGATGCACGAAGTAGCCGTCGGTGACGGCGAGGTCGGCGATGGCGCGGCGGAGGATGGTGGTCTTGCCCACGCCCGGGGGCCCGATGACAACCGTCGAGCGCTTTTTGGCGCCGGAGAGCTGGGCGGACATGCGCGCGGCGTAGGGCTGTCGGCGCACGCCGAGGTCGACGGCGCGCTCGAGGAGCTGGGCCGTCATGTCGGTCGCGAGGGTCGGCAGGACCGTGAGGCCTCGGCGCTTGGCTTTGCCCTTCTTGTGGTCTTTGCGGCGGAGGGGATCGACGTCGAGGTCGTCCCAGACGCCGGGCTTGTCTTCGAGGCCGTCGAGGAGGGTTCGGGGCTCGGCGGAGAAGGCGACGCGGCGGATGGAGTCCTTGCCGTCGGTGCCGAGGGCCTCGAGGGCGTCGGGGTCGAGGCCGGACCAGCGCGCGCTGAAGAGCGCCCGGGCTTGGTCGGCGAGGGGGTGGTCCGGGTGGAGCCACGCCCAGTCCTGGGGGCGGGCCGGGTGGAAGTAGCGCGTGCGCCGGACGCCGTCGCGGACCCAGTGGGGGACGAGGACGAGGGGGAAGCGTCCGGTGACGGTCTGGCGTTTGCCGCCACCTCCGCGGCCACCGAGGGAGAGTTCGAGGTGTACGCGCTCGAGACGCACGCCCTGGGGCACGGCGAACCAGTGCTGTTCGGCCGGGTCGAGGGCGTGGAGGACGGCCTTGAGGCCGTCGGCCAGGGACTTCTGCAGGCGGACGTCGCTGCGCCCCGTCACGACGGTGTCGTGGGGCCCGAGGCCGACGGTGCGCCATAGGAGTCCGCGGTCGTTTCGCGTCTCGTAGATGGCGACGGAGAAGTTCATGGAGCTCCCCCTTCATCGGCGCTCGAGCGGTCTTCTTCGTCGTCGTCCGGGGCTTCCTGACCTTCTTGGCGGATGGCGATGACGTCGGCGATGGCGCGGCCCGAAGCGGCGAGGGCGACGAGGTGCTCGGTGGCGGTGTCTTCGAAGGAGGCCCAGTAGTCGTCGGGGAGGGGTAGGGTGACGTCGCCGTCGAGGATGGTGAGGCGTCCGCCGGGGAGGTCGTGGTCGCGCATGGCTGGGGTGCGCAGGAGCTGGGCCCGGCTCGGCAGGTCGACGGGGCGGAAGAGCTTGCTCGCGTGGTCGCGGTCGGTGACGTCGCTGCGCATCGAGGCGAGGACTACCGAGAGGTGGGCGGTCTTGGTGCGGTCAGTCGCCGAGACGACCCACCGATGGATGCCGCATTCGAGGGCGAGGAGGGCGCCCGCGAAGGGGCCCTTCACGGTGATCAGGGCGGCGCGGAGGGGGCTCCCGGCGTCTTCGAGGAGCCCCTTGGCCCAGGCACCGGACTGCGGCGGGCCCCAGAAGCGCCCGGCGGGCCACGACGCCGCGCCCGGTTGGTGGACGGCCATGGGCACGTGCACGGTGAGGTGGTAGCCGCGGACCTTGGCCGCCCCGACGAGGGGGCCGAGCCAGCGCCGGAGGCCTCCCTGGGCGTCGGGCTGCTGGACGATGAAGGTCGCCGCGTCGCGGTCTTCTTGGAGGGCGAGGAGGGCGTAGGGGAGGGACGCGCGAAACTCGTCCACGGCGAGGGAGGCTTCTTCGAGTTGTTCTCGGTCGCTCTCACCTCCGGCGTCGTCGCGGCCGGCGAGGTGCGCCGCGAAGGCGAGCTCTTCGATGGCCGAGAGGTCGGCCCGGTGTTGCCGGAGCCGCGAGGCGAGGTCGTCGAGGAGGTTGTGCTGGGCCCGGAGCTTGGGGATGAGGATGGCGGCGCGCTTCTTGGCCTTGGGCCGTGCCCGGGGGCCGGCGGTGCGGGCGAGGTCGTTGAGTTGGGCGACGAGGAACTCGACTTGCTCCCGGAGCTGGATGACGGGCGGCAGGTGATACCAGGCGTCGACGGTGCGGCGGTGGGCGGCGATGCGGTGGAAGGACGCCTGGCCGCTCGCGTCGGTCCCGGCGCCGTCGCCGCGGGTGAGGTCGAGGCGGAGGGCGCCTTCGTCGTCGAGGGATGCGCGGATGCGCGAGCCCTGGGCGTCTCCGGCTTCGCGGGAGAGCAGCTCGGCGACGGGGACCACCAGCTCGTCTTCGAGGGTGCGCCGGAGGGCCCGGGCGCCGTAGTCCTCGGAGTAGCCGCGGGCCGCGAGGGCGTCGAGGACCGGGTCCGGGACGTCGAGGACGGCGGCGAGCTCGGTGAGCCCCCGGCGCCGGCTCAGCGCCCGGACCTGCATGCGCGCGATGCTGCGGATTTCGCCGGCGCTCAGCGAATGGAACGGAATGATGCGGTCGAGGCGGTTCAGGAACTCCGGGCGGAAGTGGGCCCGGGCGGCGTCGATGTAGCGCTCGAGGTCTGACCCGGCGCCGGCTCCGATGCCGATGCGCCGCTTGCTCGCCCGGGCGCCGACGTTGCTGGTCATGATGACGATGGTGTTGTGCAGGTAGGCGGTGCGTCCCCGGGCGTCGGAGAGCCGGGCCTCGCCGAGGGCCCCGAGGAGAAGGTCGTAGACGGCAGGGTGGGCCTTTTCGATCTCGTCGAGGAGGACGATGCCGAAGGGCTGCTGACGGATGACCCGGGTGAGCAAGCCGTCGCGGCGGTCGTTGCCGCGGATGAGCCGCATCACGGCGCCGGGGTCCGCGTACTCGCTCATGTCGAAGCGCGAGAGCCGGCTCTCGGAGCCGAAGATGAGCTCGGCGAGGGCTCGGGCGAGCTCGGTCTTACCGACGCCGGTGGGGCCGACGAAAAGGAAGACGCCGAGGGGCTTGTCGGCGGGGCTGAGGGTGGCCTTCATCACGGCGACGGTCTGGACGAGGGTCTCGACGGCGCCGTCCTGGCCGACCACGCGGCGCCGGAGGCGCGCCTCGACCTCGCCGAGGTCCAGCGCCTCGCCTTCGCCGAGGAGCATCTGAGGGATGCCCGTCTGCACGCCGAAGTGCCGCTCGACATCGGCGACGTCGACCTCCGCGGCCATGCCCACGAGGGACGGGTCTTTGTCGTGGGCGGCGCGAACCTCGTCGTAGAGCCGCACGGCCTTCCCGGGATGGGGCAGGTAGGGGAGGTATCGGTCGGTGAGCGCGACGATGGTGGCCAGGGCCCCGGGGGTGAGGCGGGGGCGGTGCTCTTCGGTCGAGAGGTGGTGGGCCCGGTGGGCGACGAGGGCCGCGGCCGAGGCCGCGGCGTCGAGGGCGGGGACCCGGACGCGGCTGAGGGCCGAGAAGAAGCCAGCGCTCTGGGGCGCGAGGACGTCGAGGGCCCGGGTGTCGACCTCGCCGACGAGGCGTACGCGCCCCTCGTCGATGAAGGCCCGTATCACGCCGGGAAGATCGATGCCGCCGGCGCCGCGGTCGCCGAAGAGCTCGCCGATGTTCTCGAAGTAGAGGATGGCGTCGAGGGTTTCGATGGCCTCGAGGACGCGGCCCAACCGCGCCTGCCACTGACCGAGGCCGCTCATGCCGGCGAGGAGTCGCGCGACCGACGTGCGATACACGGGGCGGGCCGCGTCGCGGCGGAAGGCGTCGTCGAACCACGCGCCCAACAGAGCGGACTTGCCCGAGAGCTCGTCGCCGACGAGGAGCACCGACGTGCGAGTGTCGGCTTCGAGGAGTGCGCGGAGGCTCTGAAGCTCGCGCTCTCGGCCGACGATGGGCGGGTGCTTGGTCTCGGTGCGCTCTTCGTGCCACGGCGACGCGATGGAGCCGAGGACCGCGAGGGCGTTCTTCTTGGCGGTCGCCTTTTCGAGGTGGACGTGCTTTTTACGGGCCGTCTCCGCGGCCGCGGCGCCGCCTTCGCCGAGGGAGACGACGAGGCGGGTGAGCTCGGTGTCGCCCGGCGGGAGGAGCCGGAGATAGTCCCAGGGTTGGTCGTCCTTGGCGGCGGCCACGCGGACCGTCTCGCGGCGGATGGCGTCGTCGAGGTCGTCGCCGCGGTCGACCCAGAAGGTGTGGGCGAGGGGGAGGATGATGACCCAGTGGCCGCGGCGTCCGGGGGCCGTGAGGGCGGCGATGGAGACCCGGGGCGCGTCACGGAACCGCCGGGGCGTGGCGTCGTGGGGAATGGCGACGTCGGTGAAGCGCAACGCGACCCCGGCCTCGGACGAAAACCCCGCCCGGATCTCGGCCCGGGCCGAGGCGAGGAAGGACTCGAGGTAGAGCCGCAGCTCGATGGCCGCCTCGTCCCCGTGGGCGGCGAGGGCGAGGTTCGCCATCGGGACCACCGTCTCACGCCCCGAAGGGTGAGTGTGCACGACGACTATCGCTGTAATGTCCAGCGCCACGGGGGCCAGTGTCCTCCGGTTTCGTCGACGCGGGGGAGAAGAATCGACTCGGCGGAATCGGGCCAAAAAGTTCCGAAAGTATCGAAAAGTTCGGACCGTCCCCCTGCCAACAGGCTAAAGCTGGGGTTCATGCTTCGTATTGCAGTAACCCAGACGCACAACGCTTTCGCTTCCATGCCCGCGGCGCTCGAGGGCTTGCCGGACCTCGAGGGGCGCCTCGAAGATATCCGCGCCGCCAACGTCGAGCATCACATCACCCTGGTGAAGTCCGCCGCTTCCCAAGGCGCGGCGGTCATCGGGTTTGGCGAACTCTTCACCGGGCCCTACTTCGCGCTGACCGAGTCGCCGATATGGCGCGGCTTGGCCGAGGACGCGTGGAGCGGCCCGACCGTGACGCGTCTTTCGGAAGCGGCTCGTGAACACGGCATGGTGATCATCGCGCCGATCTACGAAAAGGACCGGGCGACCGGTTCGCTCTTCAATACGGCGGTCGTGATCGAAAAGGACGGCCAGGTCCTCGGCACCTACCGCAAGACCCACATCCCGGACGGGGCCAACGAGAAGGCGACGTTCAGCGAGCGCTACTACTACGGGCCGAGCGACGGGAAGATGGTCGCAGCCGAGGGCGCCGTGTGTTCTTCGAACGCATTCTTCCCGGTCTTCCAGACGAGCGCCGGGCGCATCGGCGTGACCATTTGCTACGACCGCCACTTCGAAGGAGTGGTCGCGGCCCTCGCCGCGGGCGGCGCGCAGGTTGTGTTTTCGCCGGCGGTGACCTTCGGCGAAAAGTCGCGGCGCATGTGGCGCTCGGAGTTCGCCGTCGACGCGGCGCGCCACAACGTCTTCATCGCCGGCAGCAACCGCATCGGCGCCGAGCCCCCGTGGAACATCCCCTTCTTCGGAGACAGCCACGTCGTCGGCCCCAACGGTCCCCTCGAGGACCAAGCGGCGCCGGGAGAGCTCGTCATCGCCGACCTCGACCTCGACGTCTTGGAAGCCCCGGACCCCGCCGGATGGCGCCTCCAGGTGGACCGGCGACCGGACCTCTTCGGCGGCTGAGGGCGGGGCTACCCCGCTTGCGCGTCTGCCGCTTTGCGGATAATCCGATGTGCATGGGGAAAAGTGTGCCGTACGCATTGATGCTCTTGGTCGCCATCACCGGATGCGCCGAAGACGACGTTCGTGGCCCGGTGGTCGATTCGGGAGCGGATACCGGCACCTCGGCGGACAGCTCGTTCCCGACCGACGCTCCTGACCGAGATGGCGCGGGGGCCGACACGGGCACCGGCTCCGATGCGGGCGTTTCCGAAGGTCTGAGCATCGTCTTCGATTACCGCTTCGACACGTCGGGCTTCTTCGCAGACCCGGCGCGTCGCGAGGTGCTCGAAGCCGCGGCGGCGGTTTGGGGCATGCACCTGGCCGACGACTTCGAGGACATCCCCGCGGGCACTTCGATTCGCACGCGCAATCCCGAGACCCCGGCGGCCGGCGGGATGAGCTTCCCGACCGAGACAGCCATCGACGACGTCTTGATCTTCGCGGCCTGCGCTTCGTTCGAAGGTGGGACCGCGCAGTCGAACAATACGGCGGCGCTCGCATCGGTGACCGACACCGCCCTTCGGGCGCGGCTCCGGGAGCGCTACGAGGGCAGTGACTTCGAGCCCTGGACGGGGTGGATCGCTTTCAACTGCGACGAGGCCTGGTTCTTCGACATGACGCCGGAGACCGACACCGACATCCCAGGCTCCGACAACGACTTCTTTTCGACGGCCATGCACGAGATAGGGCACGTGCTCGGCTTCGGGACCGCCGATGCCTATTTCGCGCTGGTTCCGGACGGGGACTCGTTCATGGGTGTGGAGGCGGTGCGCGTATACGGCGGCCCGGTCCCGCTGACGCCGGACAACGTGCACTTTCAGTCGTCGGTGCGCTCCGATGGACTGCCGACCCTGATGGATCCCAGTCGCACCGTCGGCACCCGGACCCCGCCGACGAGCGTGGACCGGGCGGTGATGTTCGACTTGGGCTACGAGCCGTCCGGACGCTGAGAGCGGTACGCGCTACCATGCCCCGATGAGTTGGGAGCCGGTCGAGGAGTTTCCTGGCGAGAACCGGGGCGGGGGCGGGGCCTTTCGCGGGCAGGCGATGCCGGTCGTCGCTCGGCGCCGGGCGCCCACGCTTCGCGAGCGGTTCCGGCTCCTGTGGCATTCCACGCCAGAGCTGACCTATCGACGGTCGGCGAAGCGCTTGCTGCTGACGCCGGGGCACCTCTACGTCGAGCGCTTCGACGGTGACCGGTCACGGGTGGCGCGGGGGTCCATTCGGGGCCGGCGGCTCGACCGGGGCCGGGTGGTGTACGGAGTCGTCGACGGCGAAGACCTGGCGCTCCTGCCGCGGGGGGGCTGTGACGTGATCGCCGCGTTGGAAGCGCAGCTACGAGGCGACTCGGAGCCGACCGGTTCGATCACCAAGACCGAAGGCCACATGCTCTCGGTCGGGGTTGCCGTCGTCGCCTGGGTGCTCGCCGTCCAGCTGTATCGAGAAGTCTCGTTCGGTGACTTCCTCCGCCGCATTGCTCGAGACGGGAGCCATACGTCGGAAACCGCGCTGATCGTCTACGGCGTGGCTGGCCTCGCGCTCTTCGGCGTCGTCGTGCTCTTGGCCGTGCCGGTGCGGACGCGCATCGACGCCGTGGGGGTGCACCGGGCCCGCGGTATCTTCCCGTGGCTGCACACCGTCGAGGCACCGGAGGACTTCCGGGGAGTCGTGGTCTCCAAGATGCGGCGAACGGAGTCCGGGATTCCGCACATCCGGTTGAAGGTGCGGCTCCTGCGGGCCGGTGGGGGGAAACCGTTGGATCTCGAGAGCTTCGACTCCGAGAAGCTCACCCGTGCCGAGACCCGCGCCGCTGCCGGTCAGTACGCAACCCGGGTCGGCGAGTTGCTCGACCTCGAGGTGGGGGGCGTCGGTTAGATCGGTGGGGCGGGCGCCGTCGGCGCCTGTTCCTGCTGCCCACCTCGAGTCCCACGGGTAGGCGACAAGAAATCACGCAACTCGTTTCCCGAGCATGCGAAAAGGGGGGCTCTAGGAGATGGGCGTGCATCGATTGGAGCAAAATGCACGTCCGTGCATTCGGCGTCCCTGGCACCCCGAGTACGGCGAAAGGGGTCGTGTGTATGCACGAACGTGCAGTTCCATGGTTGACTTCGCCTGTTCTGGGCGCGAATCTAGGCCTAGATGATCGTTCGTGCATCCGAGATGGGGTTGGCTGTTCGCGCTCGCCGGCTGGAGCTTGGGCTCAAGCAGCAGGAGTTGGCTGAGATGGCTGGCTGCTCAACTCGGTTCGTCCATACGGTCGAAGCCGGAAAGCCGTCGGTCCGTCTCGATAAGCTGCTCGACGTGCTCGGCGTTCTGGGACTCCGCCTGTCGATCGAAGGGCCGGGCGCATGAGGCTCGACGAGTTGTCGGGGCTCGAGGAAGCCGTCGTATATGCCGACAGGGACCGCGTAGGGATCCTTCGTCGCACGGACGTCGACGTCGAGTTCCAGTATGACGCTGACTACCGGGGGCCCGCCGTGGCTACGACCTTGCCGGTCCGCCCCTCTCCCTTTTCGACCGGACGACCGGGGTCGGTGCCGGCATTCTTTGCCGGACTCTTGCCTGAGGGACGTCGGCTGACCGCTCTCCGGCGTGCGGTCAAGACATCGGCCGATGACGACCTGACGATGCTCTTGGCGATCGGGTCCGACACGATCGGTCACGTTCGCGTTCTACCCGGCGCGATCGAGCCGCCCGGGACGAGCGGGGCTGAGGTCGGGACCTTTGCCGAGGTGAGTTTCAATGACCTCTTCGCGCAGGTGCTGTCACGAGACCCGGCCGATCGGGTCGGCCTGCCAGGAGTACAAGACAAGGTGTCGGGGGCGATGATCTCCTTGCCCGTGTCGCATCGTGACGCCTCCTGGATTCTCAAGCTCAACCCGCCCGAGTTTCCCCAACTGGTCGAGAACGAGGCTTTCTTCCTCGATGCCGCGGAGGCCAGTGGGGTGCCGGTCGTTCAACGAGAGATCGTACGCGATAGTGAGGGGGCAGCGGCTTTGCTCATCCGGCGCTTCGACCGCGTGGGGGAGCGACGCCTTGCCCAAGAAGACGGATGCCAAGTCTCGGGCCGATACCCAGCCGACAAGTATCGGCTCTCGTCAGAGGAGCTCTTCTCGAAGCTGTCGTCGGTCTGCGGCGCACCCATCGTTGCGGCGCGTGACCTCATGAGGCAGCTCGTATTCGCATACCTGAGTTGCAATGGGGACGCCCACGCGAAGAACTTCTCTGTCCTCGAAGGCCTCGGCGGCGAATGGGTCGTCAGCCCCGCGTATGATCTGCCGACCTCGCACCCCTACGGCGACACATCGATGGCGCTTTCGCTGGGAGGCCGGATCCGAGAAGACATCGGCCGAGTAGATTTTTCGAGCTTGGGTGCTGCGACCGGTTTGCGCGAGCCAGTGGTGGCCCGGGTCATCGACGAGTTGCTCGCCGCCGTGCCTTCTTGGCTCGGACGATTGAGCGAACTCCCGTTCGACGATCGGCGCAAACACAAGCTTCGCAAGGCCATCGAGTACCGCGCTGGCCGTCTTACGGGTTGATGGGCCCCGGCACAGCGAGTCCTTCTTTCCGAACTAGAGAAGCTCGGCGAAGGCCTTGCCGAACTCGAGGGGGGTGGGACGGTCTTTCCAGTCCATGTCCGTCGCGGCGCGCATGAGCTTCACCAAGGCCGCGGGATAGTCCCCGAGGTGCTCGATGTTTTCGAGGGGGGCGCGCTGCATGTGGGCGACGATGCGCTGGCGGGGGTCTTCGATCTCTTCGAAGAACTTGTGGCCGGTGGTGACGTTGTAGATGGTGCCGGCGAGGGCGTAGACGTCGGCGCGACCGTCGAGCTCGACGGGGTCGAGGACCTGCTCCGGGGCGATGTAGCCGGGGGTGCCGGCGACGAAGCGCCCACCGACCTCGGCCGAGACGCGCTGGGCGCGCACCATGCCGAAGTCGATGACGACGGATGAGAGCGGGGCCGCGTTGGCTGGGTCGCGGTGCTTGTTGGGGTCGAACTTCACGCCGCCGGCGAGGGGCAGGCGGAGCCAGAGGTTGGCGGGCTTGATGTCCCGGTGGACGAGGCCGGCGTTGTGCAGAGCGGTCAGCCCGGCGCAGGTCTCGGGGACGACTCGGTGGAGCTCGAAGAGGCTCATCTTCGCCGCCTCCGAGTACATCTGGAGGTCGGCGCCGATGAGGTATTCGAGGATGAGGAAGGGCACGCCCTGGACGACGCCCCGGTCGATGATGTTGGCGACGTTCGGGTGGTAGAGCCCGGCGAGGGCCCGGGCCTCGTCGATGAACGAGGCGAGGATGCCCGCGCGCTCGGTCTCGGTGGCGTTTTCGAGGGCCTCCTGCTTTGGGATCTTGAGCACGAAGAAGCGGTCCGCGCCGGGCTTGCGCACGAGCCAGACGGTGCCGATGCCGCCTTCGCCGAGGGGCCGGATCATCTCGTAGCCTTCGAACTCCTTGGGCTTCTGGAGCTTCTTCTTGGGCGGCGGCGGCGGGGTGCGCCGCATGGCGTCGGCGACGGCGCCCTCGACGAGGCCCGACGCGAGGGGCCCGAGGGAGGCGAACCAGACGTCGAGGAGGGTCATCTCCCGGGCCCGGATGGCTCGGGTCATCACCGAGGCCATGCGCGGGGCGTTGTCGGACAACGAGCGAGCGAGGGAGTCGTCGGTGGGCGCCTCGGAGGCGGGGTGCAGCGCCTGGACCGGGTCGGTGAGGGCGCCTGGAGGCGCTCGGAGGTCATCACCAGGCTTAGGCACTTGCCCTCGAGGGCGGGCATCAGGCCCATGGCGCCTTCGAAGTCGGCGAGGG
>Ga0164313_10001374_pt1 | contig 21461 bp, 21 predicted proteins | sample GuaBasSedimGuay4_FD_113735 | JGI IMG/M metagenome (GOLD analysis project Ga0164313, IMG submission 113735) | Subseafloor sediment microbial communities from Guaymas Basin, Gulf of California, Mexico - Guay4, Core 4569-4, 0-3 cm | ecosystem: Environmental > Aquatic > Marine > Hydrothermal vents... | reverse complement strand
TTATTTATGGCATAAAAAACAACACCTTTCTCTTTGCAATACTGAATAGCTTTTTCTAATGTCTTTCCATTTCTATAGGTCCAAAGGATAAGGCGATGCCCTTTTTCCTGAAGCTTTAACAATGTCTCAAAGGCAAAAAGTTTAGCCTTACCTATCTCAGGGTACTCATCTTCTACGATGGTGCCATCAAAATCAATTGCAATAGTTAGGGTCTCTGAAATCATATTTAATAGTGAATTGCAAAACTACAAAGAATTATAATGTTCTTATAATGATTAATCTTCATAAGAATGTTTATACCCAGCACCACTAACAATGGCCAACATATCTTTTTCTAAGCTTACTTGTGCGAATTCTACAAAACGTCCAATTTCTTTTCCATCTCTGTAAAATATAATTGTGGGAACATAAACTATATCCATGTTCTTTTCAAAGCCTTTGGGAGTGCTTTTTTCACGGGAAACGGTAATTAATGTAAAGTTTTTATAATTGAAGTTAGTAGCATCCAAAATTTTATACAAACTAGGGGTTTCTCGTCTGCTATCACTACACCAAGTGCCAATAAATGTTTTTATAGTTACATCTTTAAGTAGTGGTTTTAATTTTTCTATCGTTTCTGAATCTACTTCATAAGAATCAAAATTCTCATTGAACCAGTCAGCAAAAGGTTCTTGAGAAAACCCTTCCCGATTTGCCTCACCTAAAAGGATAACCGTTTCCTTGTATGGAACGGTAACATTTATATCTTTAGAAGGTATTTCTTTAGAGCTATTACATCCAAACTGAAGAATTACTACTATTATGAGAATGTATTTTTTCATGGTTTCTTATTTAATAATTATTGAATTTTGAGTCATAACCGCTGGCTTTTCGATTCCCATAAGTTCTAATATAGTTGGCGATATATCTCCTAATATTCCATTTCTTATTTCTGAAATATCCGGATCAATTAGGATTACTGGTACCGGATTTGTGCTATGTGCGGTATTGGGTGATCCATCTGGGTTAAGCATTGTTTCACAATTACCATGATCTGCAAGTAATATGGTAGCATAGCCGTTTTCAAGAGCAGCTTCAACAACAGATTGAACGCAAGAATTTACAGTCTCACAAGCTTTAATTGCAGCTTCAAAAATGCCTGTATGCCCCACCATATCACCATTGGCGAAATTCAGGCAAATAAAATCAGCTGATTGTGAGTTTATTTCAGGAAGTATTTTATCACGAACATTGTAGGCGCTCATTTCAGGTTGCAGGTCGTAAGTTGCTACTTTTGGAGAAGGACAGAGAATGCGTTTCTCTCCATTAAAAGGAGCTTCTCTCCCTCCTGAAAAGAAGAAAGTAACGTGAGGATATTTTTCAGTTTCAGCAACACGAATCTGTGTTTTTTCATTTTGTTCTAGAATCTCCCCTAGAGTATTTTCTAGATTTTCTTTATTGTATATCACTTTTATTCCACTGAAAGAATCATCGTAATTTGTGAGTGTTACATAATAAAGAGGGATGGGATTCATTTCAAACTCTTCAAAACTTTCTTGTGTAAGGGCTTGTGTTAACTGGCGTCCGCGGTCTGTTCTAAAGTTAAAGAAAATGACAACATCATCTTTCTCAATAGTAGTAACAGGTTGCTTGTTCTCTGTTAGTACAATTGGTTCAATAAACTCATCGCTTATTCCTTCATCATAACTTTTTTGTATACTTTTTAAAGCATCGGTTGATCTGTTTCCTTTTCCTAAACTGAGCAAATCGTATGCTTTTTTTACACGTTCCCACCTTTTATCCCTATCCATGGCATAATACCTCCCAATTACGGAAGCTAATTTTCCAGTTGTTTTGGAGAGGTGTTCTTGAAGTTCAGCTATAAAACCAAGACCCGATTTAGGATCTACATCACGACCATCAGTAAAGGCATGAACAAATACTTTATCAAGACCCTCCTTATGAGCAGCACTTATCAAGCCTTTTAAATGATTGATATGAGAATGAACTCCTCCATCTGATACCAAGCCTAAGAAATGGATTTTTTTGTCGTAAGCCATAGCATAATCGAATGCTTGTTGTAATACAGGCTCCTTGCTTAATGTATTATTTTTAACAGCAAGGTTAACTTTTACAAGATCCTGATAAACAATTCTTCCAGCACCAAGATTCACATGTCCTACTTCACTGTTTCCCATTTGCCCCTCAGGCAATCCTACATTTAATCCATCTGTATGTATTTGTGCTGTAGGATATTTATTATAAAGAGAATCTATAAAAGGAGTATTGGCTTGAGCAATGGCAGATACTTTAGGGTCTTGGCTAATACCCCAGCCATCAAGGATCAATAATAGGACTTTTTTATTCATGTATGTATGGTGTTATACTCCTTCGCTTTTCGTTCCTCAAAGCTTCAGAGTATTTGCCACAAAGATAAAAACAAAACATGAAAGACTGCTTAAAGTAATTCGGGATTTATATCCAATATATTTTCTGAACGATATTTATTAATAAATGCTTCTGAAAAGTATTCACTACCCAAAATTAATTCTTCCTGAAGCACCTTATTGATATCTAGTTCGCAATAGGCTTGAAGCATCGGTTTAGATACTGGCGCATAGCTATAATGCCAAGGCTCATATTTAAATCCTTTTCGGGAAAGATCGTTGGTATAGACTTCATGAAAACCATAGGAATTAGCATTTTTTAAAAGCCATTCTTTTAGTTTGAAAAAAGGACCCTCTTCAGAAAAATGTTTTGCTAATAATACACTTTCAGGTCTTGGTGCATTGTTGTCAATGATATCTATATCGGTTCCCCAATGATGACGAGAAGTTCCTGGAATAGTAGAATATTCAATTATTTTATCAATTGCTTCTGTTGGAGTTAAACCCTTGGAAGTATAAAGAGTATATTTTTTTTCAAAAATTTCTTTTTGTTTTTCAAAGCTTCTATATGCTGAAACCAATTCAATAGAAATATTTTCTTTCTGTGCTGCTGCCTGCATTTTTAAGAAACTGGCATAAGCATCTTTATGCATTTTGAATGGTTCGCCTATTAAATCTGGATTTCCTTTTCCAATTAATTGATCTCGAGAATATCTTTCTTGGAATTTGGTAAAGGAAAGATGTGGGAATATAGTTAAGGCTAGGCCTCCAATAAATGATGTTTTGATAAATTTATTACGATTCATAAAATTGAGGTATTCTTTAAACAATACAATTTAGCAGGCATGTTGTCATATTGAAATTCCTTCACAAAATGTAAGCCACATTTTTCAATAACACGATGGGATGCCTTATTTTTTATATGGGCGTGAGCGTAAATCTCTTGTAATTTTAATTTTGAAAAACCATAATCTAAACAAGACAAAACACTTTCGGTTGCATAACCCTTATTCCATTGATCTTTAAAGAAACGATATCCTACTTCAGTTATTCTTTCTTTTGGATGAAATTTCAATCCACAAAAACCTATAAAATTAGCGTTCTCTTTAAGGCAAACTGCCCATCTGCCATAGCCATAGTCCCTATATGCTGAATAATTCTGTATAAATGTTTCGGCTTCTTCAATAGAATTAAAGGATGGATCTCCAGTATATTTTATGACTTCAGGGTCACTGTTTAAATTATAAAAATGAATGGCATCACTTATTTCAAATTCCCTTAAGAATAGCCGCTGAGAAGTCACTATGATTTTCATTTATTTACCATCTTTAATTGAATTTTATTCTTTATTTTTAATAAAAAATTTAGCTATGATGTCTTTCAAAAATTTATTGGCAACCTTACTTTTTATTATTACAACGACTTTTACTTGGTCTCAAAATGTAATGATTAGTAATCAGCATTCACCAAATGAACCGGCCATTATAATGAATCCTTTAAATACAGACCTTCTCGTTGCTGGGGCTAATTTAAATAATTATTATTATAGTTCGGATGGAGGTGAAACTTGGTTGACTGGGATTTTAACATCCTCGGCTTATGGAGTATGGGGAGATCCTGTTATTGATGTTGATCCGGATGGAAATTTTTATTTCTTTCATTTATCAAATCCAGCAAGTGGAAATTGGATAGACAGAATTGTTTGCCAAAAATCAATCGATAGTGGGCACACATGGAGCGACGGGACTTACACAGGATTAAACGGGACAAAAGCACAAGATAAACACTGGAGTATTGTTGATAGAAATACAGGGCTTATCTATTTAACATGGACACAATTTGATATCTATGGAAGTTCAAGCTCATCCTGTAAAACAAAAATAATGTTTTCGAAATCTATTGATGCTGGTGATTCTTGGACCCCAGCTATGCAAATAAATGTGATTGATGGAAATTGTATTGATGAAGATGACACCGTTGAAGGCGCTGTACCCGCTTTAGGCCCCAACGGAGAAATTTATGTGGCCTGGGCAGGCCCCAACGGAATAGTTTTTAATAAATCCTTGGATGATGGTGATACCTGGTTGACTGAGGAAATTGCTGTAAATCCGATGCCAGGTGGTTGGGATTATAGTATCCCTGGGATTAATAGAGCAAATGGAATGCCTATCACTAAATGCGATCTAAGTGGAGGGCCTAATCACGGAACTATTTATGTTAATTGGTCCGATCAAAGAAATGGCACAAACGATACAGATGTTTGGTTAACAAAATCTACAGATATGGGCGAAACATGGAGTGCGCCTGTACGCGTTAATGATGACACTGCTGGAAAGCAACAGTTTTTTACATGGATGGATATAGATCAAACTAACGGTAATTTGTTTTGTGTTTTCTATGATCGCAGAAATCACAGTGATAATAATACAGATGTTTACTTAGCCTATTCAATAGATGGAGGAAACACATTTGTTAATGAGCAAATTAGTGAGTCTCCATTTTTACCTAGTTCTGGAGTATTTTTTGGCGATTATACCAATATCACTGTACATGATAATGTAGTACGGCCTATTTGGACTAGATTACACAGCGGACAACTTAGCATTTGGACAGATATTACACCATTTGAAATCTTAAGTTCTGATGATTTTGAAGCCCAACAGGTATCTGAAGCTATTCAGTTTCCAAATCCTGCGAAAAATATTAGTTATGTGTCTTTTAAACTACATGAACTTTCCAATGTTAGTTTAAAATTATTCGATCAACAAGGAAAACAAGTACATACCATTATTGATAATGATCAAATGGACTATGGGAAGTTTGTAATTCCTATTAATTTGGATGAATTGGATTTACATAGTGGTACTTATTTCTGTAAACTGTCTATAAATGGGGAGTCTAAAACACTGAAGATGATAGTTGTTAATTGAGTTTGTCCAGAAATTGTAGGCAATACTTTAATATGAAAATGAAAAAACTTTTAATCTTAATTTATCTAATTATATCGAGTACTACTTATTCTCAAAATTCTGAAATCATGCCCTATATTGTTGATCTAACAAAAATAGAAAAGATATCAGCTAAAGATTATATCCTGCAAAAGTTTCAAGATCATGATATTGTAATTTTATGTGAAAGACATCATAGTGATTTAACACAATATGAGTTAATTAAGGAGATTTTAACGGACGATTATTTTAAGAAGAATGTTAAAAATCTATTTACAGAGATTGGAATTATTAATCTAAATCCAGAAATAAATAATTTTCTACAAACAAGAGGATTAGATAGCATTTATGTAGAGAAAAAACTAAGCGAATTTCAGTTGAATGCCAGCTTTTGGGCTATTTGGGAAAATTACAACTATCATTTTTTACTAAGAACAATCTACGATATAAACAATACCTCAGATAATCAAATTTCTTACTTCCCTTCTGATGTTGAGTTTGATTGGTCGAAAGTTAAAGATAGCACTGATTATTACCGAGAAATGGAGATTGATACAGAACCTAGAGATAGCTTGATGGCGTATAATATTATTAATCAATATGAAAAGATAAAATCTAAAGGAAATAAAAAAGCATTAATTATTATGAATTACCGCCATGCTTTTAAAATCCATACAGTTAGCAAGGGGATATTAAACAAGAATACAGCTAAATATTTATTTGACTATTTTGGTGATCGTGCTACAAACATTTTAATAAGTAGAGCTATTTTTATTAAAAAGGATACTGATTATAAATATTCCCTTATACAAAATGGAAAATGGGATGCTACATTTAAATACTTAGATATAGAGAATATCGGCTTTGATTTTGACAATACTATATTTGGTAATGACAATCTAGATATGTGGGAAATTAAGTCCAAGCATAAATATGAAAATGTTTTTGATGGCTTTGTGTTTTATAAGCCTATTGAAGAATATAACTTAGTCTCTGGTTTTGATGGACTAATTCCAAAAGATTCTGAAGAAGAATTCTTTAGAAGGTTTGAAATTAATTTAAAATACAATGAGAATTATTCTTTACTAAAAAAAATGGAGGATACTAATTTTAGAAAAAGTGTTTTAAAAGAATTAAACACAAAACGAGAAATAAAGTATCCAAACCTAGAATCTTTAGAAGAAACAAGGGATCAGTATTTGATTGACTAAAATTCCAACGGATTTCCACTTTTCATCTCATACGGCTCTTTTCCCTGTTCAAAAATCCTTGCGGAATGTGTGCCTTGTAGAATTATAGATTCGCCTTGAACCTTTAACCAGCTACCTTCACGCAATCCAACAACCGGAATAGTATTTTGAGAATGAAATTCTAAAATACGTGTTTCCCGAGTTTCACCCATATGTTTACTCGTTGGATCTGGATCCAAATAGTGTGGGTTAATATTAAAAGGTATAACTCCTAAGGTTTTAAAAGATGGAGGGTATACAATTGGCATATCATTACTGTTCTGAATACTAGCACCACAAATATTACTTCCGGCACTGGTTCCTAAATAAGGAAGACCGTTAAAAATAGCTTCCCGTAAAGCTTGTAAGACATTACTTTTATACAACTGAGAGACTAAGACAAAAGAATTCCCACCACCAACAAAAACACCTTTGGCATTTTTAATAGCATCTATTGGGTCATCGAAGGTATGGATTCCAACGATACGTTTGTTAATTTTTGAAAAGGCAGCAGCAGCTACCTTGGTGTATTCATCATAAGAAATTCCACTAGGCCGAGCATAGGGTATAAATAAAACTTTTTCAGTACCTTTATATAGTTCTGAGATTTCATCTAAAAGGTAGGACAAATAAGTTCCACCATGTATAGTTGAAGTACTTGCAACGATTAAATTTTTCATAGTTAATTTTAAAAGTATAAATTTAACAAACCCTAACAAATACTTTATGATTTTTATAACAAATCATTTACTAAATTTGAAAGATGTTCAAAAAGCTATTTTTTTTATTTGTTATTCTAATTTCTGTTAATGCGATTTCGCAAGAAATAACACGTTTAAAAATTAATGGAAAAATTACTGCTTCAAAAGGGGAAGATGTAGAGGGAATCAATATTTATAATAAATCTTCACAAAAAGGAACGATAACTTCTGCAACAGGAAATTTTGAATTAAAAGTTGCTGAAAATGATAGAATTCTTATAACAGCAATGCAGTTTCAGAGTTTTACGGTGATTGTTGATAAAGGAATCTTGGAAACTAAAAAGATGAATATCTATCTAAATCTTGTTATCAATCAGTTAGAAGAAGTAGTTATTCGACCCTATGACATTTCAGGAAATATTGTAGCAGATGTAAAACGTATTAATATAATTACGGTTCAAAACAATTGGGATTTATCCTATGAAAATTTAGAATTTGGTTATGAATTTTCAGCCGATTCACAAACTGCTGTAATGGGGAATAAAGCCGAAGAGGCCTATTTTAATGGAGCAGTACAGGCAGGAGGGGATATTTTAGGATTGGCAAGTTTATTTTTTAAGAAAAAGAAAACCGAGAAACAAATAATTTCTGAAACAGATATGGTAACTAAAGCCGTTCAGAGTAGGTTTGGAAACAATTATATTGCTGAAACATTTAATATTCCTGAAGAAAAGGTAAATGAATTTATTTATTTTGTTGAAGAAAGTGGAATAGATAAAAGTTTATTGCGCTCTGAAAATGAATTGCAACTTATCGAATTTTTGCACATTAAAAGCCAAGCCTATTTAACTCAGAGTAATGAAGAGTAGGTTTCTAATTATTTTTTTCTTGTTTTTTATTTCTATTATGAATGCCCAATATATTTCATTAAAGGGTACGATTACCAATAATGTTGATGTGGAAGGTATCCATATTCTGAATAAAACCTCTAGATTTAATACAGTGTCTGACTCCCATGGAGTATTTGAAATTCGGGTAGCAATTCATGACACCTTATTGTTTTCTTCAATAAAATTTATACTTAAAGAAATAGTAATAACTGATCAAATATTTAAAGAGGAAAAGCTTGAGATTGCTTTAGAAGAGATGGTTAATCAATTGGATGAAGTAATTGTAGGAAACAGGTTGACAGGAAATATAGCAACCGATTTAAAAAACATTAAAGTTGAAGAAACTTTTAATTTTGACGATGTTGGTATTCCAGGTTTCAAGGGTATCCCCAAAGAAAAAATTGTACCAGTTGCAGCAGCAGCATTCCCTACAAATGTTAATATTGAAGCATTGTATAAACACATAAGCGGCTATTATAGAAAACTTAAAACGAAGCGGAAATGGACAGCTGAGAATAATGCAATAGCCCGAATTATTGATTATTATGGATTTACTTTTTTTGAGGAAGCTTTTCAAATACCTAGGAACAGAATCTATGATTTCCTTCTTTTTTGCTCTGAAACAACAAGTTTAGAATCGGATTTTGAGAAACAAAATTTATCGCTTGTTTTGGAAATATTCAAAGTTAATTCAAAAGAGTATATTTCAAGAATTGTTACAAAGAAGAACTAATGTGTAACCTTTCTAAAAATCAATAGTCTTATGAATATGAAGTATTTAAAAATAGTTATAGTACTTACTCTTTTTCCTTTGTTAGTAGGTACTACTATGCATAAGTTTTATGTAAGTACTACAAATGTTGAATATGTAAAAGAAAAGGAAACCATACAAATTATTACTAAAATATTTACTGATGACATAGAACAGGTGCTTCAGGAACGATATGATTCTTCTATTTCAATGGATTCAGAAAATGAAAGCGAGAATGTTGAAATTTTATTAAAAAAGTACCTATTTAAAAAATTAAAAATTAGCGTTAATAGTATTCCTCAGGAAATAAAATATATAGGTAAAGAATATGATATGGATATCACAAAAGTGTATTTTGAAATAGAAAATATTTCAGAACTAATATCTATAGAAGTTGAGAATAAAGTATTAATAGATATGTTTTCAGAACAACAAAATATAATTCATTTAAAGACACCGGAAAGTAGAAGAAGTTTAATTTTAGATAAAAATAAGCCTAAAGGACTGTTAAATTTTAATTAAACAATTTTTTGAGTCATATAGAAAAACTACTTTTATTTCCTAAAATAAATTTTCACAATCAAATTATTATTATGAAATTAATAAACTACGCAGCACTAATTACTTTATTACTTTTTACAGGATTAAGCTACTCACAAGAAGAGGAGGAAGAAACAAGAGATCCTGGTCATTATAATAACAATTCATTTAAACAATTATACGAGGAGTTTTCTACCCCAAACCAATACAGATCTGCCAGTGGTGCCCCAGGCCCACAATATTATCAACAACAGGCAGATTATATTATGGATTTAGTTTTAGATGATAAAAACAAGAAGTTATCTGGTTTTGAAACAATCACCTATACCAATAATTCACCAGATGAATTAGAATATCTATGGGTTCAATTAGATCAAAATATGCGCTCTAGAGATTCAAAGACACCTTTGATACAGTCTAATGGTGCTTTTGGTGCAGATATGGCAGGTAATTTTGTAAACCAATATATGGGTGAAGGCTTTGATGGTGGATTTAATATTCAAGAAGTAAGTTCAGTAAATGGTGTTAATTTAGAATATACAATCAATCGTACGATGATGCGTGTTGAAATGCCTAATAATTTAAAACCTGGAGAGAAATTTGTATTTTCAATCCGTTGGTGGTACAATATTAATGATCATGTAAATGGTCGTGGACGTAGCGGATACGAGCAGTTTGAAGATGGAAATCGAAACTATATTATTGCTCAGTTTTTTCCTAGAATGGCAGTTTATAACGATGTTGAAGGATGGCAGAACAGTCAGTTTTGGGGAAGAGATGAATTTGCCCTAGCCTTTGGAAATTATGAAGTGAATATAACGGTACCTGCAGACCATATTTTGGATGGGACAGGAGTTCTTCAGAATCGTAAAGAAATATTTACTAAAGATATGATGAAACGGTATAACAAGGCAAAGAAATCGTATGATGAGCCTGTACTTATTGTTACTCAGGAAGAAGCAGAAGCAGCATCAGCTAGTTTCGCTACCAATACAAAAACATGGAAATTTAAAGCTGAAAATGTCCGTGATTACGCTTTTGCAAGCTCCCGAAGATATATATGGGATATGATGGCTGTAAAAACAGGTGAAACAGATGTTATGGCAGTTTCCTTATATCCAAAAGAAGGAAATCCACTTTGGGAAGATTGGTCAACAAAATTAGTTGCTAGTACTTTAATCTCGTACTCTCGAATGACTTTTGATTATCCTTATCCAAAAGCAATATCGGTTCATGCAAAAAATCAAGGGATGGAATATCCTATGATTTGCTGGAACTATGGTAGGCCTGATGAAGAAGGAAATTATAGTGAACGAACAAAATATGGAATGTTTGGAGTTATTATTCATGAAGTGGGACATAATTATTTTCCTATGATCGTAAATAGTGACGAACGTCAATGGACCTGGATGGATGAAGGAATCAATACTTTTGTACAAATAGTAGCTCAAAAAGATTTTGGGGAATTATACCCTGATGCAATTGCTCCAAATAAAGAATACCCTATTAGAAGAGGAACTCCAAAGAGTATTGTAAATTATATGTCGGGCGATCAAAATAGTATTGCACCCATTATGACGAAAGGGCTAAACACCTTTAATTTTGGATCAAATGGCTATTCAAAACCTGCAGCTGGATTAACAATATTACGAGAGACTGTTATGGGGCGTGATTTATTTGACTATGCTTTTAAAACCTATTCCAATCGTTGGATGTTTAAACATCCTTCTCCAGAAGATTTTTTCAGAACAATGGAAGATGCTTCAGCAACAGATTTGGATTGGTTTTGGAGAGGTTGGTTTTATACTACAAATTATGTTGATATAGGTGTGAAAGAAGTAAAGAAATTTTATGTAACCTCTAAAATGAATACTCAGATAAAAAATATGATGGAAGCACGAGGGATGACTGAAAGTGATCTGCCACCATTGGTTTATTTGGTTGAAGAAGATAGTGAAGATTTTGAAGAAAGTATGCGAACTGCTACATTAGACGATGTAAGCACGCTACAAGAATATATTATGGATAATATAGATCCGGCAGATAGAGCAAACCTTAAGAAACCTACCTTCTTTTATGAAGTAACATTTGAAAAACCAGGAGGGATTCCAATGCCTATAATTGCCGAATACACTTATAGTGATGGCGCTACAGAACGAGTTATATATCCGGCGCAAATTTGGAAAACCAGTAGTGAATCTGTAGGGAAAGTGATAGCATCAGATAAAGAAATTACAAGTATTGTTGTCGATCCAGATGAAGAAACAGCAGATATTGATACCTCTAACAATACTTGGCCCAAACGTAAAAAATTAGGAGAGTTTGATACTTTTAAAGAAAAAGTAAAAGACTAAAGCATTTTTTTTAAAGTTAGTGAACAGCCTCTTTTAATTATAATAATTGACAGGGGCTGTTTCTTTTTACAAACATTTTTAGTTGTTAAGTAATGTCGAATCACAAAATCCTTATATTTGCACTATGATTCAACAATCTATTCCATTATTCATAAGCGGTGCAGAGATATTTTTTATACTCTTTGTGGTGCTATTGGTTTTTGGAGCAGATAAAGTGCCAGAAATAGCTAGAGGACTTGGAAAAGGGATGAGACAGATTAAAGATGCAACTAACGATATTAAGTCTGAAATTACTAAAAGCGCTGAAAAAGAAGGAATCGATCTAAATGTTCATAAAAATGCTATCCAGGATTTTACAGACGATCTTACCAGTAATGTAACTAAAGAAACAGGTAAGATAAAAGATGATGTTGAAAAAATAACAGGCCCGATTAAGCGGAAATTTTAATTATATTATTTCACTCTCGATATAGTCAATCCATCACGTATAGGAAGTAATACAGTCTCTAATTTAGGATGCTCATTTAATAATTTATTATAGCTAACTAAAGCTTTGGTGTCGGTATCATCTTTGGCAACAGCTGTAATAACTTTACCACTCCACAAGACATTATCGCTTAATATAACAGACCCCTTTTTTAGCTTTGGAACAATTAATTCCAAATAGTTAGGATAATTCTCTTTATCAGCATCAATAAAAACCAAATCGAATGTTGTATCTATAGTTGGAATTATATCCAATGCCTCCCCTGTGTACTGAAAAATTTGACCACCGTAATTCGATTTATTAAAATAATTTCGCTGAAGATCATACAATTCTTCATTATGATCTATGGTGTGAAGAGCGCCTCCCTTTTGCATTCCTTCTGCTAAGCATAAAGCTGAATACCCTGTATAGGTTCCAATTTCTAATATAATTGAAGGCTGAATTAGTTTAGACAACATACTTAATACACGTCCCTGGAAATGGCCGCTTAACATTCTAGGAGCTAAAACTTTTCGCCAAGTTTCCCTGCTGAGTTCTTGAAGTAGTTCGGGTTCAGGTTGCGAATGATTTACAACATAATCGTCAAGGTTTTCGGAAATAAAATCCATTAGCCGGTTATTTTCTGAATCAATTCCTGCCGCCCTTTGTCATCGTCACCAAATAGCCATTGTAACACGTTGTCATTCCATATATTGTCGCAATCGGTCTCCGTTAATATTTTTTGTTCACGGGCCAGATCCAGTATTTTTCCTGGATAAGAAGATTGTGTTTCGCTCTCCATTTCACCTAAAGGGTAGGGGTCATCAAGACCCATAAGGATTTGTTTTGGAGTCTGATTTTTTACCAGAAGTTCCAAAGAACCAGTATCATGAACCAATGTGTCGAAAAATATGTTTTTATGAGCAACCGATTTTCTGGGATGTGTTTTTCCTTCAAATAGATCGGGGCGACCATCAAACCCTTGAATACGTCTTCCCAAATTCATTTGTGCTAATTGACCACCATGAGCGAAACAAGTACGCATATTAGGAAATTTATCGGCGAAACCATTCAATGTGAAAAAATGATAGGCATCTGCACATTGTGCAAGCATCCAAATTAGGTGAAATCGCCAAGCTGTATTTTCAAGCTTTATAAATTTTTCACCATCATAGGGGTGGATTTCAACAGCTAAATTGTATTTATTGGCCATTTCAAAAATGGGCAAATTCTCTTCGTCAAATATACAACGCCATGTTCCAATGGTATCCATATAATGGGTTGGAAGACATAATAATCGCATTCCTAATTCTTCTACGCAGCGTTCAATTTCCCATAAAGCACCTCGCCCATAACCGGGATGAACAACAAAACCACAGGTGAATTTAGAAGGATTTTCATGCTGTACTTTTGCATTAAAATCATTTTGAAACCGTAAGGCTTGCTTCATTTCTTCCAATCGCAAGCCATTTCCATATAACTGGGAAAGATTCAATACAACAGCATGATCTATTTTGTTTTTTTCCATCCACTGTAGTTTTTCATTTAAGAAAAAGCTAGAGTCGGTTACTGGTCGCTTCCAATTTTTCTGAAGCATAAAATTGCGATCCTTATCGACCCAAAAAATTTCTTTATCCTTCATGAAATCAGGAATTTCTTCCGGATAAGGAAGTAAATGGGAATGGCCGTTAATTCTTAGTTTGCGTTTCATAATATTCCCAGCGAAGGCAGGGATCTTTTTAATAAAAAAAATATTTCCAAATACGATAAATAAAGATGATTAATAAAAGTATTATAAATATATATTTAAAAACCTTTTTTATTTGTTCTTTTCTATTCAAAATTACAAAGATTTAGTCCTACCACCATCAACAGGTAAATTAATTCCATTTATATATCCTGCAGCTTCACTAGCTAAAAAAGCCACTGCATAAGCAATCTCTTCGGGTTGAGCAAAACGTCTAGCAGGAACAATACTTTTCATAAATTCACTAGCTTCTTCAGGAGATTTTCCAATTTTCTTACCAATATTGACCATAATCTGGTCAAGGCGATCTGTTGCGGTTGCACCTGGTAATACGTTATTAACAGTAATTCCGAAAGGGCCTAATTCTGACGCCAAGGTTTTACTCCAACTGGCAACTGCCCCACGAATGGTATTGCTCACACCCAAGCCTTCAATAGGTTGTTTGACAGATGTTGAAATTATATTGATTATCCTCCCATAGTTTTCTTTCTTCATTCCAGATACAACGGCCTGAACCAGTATATGATTGCAAATTAAATGTTGTTGGAAAGCATTTTCAAATTCTGAGCGTTCAGCATTAAAAATAGGACCGCCTTTTGGTCCCCCTGTGTTGTTTAATAAAATATGATAGTTTCTTTGTATTCCTTCTGAAAGTATTTCTTTTAATGAGTCCGGGTCACTAAAGTCGGCAACTAAATAATGATGCTTTTGCCCTTCTTCTGAAGGTAATTCTGAAAGAACTTGCTTTAGTTTTTCTTCATTTCTGGCAACTAGAGTTATTGATGCTCCTAGAGAAGCCATTTCAATTGCGGAAGCTTTTCCTATTCCGGCTGTGCTACCACAGATTAGGGCGTTTTTGTTTTTAAGGTTTAGGTTCATAGACACGAATTTTCACTAATATATTTTATATTGAAGTGCCCTGAGTGCCCCTTTTCGGGGTGTATCGAAGGGTACGTTCATTATTCATACTTTATACACACATTCTTAGATTCCGTAAAGAATTTTAAGGCTTCAAATCCCCCTCTCGACCTACTCCGCTGCTTTTTATACCCCCAAAAGGTGTGCGAAGATCTCTATTTAGCCAGGTATTTATCCATACAATCCCAGCCTCCAACTTTTTGGAAACTCGCATGGTCCGATCCAGATCACTGGTCCAAACAGTTGCCGAAAGCCCATACTTTACACTATTTGCCATCCTTAAGGCTTCTTCTTCTGTCTCGAAGGGCATTATGGTTACAACAGGTCCAAAGATCTCTTCTTGGTTTACCCGACATTGATCATTATAAATTTCTATAACGGTAGGTTCCAGATAATACCCATTTTCAGATCCTTCTACAATTACTGAATTTCCTCCACACAATATAGTTCCGCCCTCTTCTTTGGCAAGATCAATATACGATTTCACTTTTTCTAGATGAGATTTTGATACCAAAGCACCAATATTGGTGTCAGTATCAAAAGGATTCCCAACCTTTAATTTTTTCACTTTTAAAACAAAGTCTTCTTTAAATTTAGAATACAAAGATTTTTCAACAAATATTCTACTGCCACATAGGCAAATCTGTCCCTGATTGGCAAAAGAAGATTTTACAGTTACAGCAAGCATTTTATCATAATTGCAATCTGCAAAAATGAGATTTGGGTTTTTACCACCTAATTCAAGAGATAATTTTTTAAACATTGGAGCAGCAGTTCTTGCAAGATGTTCTCCTGTTTGAGTACCTCCAGTAAATGAAATTGCTTTAATATTTGGATGTGAAACAATGGCATGTCCAGCAGCAGGGCCTGTGCCATGAACAATATTTAAAACTCCTTTTGGTAAGCCAGCTTTTGTGCAAATCTCACCAAGTAAAAAGGCAGTCATTGGGGTTACTTCACTGGGTTTTGCAACCACAGTATTTCCAGCTGCAATGGCTGGAGCAATTTTCCAAGTAAAGAGGTATAATGGAAGGTTCCAAGGAGAAATACACCCTACTACACCAATGGCTTGGCGGATGGTAAAATTCATGGTGTTTAGACCAACACTTTCGTGAGCTTCACTGGCAAATTGAGTGATAGCATGTGCAAAAAAACGAAAGTTACTCGATGCTCTTGGAATGTCTACAGATCTAGCAAGACTTAATGGCTTGCCATTATCTAAAGCCTCCGCATGCGCTAATTCATCCAAATTATCTTCAATTAATGAAGCAATTTTTAAAAGAATTGAACTTCGCTCTTCAATGGTAGTATTAGACCAGATTGGAAAAGCTTTTTCAGCAGCTAAATAGGCTTTTTCTACATCTTCTAAAGAAGAACTCGCTATCTTGGAGTATACCTCCCCTTTAGAAGGGTTGTAATTATCCAGCCAATCTTCTGTTAAGGGATCACAATATTCACCATTAATATAGTTTAATACTTTTTTCATGTTTTTCATTTTCACCTACAACCTACAACCTATTTTTTAAACGCCATCACCTTAATTTCTACCACCAAATTGGGATGCGGAAGTTGATGAACTGCAACCGTTGTTCTAGCGGGTCCAGTTTCAGCATTAAAGTATTGCGCATAGACCTCATTATAGCCTGCAAAATCATTCATATTCACTAAGAAGGTGGTAACATCAACTATATCTTTCATCGTAGCGCCTTCGGTTTCGAGGTAATCTTTAATATTTTCTAAAACAGCTTTAGTTTGCTCCCGAATATCCAATCGCATACTACCCATTTCATCAACTTTATGCACACCTGCAAAGGAATTATCTGGTAATCGAGAACTGGTTCCTGATACAAAAATAAAATCTCCTACCCGTTTTACGTGTGGATAAGCTCCTCGTGGTGTTGCTTTTCCTTTTACTAATCTACTTTTATTATTCATAATTATTTCCTTTATTTTGAATCCCTCGATGTCAAGTGCTAATCACTAGCTGAGCGTCCCGAAGCTTCGGGAGATGCTATAAATTCTTAGCAATATCATCATCGTGCAAAATTTCCTTTGTTTCATTTAGGACTAATATAAGCTTTTCTTCTAAGCTCATGGAATCGACTAATTTTCCGTCATCCAATAAATTTAAAATTGCTTTATCCTGTGCGCGTCCTCTTCTCATGGCAACCGAATAGGGGATGTCTTCATTGAAAGTCACCAGAGAATATTTTGAATTATATCGTTCTGGGAAATTTTCTTCAAAAGCAATTTCCAATTTCCTTTTTTGTTGAAATAGTGGATTGGCAGTATGTTCCTTCATTTCAGAAAAGTTATCGATTGCCAGATCAGCTATCGCATCGGTATCCTTTTTTCTTTCCTTTTGATATTCTGAAAATATAGTTTCCCAGTTTGTTTGTCCTGATTCCAGATCTCCCTCAAATTTCTCGATATACTTATCTAAAACTACTACATCTTCAAATGAAGCGATCATTCCTTGTCCGTAGAAAGGTACAATAGCATGAGCTGCATCTCCCATAATTAGTGTTTTTCCAAAAGTGCTCCATGGATAACATTTTACAGTTCCTAAGGTTCCTGTTGGGTTTTCGAAAAATTCCTTCACCAGATTGGGCATTAAGGCTTTGGCGTCTGGGTATTCTCTTTCAAAATATTCAGTAACCTTTTCCGGAGTATTTAATTTCTGAAAATTATCCGCACCTGTTTCATGAGCAAGGAATAATGTTACTGTAAAACTTCCATCAAGATTTGGTAAAGCAATTAGCATATTTTCTCCTCTTGGCCAAATATGTAAAGCGTTGTTGTCTGTTTTAAACCCACCATTTTCAGAAGCGGGAATGGTTAATTCTTTATAACTATGTGTGAGCCAGTCAATAGAAAAACTCAATCGCAAATCCTTGTCAATAAACATATTGTTTCTTAAAACAGATCCAGCACCATCGGTTCCAAAAATAATATCGGCAGTATGTATAATCTCTTCTTTGGTATGATAATGAATAAAAGTAGCTTTGGTATTTTCTAAATCCACATGCTCGCAACTCTGATTAAAGATTAAAGTAACATTGGGTAATTTATCTGCGGCATCCAGCAAGATCATATTAAGTCCGGGACGAGATATAGAATTGATAAATTTTTCTTTCTTCCCGCTGTAAGGACTCATAAATTTATTTCCTTTAGTATTGTGAATCATACGCCCCAGCATTGGTAAACAAAGCTTTTTCACTTCCTCGCCTAAACCTACCATTCTCATGCCTTTCATTCCGCGATCTGAAAAAGCCAGATTAATGGAGCGTCCGGCATCTTGTTCTACTTTTCTAAGATCGGGTCTTTTTTCAACGAGTTTAACGGTGTATCCTCGTTGCCCTAAACGGAGTGCCAATAAGCTTCCGCAGAGGCCTGCCCCGATTATAAGAATGTTTTCTTTTTTATTCATATTTAATTCAATACTTTTTTTAAACGTTCCACAAATATAAATACATCTTCAAAACTATTATAAAGTGGGGCAGGGGCAACACGAATTACATCGGGCTCTCGCCAATCACTTATCACATCAGCTTGAGTTAATTGTGTGTGTAATGTTTTATTTGCACTTTTTACCTGTATCGATAATTGACAACCTCTTTCAGCTGGGTTTTTAGGAGTAATTATATTGATTCTTTTATCATGGAGCTCTTCAATTAAAAATTCTAAATAGCCTGTTAGTCTTTTCGATTTCTCTATTATTCTATCAAAACCAGCCTCTTCAAAGACGTCTAATGAAGCACGAATAGCTGCCATGGAAAGTATGGAAGGATTGCTTAATTGCCATCCTTCAGCACCAGATAATACATCGAATTCATGACGCATATTAAATCGGGTTTGTTTGTTGTGCCCCCACCACCCTGTAAATCGGTTGAGATCTGAATTTTGTGAGTGACGTTCATGAACAAAGCAACCACCAAGACTACCCGGCCCGCTATTGAGATATTTATAAGTACACCAAACTGCGAAATCTGCCCCAGTATCATGTAAATTGGGTTGAATGTTTCCAACTCCATGGGCAAGATCGAATCCAACTATACAATTATATTGGTGTCCTAATTGAGTTATTTTTTTAAGTGGAAAAGATTGCCCGCTATAATAATTGGTGTTTCCTATCATTATTAAAGCAATTTCATCTCCTTGCTTTTCCAGTATTTTTTCAAGATCTTCAATTCTACATAATTCCTCACCATCACGGGGTTTCCATAATATGAGTCCATTTTCAGGATTGAATCCGTGAAATTTGATTTGACTTTCAACGGCATATTTATCGGAAGGAAATGCATCACTTTCAATAATAACTTTATACTTTGTCTTTGTAGGTTGATAGAATGAAACCATCATAAAGTGAAGGTTGGCAGTAAGGCTATTCATAATAACCACTTCACTTGGTTTTGCTCCTACAATTTTCGCCATAGAATTTGTTAAAAACTCATGGTAAGGAAGCCAGGGATGCTTGGCATCAGTATGGCCTTCAACACCTAGTTTTGCCCAATCTTTCAATTCTTGGTCCAAGTATTCAGAAGTTTTCTTTGGTTGTAACCCTAGAGAATTTCCGCATAGATAAATCATTTCTTCACCCTTGTTATTTGTAGGTATAAGAAACTTCTCCCTATATAAGTTTAATGAATCCTTTTGATCTTGTTGTTGAGCGAATGCCAGAGTGTTTTCAAACATGGATTGTTTTGTGTTAGCTTCAAACAAAAATAGGAATTTATATTTGTTTATAAGCTCATTTTTTATTCTCAAGAATGTTATTAGTAATCACTGTTGTTATATTCTGTTTTATAAAGTGATAAACCCTTCTAGAAACTGTTTTTTTTCTTAACTTTAGGACATGAATTTTGAAAAAGAATTTGAGACCAATCGTAAGACCTGGAATAAAAAAGTAGCCATACATGCAGCAAGTGATTTCTATGATATGGAACGTTTTAAAAAAGGGACTCCCTCTTTAAACAACTATGAAACACAAGCCTTAGGAGATGTTTCAGGAAAATCCGTACTACACTTACAATGTCATTTTGGACAGGATACATTAAGTTTGAGTAGGATGGGAGCGAAGTGTACCGGAGTTGATATTTCGGAAGATGGAGTTCAATTAGCTAAAGATCTTAATGAAGAATTAGAGATGGATGCTTCTTTTGTTTGTTGTAATGTCTTGGATGTTTCTAAGCATATTTCAGAAAAATTTGATATTGTTTTCACAAGTTATGGAACTATAGGGTGGTTACCCGACCTTAAGCCATGGGCGCAAATGATCTCTGAGAGATTGAAGCCAAATGGAATTTTTTATATTGTTGATTTTCACCCCATAGCATGGATGTTTGATTATTCTACAGACCCACCAAAATTGGAATATGGCTATATGCAAAAGGAAGCAATTTATGAAGAATATGAAGGTACTTATGCTAATCCAAAAGCTGCTATGATGAGTAAAGAGTATGGATGGAATCATAGCTTAAGTGAAGTGATAAACTCACTTATTAAAGTTGGTTTAAGGATCGATCTTTTTGCAGAACATGATGCCTCTCCTTATAATATATTCCCTAATATGACTGAAAATAATGATGGGAACTATGAATTGACAAATAAATTACACCCACTGATCTTTGAAGTGAAAGCGAGAAAAGGTTAATTATATTTAATGCTCTTTTGTTGAATTTTCCTTTAATAAATAGGGGAAATTCTGCTGGAACCTTCTTAACCTAGGTATCGATACGTTCTGTACATAAGGGTTTTCAGGATGTAGCCTTTCGTAATCTTGGTGATAATTTTCTGCTTTCCAAAATTTTTGAAAAGGAAGCACTTCTGCAGCCACTTTCTTTTTCTCTAATTTTTGATTTAACTCGAATATTTTTTCATCAATAATCTTTTTTTCTTTTTCATTTTGATGAAAAATTATAGAACGGTATTGAGAACCTCTATCCGGTCCCTGACCATTAACCTGTGTTACATTTTGACTTCCAAAATAAATATCGACTAATTGGCTGAAGCTAATAATTTCGGGCTTATATATAATTTCTACAGCTTCGGCATGACCAGTAAGTCCAGTATTGCTATCCTCATAACTGGGGTTTTTAGTGTGACCTCCACTATATCCAGAAATAGACTCCTGAACACCTTTAACGCTTTCGTAAATTGCTTCCATACACCAAAAACAACCACTTGCAAAATAAGCTCTTTCATAACCATCCTGACTTTCAACCTGAACGGGAATTAAGTTATTATTTTGATGATTGTTTTCTTTTTTGGAAGACTGACAAGAACCTTGAAGAATAAAAGCAAAAGCTATACATACAGAAAATATTGTTTCTTTCATCATTAAATTTATTTATCGGTAGGTCGGGATTATCAAAAGTACCTTTCTTTTTAAAATAAAAAAAGCCTTCATTTAAATGAAGGCTTTTAATAATAAAAAATATTTTAAGGAATTACAACTTGCTAAAGAGCTTTTCCATTTTTTCTTGTTCTTCGTTGGCTAAATCAATATCCACTAAGATTCGTCCACTGTGCTCGTCAGTAATTATTTTTTT
>Ga0164313_10001373_pt1 | contig 21464 bp, 15 predicted proteins | sample GuaBasSedimGuay4_FD_113735 | JGI IMG/M metagenome (GOLD analysis project Ga0164313, IMG submission 113735) | Subseafloor sediment microbial communities from Guaymas Basin, Gulf of California, Mexico - Guay4, Core 4569-4, 0-3 cm | ecosystem: Environmental > Aquatic > Marine > Hydrothermal vents... | reverse complement strand
TGAAATTGAGGACTCCGAATATGCCGGCAGCACATTCAAGCAGGCCGGGGAATATCTGACCGCATCGCTCGAGAATGCCGACAATGTGTTTAACAGGGTTCAGGATAAACTGATTAAGAAAATGGAAGGTCAGAACTCTTGAGTAAAATAGAACGAACACTGTTTGTACCTGCCGCTTTGCAAGCGGACACACAGGAGGCACTTGGGGAATTCTGCCGGAACGCCAGGGGTGATATTCTGAAGATGACCACGCTTGCAGCAAGCGGCCATCCGGGCGGTTCGATGTCTTCACTTGAAATTTTTGCCCTGCTGTGGTCCCAGGCCAACGTAGATCCGAAGGATCCGCTGAAAACCGGACGGGATAGGATACTGGTTAGTCATGGTCATACTTCGCCGGCTGTCTATTCCACACTCGGAAGACTGAACTTCTTTGATCTGAAGAGGGTGATTGCAACTTTCAGGAAAGCAGGCAGCCCCTTCGAGGGTCACATTGAAAGATCAGTTCCCGGAGTTGAGCTGACAACTGGGAACCTCGGCCAGGGAGTTTCAGCCGGAGCGGGAATGGCTCTTGCGGACAGAGCAAACGGCATTCGTAACCATGTATGGATCATCACCGGTGACGGCGAGCATCAGAAGGGCCAGATTGCCGAAGCAAGAAGGTTCATCAAAAAATACGATCTTAATAACATTACAGTTGTTGTAGACTGCAACGGCCTTCAGATATCAGGACGCACGGACAGGGTCATGTATACGGACATTGCCGCTGAATACAGAGCTGACGGCTGGGATATCATCGAAGTAGACGGTCATGACCTTTCCGCTCTCTACAGGGCTTTAAGACCGCAGGAAACACCGGGTGCACCCAGACTCATAATGGCAATGACTGTCATGGGCAATGGTGTCTCCTTTATGGAAAACGATCCGCAGTATCACGGTAAAGCGCTATCCCCCGACCAGCTTGAATCGGCCCTTTTTGAACTTGACATTGCTGATGATACTGAAGAGCTTGCAGAACTGAGAATTGACGGCTGGAGGGGCAAGGGAGGTTTCGATCTCAGGTTTCCATCCAGGGTACTGGAAAACGTGGGTACTCCCCTTATTTACGATGCGGATTACAAAGGAGACAACAGGGGCGCTTTCGGTGCTGCGCTGATGAACCTTGCACAGGCAAATACCGATAACCTGCCGCTTGTTTTCGACTGTGATCTTGCCGGTTCTGTGAAAACGAACCGGTTCGGAATTGAATATCCGGATCATTTCTTTCAATCGGGTATCATGGAGCACAACACAGCCACAGCTGCGGGTGCCGCATCGATAGCGGACAAGGTTGTCTTCTGGGCGGATTTCGGGGTTTTCGCAGCTGATGAAACATTCAACCAGCACAGGCTCAACGATATCAACATGACCAACCTCAAGGTTGTAGCAACCCATTGCGGTCTGGATGTTGGGATGGATGGAAAAACTCATCACTGTATCAACTACATAAGCCTTATGGCGACACTCTACCATTACAACACGGTCGTACCGGCAGACCCGGGCCAGACAGACAGGGTAATCAGGTATGCGGCAACACATCCGGGTAATTTCTTCATCGCAATGGGAAGATCCAAACTACCCATTATCACGAAAGAGAACGGAGAGCCTTTCTTCGGTGGGGATTACGAATTCGTATACGGCCTTCATGACCGCATAAGGGAAGGATCCGATGTGGCAATAGTCGCCATGGGCAACATGGTACACAGAGCGATGAAGGCCAGGGAAATACTGGTTGAAAGTGGCATCTCAACGGCTGTATACGCCGTCAGCTGCCCCCTGTGCATAGAATCAGAGCTACTTGATGAACTGTCGGGATACAGACTTGTCGTAACGCTGGAAGATCACGACCGTGACACAGGTATGGGGTCGAAACTGGCGATCGCCGTTACAGGTTTCGAAAAAGCTGTCAATCTCAGAAGGAAGGGCATAACCCGCTACGGAGTATCGGGTGATCCTGAAGATCTGTACAGAATGGCAGGGCTTCTTCCAGAACAGATTGCGGAGTACATCCTGGCTGAAACCTGATGTGACCGTACGTCACTTGCGACACTTACGCAGAGTATCCGGTAATCCCTGGTAACTGCAGTGCCTTTCATATGCAGGGAGGAGAATTGTGCTCAATCTTGTTCCCCGGCTGATCTCACTTAATCTGTCCGATGGTAATCTATCCGGGTCCATTTCCGGGAGTGTACTCATATTCGATGTATCCGGCTTCACATCAATGGCCGAAATCCTTTCCGCAGAGGGAAACAGCGGAGCAGAAGCTCTATCGAATACAATGAACAGCATCTATACCAGAGGAATTCTCTCAATGATCAGGGGAAGCGGAGGCTTCGTATCCGGATTCAGCGGAGATTCATTTGCTGTTATCCTTCCGGGAACAGCAATTGATAAGGCAGAAGCTTTTGCAGAAGAAATGCTGAAAAGACTTGATCTGGCATCAGCATCTTCCAATGCAGAAATCGTATTTCGAGCCGGTGGTTCCGATGGAATAATTGACTGGGGAATATTCGGGCGGGAGAAGAAAGGATGGTTCTTCTCTGGAGGTGCATTCAGAAGGGCTTTTGGGGCTCTTGCAGATTCTGAACAGGGAGGGTTTTCAATATGCAGGGAAAGTACGTCTGCACTCGAAACCATTCCTGTTGATAGAATGGGAGGGCGAGCTCCGGATAGAATTCTCGAAACCAGCTTCTTCCCTGAGAAATTACTAAACTCAGAACCCTATGGGGAATTCAGAAGAGTTTTCTCCGTGTTCCTGACTCCAGCGGATGTTTACGAAGATGATCAGAAGCTGATCCGTTCAATAGCTCCGGATGCCATACAGTATTCAATAGAGACAGGAGGGTTTTGGGGCGGAGTTCACTACGATTCGAAAGGATTCTATTTTCTTATCCTCTATGGGGCTCCTGAAGCTCACGAGAACGACCAGGAACGAGCTCTGACTTTCGCCCGCCAGATACACAGCTCCACTCCATTTCCCGTTAGAACTGCTATTTCTTCGGGAACCGTGTATGCCGGTTTTCTGGGGTTCAGGCAGATGGGAACCTATACGGTTCTTGGAAGTCAGGTGAATATAGCCGCCCGGATAATGAGATTCGAAGGAAATCCCGGGATTTATGCAACTGACAGAGTCGCCATCAATACTCCCGGATCAGGCACACCGATCTCAGTCAGAATCAAGGGTATAGTTGATGAAGTAAACATCTTCAGACTTGATGGCAGCACTGCAGAATCAGGTGGACATCCTTACGAGGGTAAGCTTCTTGGAAGAGACGAAGAGCTGCGTAAGATTACTGATCTTGCCCGGCAAACAGCCGATGATTCCGCGGGTTGTCTGTTTCTGGTTTCAGCTGCAGCAGGAACCGGCAAGTCCCACCTTCTATGGGAGGCCGGCACTATCCTGGAAACTCAGGGGTTCCGAAGGATCCATTTGAGATGCGATGACATTATAAGACGAAGCTTCGGGCCATTTGTCACATATCTCAGAGGCTATTTCCAGCAGAAGAGGGGTTCATCGGAGCAGGACAAACTTGCTGCGTTCAACAGAATATTCAAGGCTTTCTGTACGGGATTAAAAGATCGGTATCCGGACAGAGTCCGGGAGCTTGAAAGAACAGCATCGTTTCTCGCTGCTCTTCTGGGAATTGATATGCCCGGCTCTCTATACCATCAGGTCGGGCCGGAAGGAAAGCAGGAAAACACGATTACAGCCCTGCGTGATTTCTTTCTGGGTCTTGCTCATCCGCAGCCGCTTTTCCTCGTCATAGACGATATTCAGTGGCTTGATGACAGCTCCGAATCTCTTGTCAGGAGTATGGCCAGAAATCTGGAGGATACTCCTGTTGTTATTGCTCTTGCTGCCAGAACACATGACGATGGTTCGAGAATAGTCATTCCCTCTGATAAGGACTCTTTTATTATTGACCTCGAACCATTGGAACAACATACACTTCCAGAACTTGTAAAGGATCTGCTCGGAGGGATGCCCGGACCCGAACTGGAATCATTCCTTGCCGCACACTCCCGTATGAATCCATTCTACCTTCGCCAGTACGCCGTTTACCTTGCCGAGTCGGATTCCATAAAGAAAAAGAACGGCATCATTACCCTCTCCGCATCTCCGGATATGATTCCAGGCGGTATCGTCGACCTTCTTATGGCGCGAATTGATCGACTGTCAGGTGATCTGAAAAGAGTTGTGAGAACAGCTTCGGTTCTGGGATTTGAATTCAATTCCAGAGTTCTTTCGGCAATGCTGACAGGCAGAGAGATTACGCCGCTGCTGAGCAACGGTGCGGAGGAGAAACTCTGGTCATCTGTTTCGGAGATCGTCTACATCTTTCAGCACTCTCTCCTGAGGGAAACAGCATACAGCATTCAGCTGGAGAGTGAGCTTGTTAAACTGCACAGCATAGCAGCCTGCGCAATTGAGAATATTTATCCGGGTGATGAAACGTTTTTTCCTGATCTCGCATACCACTGGGACAGGGCCAAAGACAGCGAAACAGCATGTTTCTATCTTGATAAAGTGCTTGCGGCCGCTTCAGGGAGTGGCGATGTAAAACTTGCATACAAGTGCATAGTAAGGTTGCGGGAACTTCTCGAACTTCAGCCGGACAGGAAAGATCAGCTTATCGGAATAATGATCAGGGAAATCAAGATCCTTGGAATATTCGCAAGATGCAGGGAAGCTGTGGAACTGGCCGAAAGAACAGAAGAACTGGCTCTCGCAGCAGGGGACAGAAAAAGATACGCGGAAGCAATGGGCATGCGTGCCTGGCTTGCCTCCCGTCTTGGAGATATGAAGACTGCCGTTGAGGTAAACGAGAAAGCGCTCGAAATCCATAACGAGCTTGGATATCTGAAGGGGATATACGAATCCACCGGGTATCTTGCCGCGATCAAGTTCATGACAGGTCATGTAGCTGAAGCCAGAACACTGTTTGAGAAACAGCTGAGAATATATGAAGAGATGAAGGATGATAGCGAGAGCAGCGCCAAGGTGTACAATAACATGGCATCTACAGCAGTCGATCCTGCCGAGAAACAGCAGATTCTCGAAAAAGCGATTGAAATCGCGAAGCAGCACAAGGACAAACGGCTGCATTCTGTCAGCCTTGGAAATCTTGCGGATGTATTTCACAATAAGAATCAGTTTGAAGAAGCAGCGATGACTTACCAGAAAGCACTGGATATAGCGCGGGAAATCGGTGACAGGTATTACATATCCTACCACTCATGCGGTCTTGCAATACTCAAAACCGATAAGGGAGACTACTCCGGGGCTGTAGAGATGCTTCAGGAATACTATGAGACCTCCCGTGATATAGGTATTCGATACGGTGAGGCGGAAGCACTTGGTTACATGGCGGTTGCTCTAATGAGACAGGGTGAACTCGAACGTGCTCTGGATGCTTTCGATCAGGCAATACCGATCTTCCAGGAACTGGATTACGTCCACTACATCTACTACTTTCAGGCGGACAGAGCACGAACTCTTTTCCACCTTGGAAGGCTTCCGGAAGCGGAAACTGCCGCCAGAGATTCTAATTCTCTGATCGAGAAACAGGAAAAATCCGAAGCTATGCCGGAGAACGATTCCCTTCTGCAGAGAATTCGTTTTGAAAACGCTGAAAACCTCGAGGAAAAACTGAACTGTATCAGGAGTGTTCAGGAGATCATCTCCGGGGCTTCAGATCCTGTCAGCGTTGTTCTTCCTGTACTTGATCTCTGGGAGATGGTTCAGGTCTCCGGGGATGATTTACCTGAAGGACTCTCACCGGCAGTATTGAGGAAGGAACTCGTTGAGATCCTCGACAGGGCTGTCGATGAAAAACCTGCTCATGATATCATTTCCATCCGGGACGAGATCAGTAAAACCTGATGGGACCAGAAGTCAGTTCCATTATAGGAACACCCCTCCTGCAGAGCTGGAGGGATTGTAAGTATCAATGGCAGCACATGCCTACTTCAGAACAACAATCCGCTCTGTTGCTGTGAAATCTCCTGCACGCATTGTGCAGAAATAAACTCCCTCGTGAAGGTTGTTGAAATAGACAGAATGTTCACCACCGGGTAATTCCTGTGAATACCGGAAGATGATACGACCTGTAACATCGTACAGCAGAAGATCAACAATTGCCGATTGCGGCACAGATACATGAATTGATAAGTTGCCGAATGACGGGTTTGCAACCGATTCAAGATCCCAGTAAGTGACTCCTTCAGGATTAGTGTCACCAATACTTAGATAAGAGGTGTAAGATACTGCAACATCAAAAAGCTCCGGTGTTACTGCAGGGTCTGCGGTCTGCAGTATTACCCTGTACTGAACAAAATCTGTTGAATCAGCAAGAATGCCAGACAGATCAGTGACTGTATTAAACACTGTATCAGACCATACACCCATACTGGCGGAATCCTGCGAACTCCTGAACTGAAATCCCACAGATGTTCCAATCGGTTTCTGCTCGTTGGATATAAAGAGTTCCCAGAAATCAACTGTATTCGCGTCAAGAATGGATGATTCAAGAGACCCAGCAGCAGAATAGCCCATCACATCCCACCACCTTATGTCATCTTCATTTTGGGAAGCTCCCAGCACATCTGTGTCACCGTTTCCGTCCACATCAGCAGCATACACCGCGATTGCATAATCAAAGGCACCGTCAACTGTATGCTCGATCCATGAGGTGCCTGTGCCATCGGTGTTTTCCCACCAGGTAATGTCATCGCCATAACGGGCAGCCCCCAGTACATCTGTGTCACCGTCTCCGTCTACATCTGCGGCAAAGGTTGAGTATGCAGACCTGAAGTGATCGTTTACTGTGTGTTTCGTCCACACGGTGCCTGTGCCATCGGTGTTTTCCCACCAGGCGATCTCATTAGCCATGTAACCAGCCCCCACCACATCTGTCACACCGTCTCCGTCTACATCTGTAGCATATACTGAGACTGCACCTTCAAAGGAACCATCAACTGTACGTTCTGTCCACACCGTACCTGCGCCATCAGTGTTTTCCCACCAGCTGATACCGCCAAAAGCTGCAGCCCCCAGCACATCCATATCACCATCTCCGTTTAAATCTGTGGCAAAAACTGAGCGTGCACCACTAAAGAGGCCGCTCACATTATGTTTTGTCCACACGGTGCCTGTGCCATCGGTGTTTTCCCACCAGCTGATCTCATTATCTATATAACCAGCCCCGAGCACATCCCTGTCACCATCTCCGTCTACATCTGCGGAATAAACTGAGGCTGCACCATTAAAATCATCATCTACTGTATGCTTTGTCCATGCGGTGCCTGAGCCATCAGTGTTTTCCCACCAGGCGATATCATCGGCCATATCAGCAGCCCCAAGCACGTCCACATCACTGTCTCCGTCTACATCTGCAGTGTATACTGAGGTTGCACCATTAAAATCACCGTCTACTGTATGCACTGTCCACACTGTGCCTGTGCCATCGGTATTTTCCCACCATGTAATGTCATCGCCATAACGGGCAGCCCCCAGTACATCTGTGTCATCGTCTCCGTCTACATCTGCGGCATAAACTGAGCGTACACCATAAAAGTAACCGTCTACTATATGCTCCACCGGTGTGGTAAGGATGTCTGATGCCAAACACAACAAGCTTCCAGCATCACTAATATGATCGGCAGAATAGTAGTTGTTGCCCCAGTCTGTTACAGGACCCAGGACTCCACAGCCACCGGACCAGTCTGTCTGTGTTGCTGTGTCAGAAAATGAAACCGAAGTAAGAATGAGTGCAGCAGCGAGAATTGTTCGCAAGCGACTCTCCAATTCAAAAGTAAAGATATCACAAAACGTATATTGTCTGTATTAAAATAGAAGTCAACAGAGTTAACAATCTTATGGGACCGGACATCACTTGCGACACTTACGCAGAGAATCATTGAAATAAGTAAACTGGATTTCTCGTCAAATCAGATCAAGAGCCGTCTGAACATTTCATTGTAGGATTCGGTGCCGGAGATAACGTTCCAGTAGCCCTGAACGTACTCTTCGTTGTCCCGGAGCCCCATCATGGCTATCCTGCGGGTGAATGGGCTGAAGAGCAGATGTCTGTAGAATATCGACTGCCTGACGATGCTTATACAGCAGTTTTTCCTGTTCAAAAAGGTTCTGCGGTCTCCCCCTGAATGGATGCAGTCTGCTACCATGAATCCGCTCTGTACGGCATGACCGATTCCTTCTCCGGAAATGTGATCCACGAGGCCAGCAGCATCTCCTGTAAGATAGATATTCCTTTGACCAAGATTTCTCTCAAGCTCCCGGGACGGTATCGGGGCTCCATGAAGCTGGTATTTATCGCAGGATATGCCTCTTGCGGAAAGGAAACCGTTCAGCGCCCCGGTTATATCGGAAGGCGATGCGGGGCTGCCCACAGCTCCTGCGCCAATATTGACCTTCTCACGGTCAGGGATAACCCAGATGTAACCGCAGGGGAAATAACCGAAGTGAATCTGAATATCTTCCAGTTTGTCGTTCAGATCGGTCAGCGGTATGAAATACTCCAATCCCATACCTGTTCCCTTGCCCCTTTTACCGGAAATGCATTTCCGGACAAGACTACCGTAACCATCCGCCCCGACAAGATTTGAGAAGAAATATCGCTTTCCTGTTGAGGTTGTTACTGAAGATGAATCAACAGACACAACTGCATCCCCTGTAATGATGGAAGCCCCGGCCATGGCCGCCTTATCAAGCAGTGTATTATCGAAGTTTCTTCTGGATATTATCAGTATGTGAGTGTCCGGTGAAGTGAAGGTCCTGAGGAGTTCATCCCTGTTCCATAGGGACATGGTACTGTGTTCGGCAAGTGTCTGCGCTTCCAGTTCTTCAGCCGGGAGAATACCGGATCTGGTTAGAATCTCCGCCGTCCTTGCGCTCAGGGCACCGCCGCATACTTTGTCTCTTGGAAAAACAGCTTTGTCTATCAGGATACAGGGGATACCGGCAGATGCAAGTTTCCAGGCGCACGAAGCACCCGCAGGCCCCCCCCCTACGATCAGGGTCGGGTCTTTACTCTTAACACTATTGATCATTTGCATGCAGTTTCCCGGGAGCCGGGGCCTGCCGGGCAGGCCCCGATAAGCTTAGAAGGAATCAGCGGAATCGGTGATCTTGACGCCTTCCGAAACAACGTATGAAGGGACACTCATAGCTACAGGAGCCCTTCGTCCATAGGTGTTGGATTCATTTATGGATTCGGATACCGATGAAATAACCTTCACGTTACCAAGCACGTTCTGGAAAGAGTCGGTTACCCTTGATGAGAATATTGGAGACACGATTTTTCCATCTTCAACAAGAACTGCGTTGAACCTGGAACTGCCGGTGAATATTCCTTTACTCCGGCTGGGGATATTCATGTAATGCAGAGCAGGGATGTACAGTACTCTACCCATATCCTTGACTGCTTCAAGCGGGTCCGCAGAACCGAAGCCTGTATCCATCACTATACTTGGCGAACCGGTATCGTGCCCGGTAGGCTTCTTTCCGTACTTGGCGGCGGTAGCTGAATCGTACATAAGATTCATCAGTTCTCCATCCTCCACCAGCGGGAAGATGTTTCTCCTGCGGCCGCACATGTCGAATCCGAACATGAAAGTTTCCGGATTTGTAGGGTCGTCTACAACGGAGATCGTATCCCCGAGGATTTTCTCCCCGATTTTGTATTTAGTAGTCCAGCTCTGTTTTTCCTCCCAGCTTCTTCCGGCCAGTCCGGTATAAACCGCCATGCCGATTATCTCTGCCACAGCACTCGGTCCGAAGATAACCGTGTATTCCCCTGGCTCAGCCTTGAAACCATCATTGTCCTCAAAGACGGGTATCAGCTTACTGAGAGTATCTATTGTTTTATCAACTGAAAAATCCGAGGCTCTCCAGCCGGTCTGGTTATGTGTAAGCTCCCATTTGGCCTGAGGATGTTTCAGCACAACAGAGAACAACTGATCGGTGCCTCTGTGGGATACTTCGTTTCTGTTGGCCGTAGTAAGAAGGTACACCTCCATCAACCCGCTGGACCAGGACCCGGAGAAATTGTACTGCCCTCCGAGTTTCTCGATAATACTCCTGTAAGCATCAGCCTTCATGCCTGGATCAATATCAGCAAGATCCAGGTCGAACTGGCTATCTTCGCTTATCGAAGTTTCAATCTCATCGAGAATCGGATCGTATGTTTTAGGTGAAGCCATTCTCGCTTTTTCCTTTGCTGCATTCAGGATGCCCCGGACAGTATCCACATCGTTTATCGCTCCGAGGTAGGTCTGACTTCCCTGTTTTCTGCCCTCGGTTACTTCCATATCCAGTCTCATAAGATCTTCCGAAGTATTCAGGGAAACCGAATTGTTGCCAATCCGCATGAGATGGCTTTTCTCATGATGCAGCTGAAGTGTAGCCTGAATGCCGGAGTCGGCAGCTTCATCTCTTACCTGCATCAGAATCTTCCTGATGTTTGCGTCCAGCATTTTCTACTTCCTTTCTCCGGTAATCACATCATCGAATTTAACAACTGGGACTCCGTGACCTATCTGCATAACCTGATTCGGCTCGCCTTTCCCGCAGTTATTTACCTGCTCTACTATCCATGTGGATTTATCACCCACTGCAGATAGTGCCCCGTAGAACTCCAGAGTATGCCCCTGGTACGTGGGATTTCTCAGAACTCTGGTCTTTTCTCCGTTCTTCACTTCCCAGGCGATTTCGCAGCCGAAGTGGAAATGCTCTCTGTTCGAACCGATGGACCAGGAGACGGGGTTATCAACCACGATTCCATCCTCGGTCGATGCTATTATCTCCTCCTCCGAGCCATCGTTGCCCGGAAGTATGTTCACATTTGTCATTCTGTCTATAGGAGCTCTGTAGAAAGATGTTGCGCGGGCAGCTCCTCCACTCTGCGTGAAGACTTCCCTGCCGGCTCTGTCATTCGCTTCGTTTACCATTGCTCTTGATGTAAGGGCGTTGACCAGGATACCCCTGTCAATAAGGAGATAATCACGCTCAGGGGTTCCATCATCATCGAACCCGAATGAGCCGGGGAATTCGCAATACTTCCATAAGAACTCACAGACAGCTTATCACTTCCGTACCTTAATTTGCCGAATGAATCAAGATCAACGAAGGAGCCTCCGGCATAGGACAGCTCGTATCCGAGAATTCTGTCCAGCTCAAGCGGATGCCCGATCGTTTCATGAACCTGAAGATGACCCTGACCGGGAAGCAGTATCACAGATCTTCTTCCATACTCGAGGGGTTCAGCCTTTATAAGCTCCGCCAGTTCCGATCTGACTCTTGCTGCATGTCCTGCGAAGAGCTCCGGATCAGACATCATTTTCCAGCCGGCAGTACCGTCTCCCGTTGAATACAGGCTCATACTGCGTCTTTGCATCTCACCATCGGAATCCAGCGCCATGACCATGATCGTACCGAAAACAGAGGCAAGATCCTTGTTAATTTCGGAACCGTCGCTGTTCTGAAAGTGAATCTTCTTCTTCTGGAAATTGACGAACACCATTCTCTTGAGAATAAAATCTTCCTTCAGATCATTATCAAGCCTGGTAAGAAAGGCCAGCTTATCCTGAAGGCTTACAGAGAAAGGATCAACCTCGACAGGGGACGCGTAACTACCCTTAACAGCTTCTCCGGCGCCCATAGAAAGGGGGACGTTAACAAGTCTGGATGCTGTTCTTGCATTCGCAGCCGCTTTCGCGAAACACGCATCAATTCCGGATGGATCGCTGGTAGCTGAAAAACCCCACGCGCCTTCCCATAAAACCCTTACCCCGATACCGCTCTCCACCGTTGTATCGTTGGCCTCAAGATCACCGTCGTAAAGTAAGAGTGTTTCAGAACTGTCATCAAGGTAGTATCTTGCGTCAACGTAATCGGCGCCTTCTGAAGATATTCTCGATATGTTGTTTGCTATCTCCTTCTTCACATTCACTTCCGTCATGGAATACCTGCCTTAATATTGAAGAGAATTGAACACATATATTTCCTAATATACGAATTATTAAGAATCCGAAAAATCCGTGCCTGTTACAGACTGTTACAATCTGTCAACATCATCGCAATTCTGTGGAACTATTAATAGAATATGGAATACTGTCTGAACAAAAGAATATCTACTCATCAGAAAGGTTATGTATGAAAAGCATTGTTAATACAGCAGCGGCAGCGGTTCTGATTATCGGTCTGGTTTCTCTTGCCTGCAGCAGCGGAGGCGAGAATACCAGCGTAACAGAGGAAAGTGATCCGATAAGTACTGCACATCTGGAGCTTACCGCAAATCTTACTATTGGTGTTGAACTGGGTGACACAAATTACGTGTTCGGCCAGATCGTTGAAGCACTTCTGAACGAAAACGGGGAGGTTCTGGTTCTTGATCTGTCAACAATGAACGTAAGGCAGTTTTCATCCGATGGTGAATTTATCGGCTCTGCGGGCAGACAGGGTACAGGACCGGGAGAATTTCAGAGGCCGATGGGCATGGCTGTTCTTGGGAATAATGATTTCATTGTTACCGACTTGCCGGGGGGCGCCATTTGCGTTTTCGACGATTCCATGAACTGGAAAGAGAACATTGTCGGATTTTTTCCCAGGCCGCCCTTTACCGTAAGAACTGCTGGAGATACAGCCTTCGTTGGCATGCTGCCTGCTTTTGATCGTGAGGCTGGTCTGATGGGTTACTCAATAGCCCGTATGGAGAATGCATCAGAACCTGTCACTGTGTACTCAGAAGAAATGCGTGTTTTCGATTCTTCACGTATCGGTCGCCTGGGTGCGGATAAAGACCCGATTTTCACTTCGGGTAATTCAGGGCATGTATTCATTTCGGCAGCGGGAACAGACGCAATAGAGATCACCGGGTACAACCAGGATGGAGAACCATTCTTTTCGCTTGAGGAAAACGTCGATGAGATGGAAAAAACCCCTGAGGAGCTTGCGTTTGAGGAGGCTGAATTCGAGGAATTCTCTACACGGATGGGGGGCGGTGGAGGAAGAATGTCCGGTATGGAGTTAACCTTCGATCCAATCCTCTATCGCAGAGCGGTTACAGATCTTGGTATTGACAGCGAAAACAGATTGTGGGTTCGGTTAGGTGCTTACCGTTATCCCTTCTGGAATGTCTACGACTTTGAAGGTGAACTTCTCTTTACCGCTTCTTTCGAGATGGATGATCCGGATATCGATTATATGACCGTAAGGATCACTGAGAACGGAGCCGTGGCATGGGTACCTGATCCCAGTACATGGCCCAGACTTCTGGTGCTTGAAAGCCCGGATACTATTTAACCGGGGAGCAGTTTACAGAAGCTTTGTTCCTGTCGTAGGGCGGGGTACTTTCACGACCAGAATCCGAAGGTCAGCATCACTCCTGTTGTACCAGCAGTGAGGAATATCTTGGGGGCTTTCTATTGCTGTATCCTTCGAAACTTCAAGCTCTTCGCTTCCAACTTCAACGATACCCGTTCCTTCGAGTACATAGAAAAACACATCAACCGGTGTTATGTGGCGCAAAAGCTGTTCACCCGGTTTGAGGGTAAGATGACTTGAAAGAGCATATTCACTGTCGTATACGCGCCTGACGTCAATGCCGTGAGGGTTTTTCGCAACAGGTTGTTCGGACACCTTGGTTATTTTCATCTCTGTCTCCACTCTGGAAAGGGGGTGGCTGCCCACCCCCTTTTCTGTTTCACTTTAGCCCAGGATAGCCTTGAGGTCATCCTCGGGGGTTGTAGTGGGCATAATATTGAACTTGTCAACCAGTATTTCCAGCGCTGCGGGAGTAAGGAAAGCTGGAAGTGTCGGACCGAGCCGTATATCCTTGATTCCAAGATAAAGCAGGGAGAGCAGTATGGTTACAGCCTTCTGCTCGTACCAGCTGAGTATCATGGAAAGGGGCAGGTCGTTGACGCCGCATTCAAAAGCACCTGCAAGCGCTACTGCTATCTGAATTGCTGAGTGTGCATCGTTGCACTGACCTATATCAAGTAATCTTGGAATACCGCCTATATCACCGAATTCCAGTTTGTTGAAACGGTACTTACCGCAGGCAAGTGTAAGAATTACACAGTCATCCGGTATCTGCACAGCAAGATCGGTATAGTAATTTCTCCCGGATTTCGCCCCGTCGCATCCACCGACAAGGAAGAAATGCCGGATGTTGCCATCCTTGACCGCCTGGATCACCTTATCGGCAACTGATAGAACGGCATTATGCCCGAATCCTACCATTATCTTCTTCTCGGGAGCATCTTCGCTGAAACCATCTGCTGCAAGAGCTGCTTCAATAACGGCAGAGAAATCATGATTATCTATATGAGCCACTCCGGGCCATTGAACCAATCCAGTTGTGAAGATTCTATCCATGTAGGAATCCTTCGGTTTCTGGATACAGTTAGTGGTCATTAAGATGGCTCCGGGGAATGCATCAAACTCCTTCTGCTGATCCTGCCAGGCGCCGCCATAATTTCCCGCAAGGTGCGGGTACTTCTTCAGCCCCGGATACGCAAGCGTGGGAAGCATCTCACCATGCGTATACACATTGATTCCCTTGCCCTCGGTCTGCTTCAGAAGTTCATCAAGATCCTTCAGGTCGTGACCTGAAACTACGATTGCCTTACCCTTGATTGGTGTAACCCTTACTTCGGTAGGTTCAGGATGCCCGTATATCCCGGTGTTTGCAGAATCAAGCAATTCCATGACACGGAGATTCTTCTCTCCAACCTTAAGAGCCATTGCGAAGAGGTCACCAACGGTGTTCTTCCGTGTAAGAAAATCAAGACTTTCATGGAAGAATGCGAATACATCATCGTCCTCATAGCCGAGGATCAGAGCATGGTCAGCATAGGAAGCCGAACCCTTGAGCCCATAGGTTATCAATTCCTCAAGACCCGTGATATCCTTGCCGGGATCTTCAAGTCTTTCAGCAATAGAGAGCTTTGTGGCTTCGTTCTCGATCTCCGTCTCGTTTTCAGGCATCTCCCAGATTGCGGGTCCGCCCAGCTTATCAGGATCCAGCCCCTTCTCTTTGCAGGCCTGTATATACTGATCGTGAATACTGTCCCGAATACGGACTCCGGTACGTATCAGATTAATGAGAGTATCCGAATCAAAATTTACATTTGTCACAGTTGTGAAGAGTGCTTCTATCACAAAAACATCCGCTTCACGGTTAACAACCCCGAGTTTCCTGGCTCTGACCGCCCAGTTGGAAACGCCTTTTGCAACGTATACAAGAAGATCCTGCATTACCGCGGTCTTAGGGTCCTTACCGCAGACTCCAAATCTATCGCAGCCGGTCCCTTTTGCTGTCTGCTCACACTGATAACAGAACATTTCTTCCCCTTCCGGTAAGATGTATCACTTCATAAATCGGTATTTTCATACCAATTATACTAATTGCACTTTAACCGTCAATGGGTGGGTGTTTGTAGATTACTCATAACAGGCAATATTGACGATATGGTATTCTATTACTATTTTAGGAACAATGAAAGGAATGCTATGTCATTACCAGTGTCCATCCCCGAATCAGTTTCCCTCGCAGTCCATGCAATGGCAAGGCTTGCATCTGACGGATCCGAAGCTGTGAAGCTGAATGATCTCCTTATCAAGCCGGGTTCAGTAGCCCATCTCTCCAAAGTTATGCAGAAACTCACAAAGGTGGGGATGGTTAAATCCAGAAGAGGCCGTGGCGGGGGGTTCACCCTGGGAGTCAATGCGTCCGATATCAGGCTGATGGATATCTGGATAGCTCTTGAAGGAACCTTCGAAACCAGTTTATGCCCCTACCTTGGGAGCGGATGCACCATTCCTGTATGCCTTTTCGGTACAATCGGGAAAGATGCCTCACAACTTATCAGGGACTATTTTACTAATACTACAGTCGAGGATATTGGAAAACTACTTAAAAAGGGACAGAACCGAATAGTGAAGTGACTCAGAGAGACTCTCTCTTTTTCATGTCACTCAGTGCTTTCTCCCTCAGATGGAACATCCGGCTTCAGAGCTTTCCGGATAAGCAGGAATACACCGCGCCACGCAATTGCCATCAAGGTGAGGAAAAGCAATCCTCCAAAAAGGTTTTCGCTTGTCAAATAATTGAAAAGTCCGTGCAGTACCATACCCGCCAGCAATCCCAGTACAACCAGCATTGATGATTTGTAGGTTTTTCTTTTCTTGTGCCATCCAAGAGCAAGTCCCCACAAGCTTGAGAACAGCGCATGAGCCGGAACACTCAGCACCGCTCTCCCGGTAAGAACATAGACTCCCATTTCTGCTCCGCCGGATGCCCAGCTGTTAACCACATACAGAATGTTCTCAACCGATGCGAATCCCAATGCAGCAGCTGTTGCGTAGACCATACCATCTACAGGCTCATCAAATTCGCTGCGATTGTATACCGTCCATCGGACGCAGAGAAATTTAGCGATCTCCTCGGTAAATGGTGCTACAAATACGGCAAGTGAGAAAAGACTCACGTAAAATGGAAGCTCTTTCAGTGAAAAGACCATAGCAGCCCCAACCAGTGCTCCCACAAGAAAAGTCCTTGCTACAAGCTTTTTTGGCTCAGGTGCGTATCTGTCACTTCTATAGAAGTAGATCATCCAGAGAAATGCCGGAATGACAGAGGCAAGTGCTGGAATCAGCACTGGAGCACTGCTTCATGCAAATATCCGGGTATGACACTTGAATAATTCAAATAGTATTCCTAACTACTAAGACTATGAAACCATATCTCTCGTTGCCGTTCACTGTCAATAAACACATTATTCTACGAAAACAGCTCTCTGAATATGATATCCTCATGCAATCCTTGTATCCCCATCCGGGTGATGGCGAAATCGTACTTCACCGGATCGTCAGGATTCATCATCCTGAAATTCTCCGTAATCTCTAACGCCGCTGCCCGGCTTGCGGTCTTTCTGCAGGTGAACCCCAGCGCCCCTGCAGCTCTGAACATATGAACATCAAGGGGAACTAACAGAACTGATGGTGAGATCCATTCCCATCCTCCGGGGTCGACCTCGTCCTTTCTGATCATCCATCTCATGAAGAGGTGAAGTCTTTTGCAGGCACTCCCGAGGGATGGCCTGGGCAGCATACTGCACTTCTCCATTCCTGCCCCCTCCAGAAGATTCTTGACAAATCTATCAAGGGCATTGTGATAAGTATCCTCGGAGATGAAAACTCCCAGCATCCTGCCGAAGAGTCCCCATTTTTCCTGAAGTCTGGATGCGGATTTAAGAAGGGCTGCCATCTCAATGGATGTCGTGAACCTGTGTTTGGATCCTGCAAGAGCACTGGAGAGATCTCTGCTGGATACATCCTTTAGAAAGGCGGATGGAGCAGGGCCAAGTACAGCAAGAACTTTTTCGGTGCTTTTCAGTATCTGCGCAACTCTCCCATAGGCAAGTCCGGAAGCAATAAGTCCGGCAATTTCCCGATCTACGGTACTGCTGTACCTCCATAGAAACTCAAGCGGGTCAGGGTGAATGAATTCCCGCCGGTTGTATTTATTGTAAGCGTTTTCCAGGCGTTCCCGGAGCTTAAGCGGCGGCATGGACAAAACTATCAGTCACCTATCTGATAAGTGTGACTTTTTGCACTGCCTGCCATCCGGGACTCTCCAGTCTTATGATGTAAACACCTGCCGGAACCGTATCGTCGGCCGTCCATGTGAAGGAATCAAAACCGGCTTCAACTGAATTGACAGCTGCGTCTACAACCCTTCCGGAAATATCAAAGACGGTCATCGTTACGGGAGCCAGAGAAACCGTTGAGTACTGAACTGAGACAGCATTCCAGAACGGATTCGGTTCTACATTCTCAATTACCAGTCCCGCAGCTGAAAGATCACCATGACCAAGACCTGTTGAATTGGTTTCATATTCGAAGAACCAGGTGTCCGGGGCGAATCTCGGCCGGGTTTCATTTCTCACGGAGTTATCGGAGGCGGAAATGTAATACTGCACCGTTTCGATTCCGGAGACTCCTGGAATATCAACTGTGAACGAATCGGAACCGGTGGAGGTCATTGGAAGGGATGTGAAGGATCCGGAGGTACCGATTCTATAATACACATCTTGACCGGTCAGAACATTACCAGGATGACAACGTATCAATGCATTGATCGTAACCGGAGTACCTGTAGACTGCTGCGAATCAACAGGAATATGATGGATGAACAGCATCTCGTTGTCCATAACATTCCTGGTCCTGCAGTGAAGCGCATCGGTGGGTTCCCAGCCGGAGTATTCAAAACCCTCAATGGTATAACCCGGCATAGCGGTCTCGTACAAAGCGATTGCAGCAGCATCGTAACCTGAACCGAAAAGAGGAACGTAGACATGATCGTTACTGATGAGACTGTTTGTATACCCCTCGCTTCCGCTGCTCTCAACCCTGTAAACTTCCCAGTTGGTTCCCCAGGGACTTGCAGTTGATCCAAGCATATCCGCAGCCGCTTCAAGGGCAACGTAATCGCCATGGCCAGGTGGAACCCTGAGAACAAGAATCTTTCCGGGGCTAAGCATCTTCGCCCAGCAGTCGATATGGTCGATGTAGCTTCCCTGAGGATCATCCATTGCAACGTAGTTATCTACTCCCAGATAAAGCGCCATCTGCGAATCGAACCAGTCTTCATCCCCGCCGTTCTCATCGTAAACCATATCAGTGGACATCGACTGATCGAATCCGCTGGACATGTAATTTCCACCGGTATGTACGATCGTTGAAGTGTAAACAGGGATTCCCCACGCTGATCCAACTACTATCGGAATATTGTTGTCGAGCGGCCTCGGCCTGTTGTACGAATAATTGAATATGCCCTGCTGTCCGTCCTCCAGAAGAACGAACCATGGGCCGTAATCGCGCACCCAGATCGTGTTGGTTTCGCCGAAAACAAAGTCAACATTATCCATGTTCACTCCATAACTAACGAAGGCGGTCTCAACCGAACTCTGCTGACCGGTTGTACAAATCACCCAGACGGTGGTCTCTTGGGAAAATGCTACGATCAGGCTGGGAGGAAGCCCCAGCGGCCACCTTACGAATACTCCAGTTGCGGGATCGAACTCGCCGGGGTTAATGGTACCATCCGGCGGCGGCGCCGTGGGAACAGTATTGATGCCTATTTCATCGAGACGCAGCAATTCCTCATCCGTGAAACCGATGGGAAGCAGCTCCTCCGTTCCGCACACGGACATCTCAGCGAATGCTGCCATTGCGAATATCAGCAGTAAGGGTGCATACTTCATCGGTTTCCTCCTGGGGTTCTTCGAATCGAATAATGTAAATAACAATGGTATAACAAAAAGTATACAAAACAGTTTCTGAAAGAGGAAGCTCTATGAAACATAGCACATCTAAAATTGAACGTATTAACTTAGAATAATAAATAATAAAAGGTCATAATATCTTATTGAAATATATTTGAATAATATGCATTTCTAAGCTACTTATAAGTACTAGAATAAGGATATTACGTCCAGCTAGTTGAAGAAGTGTGGTACGTCCCCGCTATTTGAGGGCTTCGACGGATGTGAACTGGCGGTTCAGGCGCAGCTCACTTAGAACCAGTCTGTCCGTCTCATTCATATCATCAACCATCAACCTTGCCATGACCTCTCCGATACCCGGACCGAGCATGAACCCCTGACCGCACATTCCAACCGCGACATAGTGATTATCCGGACCGCACCTGTCCAGTATCGGTGCTCCGTCCGGTGTCATGGGATATATACCTCTCCACGTTCTCCGAACTTTAATATTCGCAAGCCTGGGATAGAGATCTATCATTCTGGCTGCCACCAGAGGAAGGAATTCAGATCTTTCATCGGTATCGGTACCCGGAATCGGCGGATCAGGTGTTATACAGAAAACGATCTGGCCTGTATCGTGCTGATAGAAGTAGTAATTGGCTGAACCAGGTGCTTTTCTGATGTCCACCACCATAGGGTCGAAGAGCCTTCTGACGGGTTCGGTAACCCCTGCCTCATGGCTCTCTGGGAACACGGGAAGTTCAATCCCCGCCATTCTTCCGACTGGAGCAGCAAAGGATCCTGCGCAGTTCACAACGGTGCCGCATGAATACGTATCCCTGTCAGTCGTAACCGAAACCACCCTGTTTCCATCAATGCCAAGGTCTGTAACGGTTTCGTTGAAAACAAAATCCGCCCCGAGTTCTGCAGCTTTTCTCCCGAAGGCGTAACAGCTCTGCATGGGACTCGCGCTTCCGTCGAAAGGGGACCAGGTTCCTCCAAGAAGACCTTCCGGATTTATACCGGGAACAAGGTTCTCCATCTCCGCTGCATTTATGAGCCTGATGTTAAGGCCAGCCTTCTGCTGAAGCGGGACATTACCACGAAAGAGGTTCATTGTTTCCTCGTCGTATGCCACGTACGTGTAACCACCCTGGTACCAGCTGATCTCATCTCCATGGATTTCTTTCCATGTTCTGAAGACCTCAAGGGAACGGAGCCCCAGCGCAACCTTGGCCGGTTCACTGTGAGTAGCCCTTGCTCCCCCTATGGCGCATTTATTGTTACCCTGACCGGCTGAGGGAGCGCTGTCTATGCAGAGAACGGATACACCCTTCTCCGCCAGATTCATTGCAAGGGGAGTTCCAACGCTACCGGCTCCGATAATGATCGAGTCGTAGTTCTTCCTATTCATCGTCCGCCCCCTTGAACCATCCCAGCTCGGTTTCTGCGAAAAGAGGTCTGTCCGTGAAAGCTGTTACTTCCCCTGCAGGAATCCCCTCCTCCCTGCATATCCTTTCGATCAGAGAGGTGCAGGTCTTACCCCCGCATGCTCCGAACCCGGCTCTTGTAATCGCCTTCAGGTGGTTCATATCCCTTACTCCCGATCTTAAATGCCTGCGGATATCACCGGCGCTTACCCTCTCGCACCTGCAGACGATGGCATCATCGGGCAACGGCACTTCCAGAGGTTCGCTCAGAGGGGCAATATCCTCTGGTTCCTGGATCCTTACTCCGGCAACCCTGCATGCTATATCAGCCGGGGTTTCAAGTTTAAGCAGAGTCGTATATGGAAATCCTGCAGCTTTTTTCCAGCCTGTAATAACAGCTCTTCCGAGCACGGAGCCCTCCCATCCTGTAACGGTAACCTCACTGCCGGACTCAAGATGCCACTCACCCAGTTCGAAAGGTACTGTTACCAGTGCTGTCTCTCCCGATTTTCTGAAATCCACCAGTGTTACCGCCAGGCCCGGACACACGGCTACACATTTCTCGCAGCCAACGCATTCGCCATGGAATTCAGGCAGACCCATGATAGGATGCCCCAATGTACCTATCAGATCCTTCGGGCAGCATGTCATGCATGGATTGCACGGGATTTCCTGCATGCAGTGAAGAACGGGGAATACACC
>Ga0164313_10001372_pt1 | contig 21467 bp, 18 predicted proteins | sample GuaBasSedimGuay4_FD_113735 | JGI IMG/M metagenome (GOLD analysis project Ga0164313, IMG submission 113735) | Subseafloor sediment microbial communities from Guaymas Basin, Gulf of California, Mexico - Guay4, Core 4569-4, 0-3 cm | ecosystem: Environmental > Aquatic > Marine > Hydrothermal vents... | reverse complement strand
GGCTGAAATAAGCTGGCGGAGAGGGCGGGATTCGAACCCGCGGTCCAGGTCACCCCAGACAACTGCTTAGCAGGCAGTCCTGATCAGCCACTCCAGCACCTCTCCGCAGTCGGGTGGGTATTGTACGCGGAGGCCTTGAGGCTGTAAAGTTACCCCTCCCGGAGGGATGGCCGAGTGGTCGAAGGCGCCGGTCTTGAAAACCGGTGAGGTTCACGCCTCCGTGGGTTCGAATCCCACTCCCTCCGCCAGCAATTCCGCCCGCCATCGTCGGACGATGGCGGGCGAAATTGATCATAGGGCGCAACACTGGCGAGGTTTTGCTGTGAGGTCGACGAGGAGTTGCGCCCTGCCCTGCATTGGAGCCTGGTTCGCAACCCATCCCCCTTCTGACCCAATGATTTCCTCTGTGATCTCGATCTGACCTCACAGAAGCGAGGATATTCCTCAGTTGCAAGGGCCATGTCTTCTGATGACGCAGGAAATCATTGGGTTGAAACGGTACCGAATGGCGATTCAGAGTTTAACCTCGGTCGGCAAAGACCAGACAGCTTTCTGTCGAGGCTAAATCAGCAAGGCAGTACCACCCTAATTGTCATTTCCCCAACAGCAATTCCGCTCGTCGCCATCCGATGGCGACGGGCGGAATTGCTATCAGTACCCGCCGAGGCTCCCTTTGATCTCTGGTAGAACGCCGACCCCCTTGAGCCCGATCACAATCATGAACTCGCGGGTCGGGAAGGCCCCAATCCTAGTATCGCGGTATTGGGCGGAGATGTTCCAGCAGCTACCCGTGTAGTTGATTCCGTAGCGCTGGTCGCCGAGCTGCTCCCTGACGATATCGTAGGCGATTTGAACCGTGACATCGAGCGGAAACCCGGCCTTGCGGAAGCCGATGAGGCTCCTGATCTGCGACGAGAAACGGTCTCCAGTTTGGGGGTTGAAGCTCTCGTACCAGGTAAGATTGAGCATCCCTATGGGTCGTTGGAGAGATGCCGCGAGCGACGTCGAGCGGAGATTCTTTGACAGGAGGTCGTATGACAGCCGGGCGTCGAAACCGGTGCCCTTGGTCGGGGTCAACCGCAGCGCCATTTCCAGGGGACCGAGCTGGCTGGAGTTTTGAATCCCCGAGAGTCTGGTGAGGGGCTCCCCGAACGAGTAGCTCTGTAAGAACTCCAGCGATCCGAGCTCGCGAGTGCCGACGCCCTCGCGATCGCGGCCGAGGAAGCGGTTGGCGAGTACGGCCCGAACGACATTTGCATTTTGAGGGGTGGAGTCAACCTCGTCGAAGAGCGGGATTCGGCTGACATCGGTGGTCGTCGTCAGGTAGCGGTACTCGAGCCGTGGCTCGATCAGATGCTTGGTCTTTTCGAACTTGCCCAGTCCACCCCCGAAAACGCGCGACAGGGAGGGCCCGATGATGTCCAACGCGCCAGTCGCATAAATCCGACTCAAAGGCTCGTCAATAAAGCCCGTCGGCCGATTGGTCGTCTCATCGAGCTCGTACTGGGATGTGTAATAGGTGAAGCGGCCCCCGACGCGCGGTGTGATCGAAAACCACGGCGGGCTGGGCAGGGTGTATGAAAACTGGGGAAAGAGATCGGCGCGACCATAGGTGCCCTTGAGATCGCGGCCACGATCCGCGGACAGGTAATTCAGTGACCCGATCAGGTTGAGATACACCGGCGAATGTGCAATTGCGGTTGAGCCCGAACGCACCTCGATCTCCGGGAATTGGCTGAGGACCACATCTTCGGTGGGGAGAAAGGTTCGGCGGTTGTCCACACGCAGATTCAACGCGTAGGGTCCGAAGGATCGTGTGAGATAGACAAAGGAGTAGAGATCGCGGCGGGTGTTGGCAGCGAAACTGCGGTCGAAATCCTGCCAGAAGTCGATGTCCGACAGGCTTTCCACCTGGGCCAGGAGTTTGAAGCCGAGGAAGTCCTCGTCCACGTGATGGCCAAAGATCTTCCACTGATACTCCCCGTTCTCCTGATCCCTGATGCCATAAAGACTGATCTCACCGCGGGCGTGGGCCACCGGCGCCCATCGCCAGTTGTTGCCAAGACCGAAGTAGCCTGTGGAGTAATAGTCGGCAAAGATCGTCGTGTCGTAGCTCCTGCCGATGGGTATGAAAATGGGAAGGCCGATGTTGAAACCACGGCGATTCGAGTAGCCCAGTCGGGGCATGAGCAATCCCGCCGATCGCTCCTCCTTCATCGGCCACACCATGTATGGCAGGTAGAAGACGGGAACGCCCTTGACCTTTATGGCCGTGCTTGTGAACCGACCCATCCCTTCTTCCTCGACCAGGGCCTTGCGCACGTGGAAGCTCCACGGCGGACGACCGTCGGTGGAGCAACTCGTAAAGGTGGCGTGGTCGATCCGGTAGTGGGTTTCGTCGAGCTTTTCGATCTCACGACCGGTGAAGCTATACATGGGATCGACAAAGGCCGTAGCGTTGATGAAGATACCCGTCTTGGCCTCGAGATTGAACCGCGCCTCGTCGGCGGTGAACCGGCTCGGGCCGTGATCGACGATCACGTTTCCGCGGGCGACGAGGTCACCGGACGAACGATCATAATCCACTTCGTCACAATGGATCTCGATGTCCTGGTAGAGGATGTGGACGCTGCCTTCACCGTGCCATGAGTCGGCGGTGGCGTTCTGGATCTCCGCCTTGAGCACGACGCGCTCGTCGTCGGCTGCGGTTGATGCGCCAATCACCAACAAGAGAACCGAGACAACCAGCAATATCTGCCGCACGGCGGTCAGGATTGCGTTGTCACCGAAATTCATGGACCTCCCGCGCGCAGCTCCCTGCATAGTGTAGCCCGTCGGCGCCACAACCACTCGTGCGACCCTCCGTCTCCCGTCCCCAGAGTTCTCCCGCTCCCGGGATCCCCGCCGGGCGCGGCGTACAATGGGCCATGCGCTATCTTGGAGTTGATCCCGGCGGACGTCGCATTGGCCTGGCGGTCGGTGACGACAGCACGGGGGTCGTATCGCCGCTCGAGGTCGTCGCCTGTGATGGTGTGGCGGCGGCGGCGCAACTGATCGCGGATGCAGCCCTGCGCATCGCGGCGGGGTGCGTTGTTGTTGGACTGCCCACACGCGCCGACGGCTCCACCGGTTCGGCGGCCCGGCGGAGCCACCTGCTCGCCGAGCATCTTCGCACCTTGGGGATCGAGGTCGTGCTGCAAAGCGAGTTCTTGTCGACCAACGAGGCGCGCCGTCGGGCGCGAGAGGTCGGACGATCCAGGAGTGCCTGGGTCGACGATCTTGCGGCCCAGGTTCTGCTCGAGGAGTTTCTCGCCACCCATGAGTCGGCAAAGACTCCGAGGAACTGAGATCCCATGAAAATCCGCCTTCTCGTTGCCGCGCTCCTGGTCCTCCTGGCCTCAGGCGTCGCTGCGTCGTTCTGGTTTTTCGACACTCTTTGGGGTCGCCGGTCATCCGCCAAGGTCGAGATTGAGATCGACGAGGGGTCCTCCGCGCGCCGGATCCTCAGGCTTCTCGAACGCGAGGGAGTGGTGGGATCGACCCTGGCGTCAAGAGTCTATCTCCGCGGATGGGGGCAAGGGCGAACGCTCCACTATGGAAGGTATGTTTTCGACGCCGGAATGCGCCCGGTCGACGTCCTGGAGACTATTCTCGATGGTCGGGTCGACATGTTTGCCGTGACGATTGTGGAAGGGAGTGATTCCGAGGCCATTAGTGAACTCTTCGTTGGTGTCGGCGTCGGATCCGCCGACGAGTGGAGATCTTTAGTCGGTCGCGTGGATTGGATCGCCGCCGTCGCGCCCGAAGCGCCGTCGCTCGAGGGTTTTCTCTTCCCCGACACCTATCGTTTCGCGGTCGGCACCTCTGCCGCGAACGCCGCTCGCCACTTGGTTGAACGATTCCTCGACGTGTTCTCAAAGGAGCGGCTGGGCGCCGGAGAGCCCTGGGGCTCAGTTTTGGAAATTGTCACTCTCGCATCGTTGGTCGAAGCGGAGACCTCGGTCGATTCCGAGCGGGCCCTGGTTGCCGGCGTCTATCTCAATCGTCTGCGCCGCGGCATGCTTCTGCAGTGCGATCCGACGGTGGTCTACGCTCTCAAACGCCGGAACGAGTGGTCGGGGCGGCTCTTCCGCGTCCACTGGGAGGTTGACGACCCGTACAACACCTATCGCAACCCGGGGCTTCCTCCCGGACCGATCAACTCACCCGGCCGCGCCGCCCTGGCCGCGGCGCTGAACCCCGAACCCACGCCATACCTCTACTTCGTCGCCAAACCCGGCGGCGGACATGAGTTCTCACGTACCCTGAGCGAGCACAATCGGGCGGTGGCGCGGTGGCGCAACGCTCGTCGTTGACCGCCTGCGCACCATGGTGCTAGCCTGAATATCTCGCCACCTCGTGGCGAGACGGGTGAGATGCCGCGCGATACGGTGTTGACGACCCGAGGGCCGCAGAATCGAAATTGACAGTACGTCGGGCAGTCCGATTGGAGAAACCGCCGCAGCGTACTGCAGATCGCCGGTCGTAGTAACGAAGTACTGAGATATACGGGCTCGGTTCGTGTCGGAGGAGAGCCATGGCCAGAACGTTCAAGGTGTTTGCATCATATCTTCTGTTCAAGGAGGTTCTTGTCGATCCTCTTGGCCGTCTCTATCGGGCGGGCGAATTTGATGCTGGAGGGATCCGACGCACCGTTTGGCTGCGAGTCTTCGACCGACGAGAGGTGCCGGCAAGCGATATGACCGCTGCGTTCGACCGGGCCAGGAGCATAGCGTCCGCTCTCCAGTCCGCCAATGTCGCCGCCGGTGTCAACTGCATCGCCGACAACGAAGCCACCGCCATTGCCTGCGATTACGTTGCCTCGCAACCGCTGAGCGCGGTTTTTCAGCGGGTCGCGGACGAGCGATTTCCGATTCCGGTGGACAATGCACTCTTGATCGTCGAGAAGATCGCACTCGCGCTTTCTGGCGCTCTTACGGTGGAGATCGACGGCAGTCGGGTAGTACATGGTTTTGTCCACCCTGGACTCATATTCGTCTCCAACGACGGAGAGGGGGTGGTGTCTGGATTCGGCTTCGGTGACCAACTGCTGGGGTTGATCGACGACGAGGGCTCGAAGAGTCTCGTGCATCCCTACCTCGCGCCCGAGGTCCTCCTCACTCGCTCGGCGAGCCGTCACGGAGATGTCTACTCTCTGGGCGCGATTCTGTTCCAGCTCCTATCTGGATCCGCGTTGCCGGCTGATCCCGAGATGCGTCCGCAGGCCGTTGCCGAAGCCCATCTCGCCGATGACGACGCGCCGTTGCCGGATGACATCAAGACCCTGCTTCTCCGAGCTCTCGCCGACCGTCCCGAGGACCGATTCAGCTCCGCCGCTGATTTCAAAAAGGAACTCGATCGTCTCCTCTATGGAGGCGCCTACAGTCCTACGACCTTCAACCTCGCTCTCTTCATGGATCGGCTCTTCCGCACGGAGATCGAAATTGAGGACAAGGAACGGACCGAAGAGACTGCCGTTGATGTGAGGCCATTCCTGGTACCGGATGTTGAGCCTGCGTCGGAGCGCGTGCTCGAATCGGACACTGGCGCCGGGCTAATGGATGGGAATCGAAAAACCCTGTGGATCGGTGTTGGTGCAGCGGCCGCGGTTGTCGCAGCCATTGCGATCACCGTCTTCACCGTCACCCGCGGGCCGACGGCCCCAGCGCTTCCACCGACTCCGACCGCCAGCGAAATCGCAGTTTTGCGGCAGGCCCAGGAAGAGAAAATGCGCGAACTCGCTCAGGGTCTGGTAACCGAGATGATGGCCGAAAAAGAAGAGGAAATCCGCAGTGAACTCCTTGATCGGCAAACCAAGATCGACGAGCTCCAGAAGAAGCTGCAGGCTAGCGAACGCCGCGCCAAGCAGGGTCAATCGACCAATGAAGATCAACGTAGTCGAGAAGAGCTCCAGCAGCAAATTGCTGCCGAAGAAGAAGCACAACGTAACAAGGAGGCGGAGCTGGAGCTGGAAACGCAACGTGCAGCCGAGGAATCACGCCGCCAGGTAGCAGCCCGCGAGACCGCGACGGCGGTGGTCGCGGAGGAAGCACTGCTTGCGGCCGCCGTCACTCCGACAATCGTTCTACAGACGCCGACCACCGTTCCCAAAGCAACAATACAGGTCGCAGAAAACGGTGTGGTGGATGTCTCGGAGCTCGATTCACTGCCGGTGGTCATTAAGGAGCAGAAGGTGGAGTGGCCGCGGGCGGCTCGTTTCTCGAAGCGCCAGGGCGTCGTGATCGCCCAAGCGACGGTGAACGCCGACGGACTGGTCGAGGATGTCACGATTCTGCGTGCCGATGAGGAGGAGTTCGGCATCCCCGAAGCGGTCATGGACGCGGTGATGCAGTACCGCTTCAAACCCGGAACCAAGGACGGTGTGCGGGTCAAGTCCCACGCCACGGTAACCAAAGCTTACCGATTCGTCGTGCGCTAGCCTGTTCTCGTCCAGAAACGGCGCTTTGGGGCAATTTCGTCGTCAGACTGCGGATTCCCTTGTGCGGAGTACTCGAGCACAAGCCGCGGAAATTCTTGTCTTCCTAGAACTTGCACAAAAATCGCTCGTTTCTACATCGAGAACTGTGCTGTTCCCACCAGAGTTTCTGGATGGGAACGGGCTAGTGAGAAATGTGGGCTAAAGAACGAGGCCGGGCTGTGCCCGGCCTCATCATCTACTCTTCACCCGAGGTGAAACTCGTCACCAACTCACACCGGCGCTCGGCCGGTGCACGCTGTAGTGGCGTCCCTATCTCTCGACGCGCTCGCGAAGAGTCTTACCCGGCTTGAAGTGACAATACTTCTTTGCCGGAATGTGAATCGTCGCACCGGTCGCCGGGTTGCGGCCCGTACGCGCACCACGCTGCTTGGTCGCAAAGGTGCCGAAACCGGGAATGGTCACCTTCTCACCGGCATCGAGGGCGGTCGCGATCAGGCCTGTCCGCGGGTGGGCTGAAAAAATCGTATCGATGATCTCGGCAGCCTTTCCCTGACTGATCCCGGCCTTCTTCGCAAGCTTCATTGCCATTTCGGTCTTGTTCATGGGAACCTCCTAGTTTTTTTCGTACTGACAGTGTGGCGATACGACATCGTGCTGTCAAGGCCAAATCGACAGAAAACTCAACATCCACGCTTGTTTTCCTGGCAAACCCGGGGTAGTTTGTGATCCTGGAGGTGCAAATGGATCTCAAGCTGCGAGGCAAACGCGCGCTCGTGACCGGTTCATCCCGGGGCATTGGTCGCGCCATTGCGCTCTCATTGGCCGACTTCAGGGTCGATGTCGCCATCAATTATCTCCGCAATCGCACCCGTGCGGAGGAAACCGCCCACGAGATCGAAGCGCGGGGCGTCCGCGCGCTGGTACTCAAGGGAAACGTCGCCAAGCCCGACCACGTGGAAAATCTTTTCTCGATGATAGGCGATTCCTGGGGTGGTCTCGATGTCGTTGTGTCGAACGCCGCCTCCGGCGTGTTGAAACCGGCGCGCGAGCTGACCTTGCACCATTTCGACTGGTCTATGCACATCAACGCCGCTGCCCTGCTGCCGATCACCCAGCAGTTCTTGAAGATGGACTCAAAGGACGAAAAATCCCTGGTCGCAGTCTCCTCGCTCGGTGCGCTGCGGGCGATTCCCAACTACACCGCAGTCGGCGCTTCGAAGGCCGCGCTGGAGTCGATGGTGCGGCACCTGGCGGCGGAGTTCGCCCCCGAAGGAATGCGCATCAACGCAGTCTCGGCGGGCACGGTCGACACCGATGCCCTGCTTCATTTTCCGAACCGTGAGGAACTCCTCGAAAGCGCCCTCGAGCGCACTCCGGCCGGTCGCCTGGTCCATCCTCAAGATGTCGCCAACGTGGTCGTCTTTCTGTGCACGGAGTACGCCTCCATGATCCACGGCCAGACGCTCATCGTCGACGGGGGCTACTCGATACTGGCGTAGCGCGGGAGATTTCGGATTTCGGATTTCGGATTTCGGATTTGACGTCCCCCAGCTTGGATCCCCTCTCGGAGCCCCCAGTCGGTGTGGCGTTGTTGCGGAGGGCCTCGTCGCGAGAGGGGCCTGGCTGTTCTCGCCACGCCCAGTGCCTCCAGCACCGTCGACACACCACAATCAGCCTCGAAGGCCATCTATCACTCCTACCTCTCGGAAAGCCTCGCCGGGCGTAGCCCGTCGTGGCTTTCCGAGGGCGGGCGGCCTCGGAGCCGGGTACGGGTTCCCTGCTACAGGAGCTTCTTCAGGAACTGGCCGGTGTAGGAGGCCTTACAGCGTGCGACATCGTCGGGGGTGCCCGCGACCACCACTTCGCCTCCACCATCACCACCCTCGGGTCCGAGATCGATGATCCAGTCGGCGGTCTTGATGACATCGAGATTGTGCTCAATCACGATGACCGTGTTGCCGCGATCGACCAGTGCGTGGAGCACTGCGAGGAGCTTGCGAACATCGTGGAAATGAAGCCCGGTGGTCGGCTCGTCGAGCAGGTAGAGGGTCCTGCCGGTGGCGCGCTTGGCGAGCTCGCGAGAGAGCTTGATCCGCTGCGCCTCGCCGCCCGACAACGTGGTCGCCGGCTGCCCGAGATGGAGGTAACCGAGACCGACCGAAACCAGGGTGTCGAGAACGCGCACGATCTTGGGCACTGCGGCAAAGACCTCGCGCGCCTGGTTGACCGTGAGATCGAGGACCTCGGCGATGTTGAGGCCTTTGAAATGGACCTCGAGGGATTCGCGGTTGTAGCGCTTCCCGCCGCACTGATCGCACGTGACGAAGACGTCGGGGAGAAAGTGCATCTCGATCCGCAGCCGGCCTGCCCCCTGACACGCTTCGCAACGGCCTCCGCGGACGTTGAAGGAGAAGCGGCCAGGCTTGTAACCGCGGGCGCGGGCGTCGGTGGTGGCGGCAAAGAGCGATCGGATGGGATCAAAGACCTTGGTGTAGGTAGCCGGGTTGGAACGCGGGGTTCGCCCGATGGGCGACTGGTCGATGGCAATCACTTTGTCGAGAAGCTCCACGCCTTCCACGGAATCGTGCCGCCCGGGTCTCGCGAGCGTGCCGTAGAGTTGGCGGGCCACACCCTTGAGGAGGATATCGTTGATCAGGGTGCTCTTGCCGGAGCCGGAAACTCCGGTGATACCGATCAGCCGCCCCAACGGCAGCTCGACATCGATCTTCTTGAGGTTGTGCTCGGCCGCACCCCGCACAATGATGCGGTTCCCGTTGCCCGTGGAACGTTCAACCGGCACCGGAATGGACCGTCTCCCCGACAGATAGGCGCCGGTGAGGGAATCCTCGACATCGTATAGAGACTCCGGCGTACCACTCGCCACCACCTTGCCGCCGTTGCGCCCGGCGCCGGGACCGAGGTCGATCACCCAATCCGCCTCGCGAATCGTCTCCTCGTCGTGCTCTACCACGACGACGGTATTGCCCAGGTCGCGCATCCCCTTGAGCGTGTCCAAGAGCCGCCGATTGTCCCGCTGGTGAAGGCCGATCGAGGGCTCGTCGAGAACGTAGAGCACACCCATCAGCTTCGAACCGACCTGGGTTGCGAGTCGGATGCGTTGGCTCTCTCCGCCGGACAGAGTCCCGGCCATCCGATCGAGGGACAGGTAATCGAGCCCGACGGAGACCAGGAATCCGAGACGATCCCGCACCTCGCGTAGGATCTTGTCGGCGATCTCGGCGTCGCGAGCGTTGAGTTCGAGAGAGGAAAACCAATTCAGGGCGCGGTCGACGGAAAGGGCCGAGACATCGACCAGGTTACGGCCCCCGATCTTCACCGCCAACGCTTCCCGGCGGAGGCGGGCGCCGTGGCAATCGCCGCAAGGGGCAAAGGACATGTACCGTTCAAGCTCGCGCCGGACGTCCTCCGAGGAAGTCTCGGCGTAACGGCGCTCGAGGCGCGGCACCGCACCCTCAAACCGGTCCCGGTAGCGATAGGCCCCCTTCCGCCCTTCCCACACGAACTCGTGCTCACTGTCAGTGCCATACATGAGGACCCGCCGGATCTCGTCCGGGAGCTGCCGCCACGGGGTCTCGAGATCGAACCCGAGAGCGACCGACAGCTGCTCGATCTGGTGCCGGAACCACGAGCTCCGTGCCTTTCCGACCATTGCCAGACAGCCGCCGCCAAGCGTGCGCTCGGGATCGATCACCAGCTTCTCGGCATCGACCTCACGCAGATACCCGAGACCGGAGCACGTGGGACAGGCGCCCTGTGGCGAGTTGAACGAAAACAAGCGTGGAGACACCTCGGTCAGCGAGAACCCGCATTGGGGACAGGCGTGACGCGCCGAGAGGACAATTTCCTCAGAATTTTCAACTGCCGCCACGGTCAGGCCTTTACCGACCCGGAGGGAAGTTTCGATGGAGTCGGCGAGACGGGAGGCCACGCCTTTGCGTACCGATAGACGATCGACGACCACCTCGATGGTATGTTTCCGCTTCGCTGCGAGCTCGGGAGGGTCGGCCGCCTCGACGATCTCACCGTCCACCCGCGCCCTCACGAAGCCCTCCCGCACCATCTGTGCAAAGACCTTTCGGTGTTCTCCCTTGCGACCCTCGACGACCGGTGAGAGGAGAAGGAACCGAGTTCCGTTTGGCAACTCGAGGATGCGGTCGACCATCTGTTCGATACTTTGCGGCAGAATCGGGATCAAGCAGTCCGGGCATTCCGGCGTGCCGATGGACGCCCACAGCAGGCGGAGATAATCGTGGATCTCAGTTACCGTACCGACAGTCGATCGTGGGTTTCGCGAGGTCGTCTTCTGCTCGATGGAAATGGCGGGGGAAAGCCCCTCGATGGTGTCGACATTCGGCTTTTCCATCTGGTCGAGGAACTGACGAGCGTAGGCCGACAGCGACTCCACATATCGCCGCTGGCCTTCGGCAAAGAGTGTGTCGAAGGCCAAAGACGACTTGCCGGAACCGGAGACTCCAGTGATCACAACCATCCGGTTGCGTGGAATTGCAACGTCGATATTGGCCAGGTTGTGCTCGCGTGCGCCGCGAATGATGATCTCGTCTTGCATCGGTCTGTGTCTCCGTGCCCGAATGAAAAAACCCGGTGAGGAATCAAGGCTATTCCCGGGAGCGGGTGACGACTCAAGTTCTCGGCCCCTCGAGATCGCAAATTTACGCTGGAATTACACCAAAGTCAACCGGTGCCTCGTTCCTTCAACGCCTGTTCCGCTTCGCGATCGAGGGTGCGGCTGCGTAAGGTCTCGCGTTTGTCGTGCAATTGCTTTCCGCGCGCGAGGGCAATCTCCACCTTGATCCAGTTGCCGTCAACGAAAACAGCCAGTGGAACGACTGTGAGGCCCTGTTCCTTCACCTTGCTCGCCAAACGTTCGATGTCCCGCTTGTGGAGGAGCAGTCGACGACGGCGGAGAGGATCGTGACCGGCGTAACCGGCACTGTCATACGCGCCGATGTGACACCCGACCAGAAACGCCTCGCCGTCCGCAAAGGCGACATAGCCCTCTTTGATGTTGATCTTTCCAGCACGGATCGCCTTGACCTCAGTACCGAGGAGCTCGATTCCCGCCGTCTCCCGCTCGAGAAGGTGGTAGGTGTGGCGTGCCTTGCGGTTGCTTGCCAGCAGCCGGCGCCCTTCAGTCATTGCACCACCCTGGCGAGGACCTCCACCATTTCCGGATCGAATTGGTGCCTCTTGCCGCGGTCGATGATCTCCATGGCGCGCCCGGGGCTGACCGTCGGCCGATAACGACCCGGCACAGTGAGGACGTCGAAGACCTCGGCCACGTGCACCAATCGCGCGAGAAACGGAATCTCCTCCCGCGCCAACCGGTCGGGATAGCCCGTTCCATCCCACCGCTCGTGATGATGCCGGACTGCGGAGGCAACCTCGTCGAGACCTGTGCCACGGAGAATCTGGGCGCCGATCGTCGGATGTTTTTGGTATCGGATGCGATCGTCTGCCGACGGCGCGCTGCTGCTGTAGAGCCGTTCATAGTCGAGTTCGCGCATGCCCACGTCGTGGAGAAGCCCGGCGATAACGGCCGCCTCGGCGCGCTCCGGCGAGAGATCAAGCTGTCGCGCCATCGAGAACGCGAGCCGGGACACCGCCTCGGAATGGGCGACGAGATCAGGATATGTGCGTATTCCAGGTTGCAGCAGACGGCGAGCGAGGCTTCGGCGGGAAAAGCGAAGAAGCGTGCTCGCATGCGCGTCCTCGGCGCGAGCACGAAGGCGCGCCAGCGTGGTTCGGGCGCCCGTCGCGCCGGCGCCCGAAATCACCGAGGCGGAAAGACAGCCGGCATCGGAGTTGTTGAGGAGAACCGCGGAGGCGATCATCGGCGATAGTGCGGCAGCGGCCGCCGTCGGTATGCGTCGGATCTCCGATCGCCACGACCCCTTATCCGGCGGGGGTATGCCGGCCTCTGCCAGGGCAGACGCCTGGTGATGCAGGAGCGCCTCGCGATCAACCTCCGCCTCACCTTCGCGAACGTTGATCATGGTCGCGGCTCCATCGGGCGTGACAAGGGTGATTGCCACGCCAACGACCTGCTCCTCGAGGACACAATCGAGGGCGGCGTCGTGGACCGTTTCGAGACCCACTTCGTCGAGCATCGGCGCTCTCGCCGATCCTCGTGATGGCTTCGCCACCGGCTGAGGTCGTGGTTGTTTCGGCTGTTCCGGAATGTCAATGTTGTCGACCGGACCGAGAAAGCCGATGCGCTGTGCATACTCGACCATGGCAGCGGCGATCTCCTTCGACTGGTTCACGTCCGATCTTTCAAACGTCTGTTTTCGTCCCTTGTCGCGAGCATCGATGAAACCGATGATCTCGTCGCCGGCAATGAGTGGAACGAGGAGCAGCTTGGTATTGCTGGCGCTCGAAAGGTACTCGGTCAGCGAACCCAGATCGTCCTTCCGATTGAAGGCTGCCGGAACACCGTTGAGCTCGCGCAGCTTTTTCACCATGGCGTCGTTCGGTCCATGCTCGATCGCTAGGACATCTCGACGACCGAATCCATACTGAGTCGCCATTAGGAAAAGACCCTCGGAACCGCACAGGTATAGTGCAGCCCTGGTGCACTGGATCTCCTCCAGGAACCGGAAGAGGATCTCCTTGAATCCGCGCTCGACCTCCGGGGACCACCCGGGAATAGTTGCGGCCATTGCGATTCCTCCGTTCCACTCGAATCGATACACTGTACCATTCGCGACCCTCCTTGCGAAAGCCAGCCCGTATATCTCACCACCTCGTTGCTGCGGCCCACGATATGCCGTGATCCGCGGTAGAATTACCGCACGATGTCGGGAATTCTGTGCGCGCTCCTGCTGACAACCGCCCTCGCCGGCCAACCATTCTCCATCGAGGTGGACCGGAGCGCCGAGGCTTTGGTTGTCAAATTCAAGCTCGCCGGGGAGCTGCCCCCGTCGGTGGAGAGCACCCTCGATTCGGGACTCGCCACCGAAATCGACTACACGTTTCGCGTCTATGGCCGGCGCCGAATGTTCCCCGACCGCAAGATCTGGAAAGGGGTCGCGAAGGCAAGCGCGACCTTCGACGCTTTGACTGGACGTTACCGATGCCAGGTCATCGTCAACGGTACGACCACCGTCAGCCGGGAGGTGGACACAGCCGAAGCCGCCCGCCGCTGGCTCATGGCTCCGCCGGCGGTGGAGGTACCGCTGCCGCGTGGGCGGCGGGACGCGTACTTGCGAGTCCGCGCGCGCGCAGTCTTTTCCAGCGGCACCTCCTGGCTGATCTTCCCGTCAACCGAGGGTACGGATTGGATCGAGGTGCAGCTCGAAGCGCCACCGGGCGCCACATGAGTTCAATCCTCCACGGCAGTTGGGAGACCACCCGGTGAGCCGGCTGAGCGAGGCGTGGGGCCGATACCATAGAGAAAATCGATTTCTGGTCGCGGTCTTTATTTTTCTCATGGTGCTCTCGGTCGGTGCCTTCTATCTCCTCCAACGCGCCAAGGATTCATCCCCCGAAGAGCTCACCAACCGGGTTCTCCTGTTTGTCCTGTGGTACCTCGACATCTCCCTCATCCTCATCCTCGGCTTCATCCTCGTCCGCAATCTGGTCCGGCTGGCTGTCGAGCGCCGGAGTGGCGTTTTAGGGAGTCGCTTCCGCACCAACCTGGTGTTGACATATGTCGGTCTGACCTTTGTTCCGGTGATTCTGATCTTCCTCATCGCCACCAATCTGCTCCAAGGGTCCATAGATCGCTGGTTCTCCGCACCAGTCGAGACAATTCTTCGCGGCGGCGCCCAGGTCACCGTGCAGATTCGGGAGTTGGTGGAGGATCGTCTTCAACGGCAAGCAGCCGTTGCGGCGGAGGAACTCGGAAGCGGCCGCATCCGGCTGGACCTTACCCGACTCCGGCATCTCCTCGGGGTCGACATGATTGCTCTATACGAGGGCGGCGATCTCCAAGAGGCTGTGGCTGACCCCCGTCGCATTCCAGCTTCGCTGCCACCGCTGCGTTGGGATGAGCTGCCGCCGTCCGACGTACGGTCGGAGCGTTGGCGGGGAGGTCTTCTCATCCGCGCATGGAGCCCGGTCGGTAACGAAGCGCGTGTGGTCGTGGGGAACATGTTGCCTCGCGAGCTCCTCTTCCACCTAGAAAACGCCATTGCGGCGGACGCTTCGTTTCAGGAATTGAAGAGAACCCAGGGAACTATCACAGCCACCACCATCCTCGTGTTTCTGGCCATCACCCTCCTACTCCTGTTTGCCACTGTTTGGATCGGGCTCTACCTTTCCCGCCGCTTCACCGAGCCTTTACTGGCGGTGGCCGGCGCCACACGCCGTGTGGCGGAGGGCGACGCCCTCGAGGAGGTTGACGTTCCCGCGTCCGACGAGATGGCGGTGCTGGTTGACTCCTTCAACGCGATGGTTCGCCGGGTCCGTGCCACCGAGGTTGAGATCCTGGCCTCCAATCAGGAGCTCGCAACTCTCCTCGCCACCGTTCCCACCGGCGTCCTCTCGCTTGACGGAGAGGGCGCCAGGTTCCGGCCCAACCCGGCTGCGGCGAAAATGCTCGGCCAACCACAGTGGGCGCACGAATGGCTCCCTCTCGACGATCTGGATCGCCCCGGGCTCGAGGATCTTCGCGCCCGGTTGTTGCCTGGCCAGCCCGCCGATACGAGGTGCGAGCTCGACATCGAAACCGGCGGCGATGTCATCCATGTCGACATCACCTCTCGCCCTCTCCCTGGAGGCGGTCGGGTGGTCGCGATAGACGATCTTACCCAGTTGGTGCAGGCCCAGCGGCAGGCGGCGTGGAGCGAGGTCGCGCAGCGCATTGCGCACGAGATCAAGAACCCCCTCACACCAATCCGGCTCGCCGCCGAGCGCATTCAGAAGAGGGCCGATTCTCTCGATGATGAAATGCGCGATATCGTGACTTCCGGCTGTGAAGCGATCGTCGGCCAGGTCACCGGCCTCAAAGAGCTCGTGGATGCGTTTCAGGAGTATGCCCGGATGCCCGCCATCGATCCCCGACCGACCGCCGTCGGGCACGTGTTGCGCGAGCTGTGGTCCCTGTATGACGGTGTCCGCGATGGACTCGAGGTGCGGGTGGAGCTTCCCGAAGAGGAGATTACGGCCATGGTTGACCCGGTGCTCCTGCGGCAGGTCCTGGTCAACCTCCTCGACAACGCCGTCTCGGCCATCGCGGGCGATGGAACGATCAAGATCGCAGCGCGAGTCGAGGCTGAAGATGTGGTGATCGAGGTCGAGGACACCGGCGTCGGTCTGCCGACCGAGGACACTGAAACGCTCGTAGAACCATTCTTCTCGACCAAGGGGCGGGGATCCGGAATGGGGCTTGCTCTCGTCCATCGAATTATTACCGACCACGGCGGCATCCTCGAGCTCGAGAATCTCAGCTCCGGTGGAACCCGGGTCCGGATCGTACTCCAAGGCGCGCTGATTTCAAGTTGATCTGCACCAAGGTCAAGCGCTCTGGCCAAGCGAAAATGCTCCGAATACCACTCCATTTGTGGCGGGGACACTAGGCATATTTCCTCCCGCAGAACCGCTCATTTCAGGCCCGTGATAACATCGTTATCATGGCTTATCCCGGCAACACCGAGCTCTCCTCACAGGCCAAGGATCGAGTGATGACCGCCTTTAAACAGGTGGTCGGCAAACTCCAACAGGGTAACCGGGAGGAAGCCCTGATCGGCCTCGAATTCGTCCTCAGACTCGACCCAGCCTACGCACCCGCGCTCAACCTGCATCAGCAACTCTCGTCCGGCGACGGCGACATCGTTCTCAATGAGATCGTCTCACAGCTCCAGGCCCCCACCACCGATACGATCAACAGTCTGTTGGTGGAAGCGGTGGAGGATTTCAACAACCGTGATTTCGAGGGCGCTCGGTCCAAGGTCGATCAGGTCCTCCTTGATCTCCCCGGCCATGAAGAGGCGCGGAACCTCCTTGGTCAGATTGAAGCGGCTGCCAAGGGCGAGTCTCAGGTGGGTCAATTCCTGGCCCAGGCGCGAGAAACCCTCGCCCGGGGCGATTCCGGGGAGGCAGCCAACTTCGTCATGATGGCGCAGGCCCTCGACCCACATCACCGCGATATTGCAGCCACCATCGCCGAAATTGAGAAGAGCGGCGACATGTCGCAGTCACAGGCTCCGCTCGTCCCCACAACCGAGGCTGAAGAAGATATTTCATTCGCACCGACGGATGAGGCTGCGCCGGACTTCTCCGCCACGACCGAGGACGCGGAGCTCTTCTCCACCGCGCCGGCCAAGGAGGCGCCAGTTGACGCGGTGGGCGAGACGCCGGTAAGCCATCCGGAGCCCGTCATCGCAGTGGAGAAAGCACCCGTAACAGACCTCTCCGCCGGCGACCCGGAGCCCGCCATCGCAGTGAAGGAAGCACCGGTGACAGATCTCTCCGCCGGCGACCCGGAGCCCGTGTCGGAAGAACCCTACTATGAGGACGCCGCCGACAACGTCGCGGATCTCTTCGATTCCGGTCCAGCGGCACCGGCCGATCAGGAGGTGGAGGTCGACCCGGACGATGCCCATGCCGTCATTCGAGATCTCCTCACCAGAGGAGGCACCGCGGCGGCAGCCGATGACTATGCGGCCGCCATCGACGCATGGTCGAGGATCTTCCTCATCGATCCAAACCATAAAGAAGCGAAGGACCGGATCGAGCACATTCGCGCCGCAAAGGAAGATCTCGAAAAACGAATCGAGCCCGTGCTCACAGATGCCCAGGCAAGCTTTGCCAGTGGTGATCTCGAGCTGGCACGTAACTTCGTCGACCGGGTCCTCACGCTATATCCCAACAACGTCGATGCCACCCGGCTCAATGAGGCGCTCGGGGGAGGCGCCCACCCCAACGCCGAGGTTGGCGCCGCGTCGGAAATGCCCGACCTCGAAGATGACCTCTTCTCGGACGAGTTCGCCGCGGCAGCCGAATTCGGGACGGATGTCCACGACTTGAGGGATTCTCTCGAGGATGAGTGGCAGACTCCAGTAAAACCGAAGCGGCGCCTGCCCTGGCAACTCTGGGCAGTGATCGGTGGCGTCGGCCTGTTGATCGTCGCCGGCGCCCTGTGGCTCGCAGGCGTTTTCGTCCCGGAGGATGTCGGGGAGGGTCGTTTTGAAGTCGTGCAACAGGTTCTCGCCGACGCCGAAATAATGTTCAATCAAAAGCGGGTGGAAGAAGCCATCATTCATCTCGAGCAGAATTCCGCCGCCGATGATTTCCAGACCAGAATCGACCTTCGATTGGAAAAGTACCGCAAAGCGGTCGCCACTCCGGTGGCGACTCCGATCCCCGAGGGCCTTTCCATCTCCAGAGAGCTATTGGCGGACGGGCGTTGGATGGCGGCATTCGAACACGTGATGGCGGCGCTCGAAGCCCATCCCAACGACCCCGGATTGGATGCGCTGCGTCGTGAGATCCTCGATACCGAACCCGAGGCGGCCAACCTCCATGGCGCGCTGGTGGCGGGCGATCGACGAGCCGCACTCAGCATCGCCAAGGACCTTTTGGATGAGCGACCCGACGATTCGGAGGTGGCGGCATTTTACGACCGCGAGCTATTCAACGCCGCGCTCGCCGAACTCCGCGCCTTCAACCTCACGGGGGCCGAGGGATATCTCACTGAGCTCACCGCCCGTCAAGGAGATGACGAGGAGGCGCGGCGGATTTTGCAGTTCGCCAACACCTACACGGGGCGCCCGGTGGACATACAGCTCAAGATCTTTGTCGGGAGTCTGGTCGATCGATGAGTGATCGCAACAACATCCCCACCGATTGGGACGCTCTTGGTGATCGCCAGGCACGTATGCGTCCCGGACCCTCTCCCCCCCCGGAGTCCGACAAGGGCGGTCCCGAGCCGTCCCTGATCACCCTCATGGCTACCTCATGGGCCGATCTCGTAGGCATGTTGGCAGTCTGCACCGGCGCCCTCATCGCAATTCTGATCCTCGGAGAACGCCCGACCCTCCCGGCATTTACCTGGGCCGCAGCCCTGGCGATGGTGTGGTGGGTTTTTGCCGCTTCAGTCCTAGTCGTCGTTCGCCAGGGAACACCGGGAATGTTGCTCGCCGGTGTGATTTTCGCAACGCCGGTTCTCCCAAAAAGAGTCCCGTTGGTATTGGCCGCGGCCCTCGCCGGGGTGGCGACTCTCGGCCTGCCCGGCCTTCTCGGCGGCCAGAGATCGATCCTCGGCTCGGCAGCGGCGTCCGACGTGGTCGCCGACGATTCGGTTTGAGCCGGCTCTCGACTTTTTCGACGCTTCTTATCGGATTTCAAGCGGCGGCGGCGAATCGCGGCCGTGGCACCAGACATCCGGTGAGATATGCGTGCCAGCCCGGTCTTCTCACCGGGTTTCGTAGCGAGGGCGGCGAAGGGTAGTCAGATGTTGGGATTTTCGCGAATCGGGCGACGCAGGCGTAGTTACACTACGTTGAGGAGCACGATGTGTGAAAAGCACGACAGATGGCTGCCATTCGCCGCCCGCAGTAGACACCCGGTGAGGAGACCGGGCTTGGTTGGTTGGGTGCAGGCTTTTGCAACCGGCCGCCCCAAGAACCGGGATGTCGTGCCCGGTCTTGGTGCGGGTGCGGCGGGAGACCGGTGAATCATGCAGATTCGCCTGAGCATCGTGATCCCTGCGCTCGATGAGTCCGGTCGCCTTCCCTCGTCGTTAGAACGCATCGGTTCGTTCCTCGGCAACAACCCGAATTGGCTTCCGAGCGAGATCATCGTCGTCGATGATGGCTCGAAGGATGGGACTGCGGCCGCCGCACGGGCGGCGAAGCTGCCGAGTGAGGTCAGTCTGCAAATCGCAAATCACCGCGACAACCTCGGCAAGGGCGCCGCCGTGCGCACCGGTTTTGGACTCACAACCGGCGATTGGGTCCTGCTCACAGACGCCGATCTCTCGGCCCCGATCGATGAGCTGCCGACACTGGCGACCGCGGCCGAGCATGGCGGTGTGGCGATCGGATCGAGGGCAGTCCAACGACATCTCGTCGAGGTTCATCAACCCTTCCACCGAGACCTCATGGGGCGCACCTTCAATCTCATAGTGCGCACGCTCGGGCTGAGCGAAATCCACGACACGCAATGCGGTTTCAAGCTCTTTCCCGGCAACCTCGCCCGCGAGCTTTCAGCGGTTCAGCGTCTCGATGGTTTCGCGTTCGATGTCGAGCTGCTCGTCATCGCTCGTTCGTGGGGATACCCTGTCTACGAGGTTGGTGTTCGATGGCGACACATCGAGGCATCACGGGTTCTCGCGGTACGCCACTCGGCGCAGATGCTACGCGACCTTCTGCGACTGTGGTGGTGGCGAACCTCCCGCGCACTGCCGCCGGCACCGAAGGATTCTGAATGAGCGACGTCAAAAGGGAAAAATTGCGGGCTGGTTGGCTGCTCGATACTTTTCTCGAGCACCTCGAGTGGGAACGGAACTTGTCTCCTGCGACCCTTCGTGCGTACCGCCGGGAAATTCGTTCCTTCATTGAGTTTGCCGATTCGGAGCTCGCCCTCAAATCGTCACACATGGTGAATCCGGTCGCGGTCCGTGCCTATCTCGCCCACCTCCACTCCAAACATCTCGCACCGAGCTCGATTGCCCGCGCCCTCGCCTCGCTTCGCACCTACTTTCGTTTTCTCGTCGCCGAGAGTGTGCTCACCGCGAGCCCGGCGGAGACGGTGCCGCACCCGCACGGCGTTCAGCGAACTCCTGAGGTCGCCGATCGCTACGCCATCGAAGAGCTACTGGAAGGGTTCCCCGACACGGCGGCGGGCCGTCGTGACCGTGCCGCCGTGGAACTGCTCTATGCTGCGGGTCTGCGGGTCGGGGAGCTGGTAGCTCTTGACCTCGAGGACCTCAACCTCGATCAACGTGTGGCGCGGGTGCGCGGTAAAGGGCGCAAGGAACGCCTGGTGCCCTTCGGTCGACCGGCGGCGGCCGCCATCCTGGCCTACCTTCCGGTGCGGGCACGATGGCGTCGCGGAAAATCTGCCGAGGATGACCCGCTCTTCGTCAATCAGCGCGGCGGACGGCTCAGCGATCGGTCGGTGAGGCGGATCATCGACCAGGGAGTGCGCCGCACAGCGGATCTCAACCACCTCCATCCGCACGCGCTGCGGCATGCGTTTGCGACCCATCTTCTCGAGGCCGGAATGGATTTGCGAGTGATCCAGGAGCTTCTCGGCCACAGCTCACTGGCGACCACCCAGGTCTACACGAAGATCGATCTCGCACATTTGATGGAGGTTCACCGCCGCAGTCACCCGCGGGGAAAGTCAGATTGACGCAAGCTGGTGGGATGGCCGGGTCAATGCGGGTTGGGTTCGGCAACCAGGACGCCGCTATCCCGCTTTCCGGTGATCTTCCAGACGGTCCCGCGGTATCGGAAGCAGGTCTCACGGTCGACCGGTTCCCCCGGGGGGAAGACCAGGAGCTCTACTGCGGTTCCGGAGTCTGCGATGACCACGGTCGAGCGCCCGGTGGGGCGACGGGTGCATTCCGGCGTGCCTGCCGATTGCGGACGTGCATAGCTGATAATGCGAGGAGTCGTGAGGCTCATGTTTCGTCTCATGAGATAAGACGGTTTTCCAGGACAAAAGGTTCTCTCGGCTCCGGTGATCCAGCCCGCTCTTCTCACCACGTCGCGTCGCGAGGCCCGCGAGATGTCGTGAGATGTGGCGTTTTCGACTTGAGGGGAGCGGAGGCGTACTTCACAGTACGTTGAGCACCCCGAGGCGAGAAAACGCCGCAGCTTGCGGCATATCGCGGGCCCATAGTAGCGAGGTGGTGAGAAGAGCGGGCTTAGCCCGCTCTTCTCACCGGGTGTCTACTGCGGGCTGCGAATCGCGGCGTCCCGCCGTGCTTGTCGCAAATCGTGCTCCTCGACGTAGCGCAACTACGACGTCGTCGCCCGATTCACGACAAACCCAGCGG
>Ga0164313_10001371_pt1 | contig 21479 bp, 18 predicted proteins | sample GuaBasSedimGuay4_FD_113735 | JGI IMG/M metagenome (GOLD analysis project Ga0164313, IMG submission 113735) | Subseafloor sediment microbial communities from Guaymas Basin, Gulf of California, Mexico - Guay4, Core 4569-4, 0-3 cm | ecosystem: Environmental > Aquatic > Marine > Hydrothermal vents... | reverse complement strand
CTCGGCGATCCTGCTGTTCGTGATCATCGTCATGCTGCAGGCCCTGTTTTTCCGGGCAGAGCACCGCGAGATGGAGAGAAAGGTCTATTCCCAGCCCTACCAGGCTCTCCAGCAGGCTGATGCTGACCAGCTCGGACTCCTCAACAGCTACGGTTGGGTGAGCGAGAGAGAAGGCATCGTTCACGTGCCCATCAACCGCGCCATGGAGCTCATCGCGGCCGAATCGGAGTGATACCTCGATTTCGAGGGTGTCCCGTTCGGCCGCGAATTAGGAATTAGGAATGAGGAATTAGGAATGCTGCCACCAGCTCCCTGGGAGTTGAGGCGCGGTGGAGTTCAATCGCGGGCAACCCGAATCAAGGGGCACAGTCGCATGGCGCGCCGCTCATTCCTCATTCCTAATTCCTAATTCCTAATTCCTAATTCGATACGATCATCCCACAGTGGTACGGATTTCCAAGATTGGGATAGACTTGTACGGGATGGTGCCCGATCCATCGGACTGAAATCTGGCACCTTTTTTGCGCTATGCACTGTGGGTGCGGCTGCCCATCCGGGGGTCGGGCGCGCTGGATGACCAGGCCCACGGGCAGCAGTGCATTTTCTGGCGCGAATCGAGACTGGAGGTCGATCGTGGTTGGCGCGGGCCGAATCTTGAGGGCGAACGACCTGCGGGTTGGAACGGATTGATCAATGTCATTGGTCGGCCGTCTTGAGGATCTGCAGCTCGCCGAGCTCTTCCAGATACTCTCGCTATTCCGGAAATCGGGAAAGCTGACGATCAGCCGCGGCGATATAAAAGGCGTCTTCCTCATCAATAACGGAAAGGTCTTTTACGGCGCCAACGGGTTTTCGGCGCCCTTCGTCGGTGAATTGCTGATCGATCGTGAGCTGATCTCCCGCGAGACTCTGGATGCCGCGGTGGCAACTCAACGGCTGTCGCCTGGTCACAAGAAGTTGGGTGTCATCCTGGTCGAGATGGGCGCCATCTCCAAAGACGCTCTGCACGAGGTGCTTCGAGGACAACTGCGCGACATCGTGATGGAGTTCCTCCGCTGGGACTCCGGATTCTTCAGCTTCGAGTTCGTCGACGTTGACCATAACGCCGGCGGTGGCGAGGAGTTCTTCGACGAAGATGCGAAGCTGACAGAGGTGGTCAACATCGATCCATTCATCCTGGACCTCTTGTCGAGGGTGGATTCTGTGTGTGGCGCCGGTTCGGTGCGTCCGGTGCCGAGGGTGAGATCCGGCGGTGAGAAAGAGAACTCTTCGGATCTCCTCGTGCGCGAGCTGCTGGATTACATTGTGGACCCCGGACCCGGCGTGGAGAGGATCGATCCGGTCGGAGAGGTGACTGAGTGGCCTTCCGACCTCGCGGAGCTGCGGACTCTGATGACCGAGATCCACTTACGACCGTTCGCGACCTCCGGAGAGATCGTTCTCCTGACCCTGCGCTATGCAACGCGGGTCGTTAATCGTGGCGTGCTCTTTGGGGTTTCCGATGAGCACATTTCTGGAATCGGACAGTTTGGAATCGCCAGCTGCGGTGGCGGCTCGCCCGACCTGACCAACCGTATCTGCCACGTCCAGATTCCGGTTGGTGAAGATTCCGTCTTCGCGGAGGTCATCAAAAGGAAGAGCTCATTTCACGGTCGGCTCGAGCTGTGTCCATGGAATAACTATCTTGTGGACCAGCTCGGTGGCACCCTGCCGCCGGAGGTGTTCGTAACGCCGATCGTGGTCAACGGGAAGGTCGCCGCTGCGTTTTACGGTGACAGCCTTCCCGGGGGCCATCCAATCACGGCAGTCCACGGATTGGAACTGTTGATGATCGAAGCCGGGCTGGCCATTGAAAAGAACCTGTTGGCCGCAAAGCTGCGACGGATCGAGGAGCGGTTGCGGGCAGTCAACGCCGCGAACAAGGAAAAGAACGGCGAGGGTGACACGATATGACGAATTGGCGGATCATGACGGTGGATGACTCCGCCGCCATCCTGACGATCATTACGGCCTATCTCGAGGATTCAGAGTTTGACGTCGTTGCGGCGGAGCGCGACGGGAGGTCTGCCGTCAAACGTTTTTGCGAGGTCAAACCGGACATCGTGCTCCTCGACCTGATCATGCCGGGGCAAAGCGGTGTGGAAACCCTGTCTCGAATCCTCGCCATCGATCCGGACGCCTTTGTCGTGATTGTCTCGTCGCTCGGTACTGAGGACGCGGTGCACGAGTGCTTGACCACGGGCGCCAGGAGCTTCCTCCAGAAACCGTTCACCAAGGACGACTTCATCGAATTCATGCGCGAACTGACGAAGGTGGCGTGATGGGCGCCATGTTCTTCGGCCAGTACCTACTTTCCAAGGGCGTCATCGACGGTCAAGCACTGATCGATGCGATCGAGCTGCAACGGAAGACGAATTTGTCGCTGACCGCGCTCGCCGTGCGGCGGGGGTACCTTAGCGAGAAGCAGGAGGAGGCGGTTCTCCTCCGTTACCGTACATCGGACGCTGATCTCGAGGTGTTGTGCCTGGAGTCGGGCATGCTCGATCGCGAGCAGCTCGAAGAACTCCTTCGCATTCAGCGCTCGGATTGGGTCCGCATCGGTTCTGCATTGGTTTCCGGCGGGCATCTTACGCGCGAGGAGGTCGTGGAGCAGCTGGCAAAATTTCACGACTTTCAACGAGATGCCGACCGCGAGCTGGAGGCCAACTTCAAGTCCTGTCGCGATCCGGAATCCGTCAAGACCATTGTCGAACTGGCGGCCTTTCACCTCGGTCGACTCAGCGATCGGGCGATCAAGCTTCAATCCCTGAGCGAGGACTTGGGAACGCTTGCCGATGGACGACGGCGATATGCCCAGAAGCTGGTGGGTGACCGCGAACTCTTTGTTGTTCTGGATCTGCCGCCCGCGATGGCGGTTGCTGTAGCCGAGGGGTTCATCGGCATGGCGCTGGAAGAGGGCAGTGAATCGGCGATCGATGCCGTCTGTGAGTGTGTCAACATCATTGGCGGAAACGCCTGCACCCGTCTCGAAGCCTCGGGTCTCATCCTCAGGCCAGAACCGCCCTTCTCCACCGAGGATCATGAGCTTGGTGTCGATGCCAGCTCCTCCATACGAGCCCAGGTCCTGGCCGGTGAGTTCGAGATCGACGTTCGGGTGTTCCTTTGATGAATCGACGCAAGAGGAGCCGGTAGTGGGTCGCGACCTCGTCTACGTCGTGCATCCCGAGCCCGCGGTTGCGGCCAAGCTGAGCGGTGGATTGGAGGCAGCGGAATACGAGGTCGTCGGCATGTCTTCCGTCGAGGAGGCCGAAACGATCACCCGGGATCGGCATCTTGTGATCCCGGATGCGATACTGGCTCCTCTCGGAGATGTCGAGAGCGGCGACTCGGTGCTGATAGCCCTCTTCCGATCGAGCCCGCTGATGGAGCAACTTCCGCTGGTCGTGGTGACCTCGTCCGGAAAAGACGAGCGGCGCAGGGCGCTGCGCATGGGCCTCCTGAGTATGGTCTTTCCTCCGTATGACGGCGAGGAGGTCGCCCTCACAACAAAGCTAGCCATCGAAAAACACCGATCCGACCAGCTGCTCTTCGGATCCCTCGAGCAGATGTCGGTTGCTGACCTACTGCAAACCGCCGAAGCGGGATACCGCACGGGGACCGTCATCTTCCAGCATGAGAGTCAGAAGGGCACGGTTTGGTTGCGCGGTGGATTTGTCGTCGACGCCGAGGTAGAGGGCGACTGCAGCGGTGAAGAGGCAGTGTTCAAGATCGCGGTGTGGTCGACGGGCACCTTCGAGGCCGATTTTGGAGATCTCAATCACAAAGACCGGTTCAGGGTTCAGCCCTCGACACTCCTCCTCGAGGCGATGAGACGCTTTGACGAAGAGAGCGCCTCGACGATGCCGATTCCGACCCTGGAAGCAGCCGACACCGAGGTTCTCGATCTGTCGCTCGCGCTGCTCAATGTGGTCGCGGGCTATGCCCTCAACCACCTCAACCCGGGCCTGATCTACCAGCGATTTGACAGGGCGCGGGAGACACTCTGTGAAGAGTACCCGGAGTTGGTGGTCTTCCGCATCACCGACGAGGGCACTGTGACCCTGAAGGGCGAACAGCCGGTGCAGGTGGACGAGAAACGGTTGGCGGCTGCCGTGGGCGCGCTGGTGCTCTCGGTGTTCGAGGACTTGGATACCGCCCTCGCATGGCGTTTCACCACGCAGCGTCTGTCCAAGTTGATCGCGCCCTGGCGCGTAGAGCTTGACCAGCACGGCTTCATGACGGGGCTGGACGTCAAAGAGCCCGATGAGGTCCCGGATGAAGAGAGCCAGGATGCACTCGCGATCGGCGGAAAGCCGGTACCGGTTGGTTGCCTGGTTCTCGATGGAGGGGGCGTCATCAAGACGTACTCCGTGTTCGGCCCCCGCATCGGCCGCATCGAGCCAGCGGTCGTCGTCGGAAGGGAAGTCGGCCAGGTCTTTCCTGCGCAGCTGGCATCGCTCGTGGATCGGCTGATGGAGAGGGTGGTCGACGGCACCGACGATACTGAAGGGCTGGCGATCGGGCGCGAGGTCATGCGTAGTGGGCACCATGAGCACGTGGTGCGGGTCGCTGTTGTCCGGGAGGCTTCGAAGGCTGGATTTGTGGTCACCGTCAACCACCTCCGAGATCAGCGGCGGTCGCTCTCTCCGGAGATCGAACGAGACCCGGTGACCGGTTCGCTCCGTGACGCTACGGTCGATCGTCTCCTGGTGGCCAACGAGGATTTTCTGCAGGCGTTCGAAGGGCTGTTCACGAAGAGCTTGAGTCACCGTCACCATGAGCTGCTGCAACGATTCGGCAAGAAGTGGGGACTTCGCCACGCCATGCGGCTGGAGCATGTGGTCCAGCGTGACTACCGGATGACCCTGCGCGAAATGGAATCACAGATGGCTCTCGAGCTGATGTCGTCATCCATAGGGGTCTTCGGTCTCGGCCGATTCGATGCGGATTTCAGCAGTCGTGACAGCGGCCTGATCATCATCCGCCACCAGGCAAGCCCGTTCCCGGGGATCTTTGAGTCAACCGCGGGAGGCGCATGCTCGATCCTGTCAGGGTTCCACGCCGCAATTCTTTCGTATCTGGCGGGTCGGCAGCTGGCGGCTCGCGAGGTGCAGTGCGCACATGAACCTGGCCATTCCTGCATTTTCGTCCTCGCCACTGAAGATCGGCTAACCAAGCTCCTCATCGCGACTCCGGGCACCGCCGATCATGATCTGCTGCAGGAAATCATCCGAACCGAAAACGGAGAATCGTCATGACCCGTGACGGTGACCGCAAATCCACCCTGGCCGCAGCGCTCGACCGAATCCTCTGGGAAAACTCGTCGACCAAGGACCGGCGGTTCTTGTTGGCGCCATTGAGCCGGGTGTTTGAGGGTATAGCATGGGAGTTCAAGCCCCGCCAAGGCAGAACGACGGTCATCCTGAAGGACCGCGAACCCAAAGGGGATGGTGACCAGAGTTAATTCTCAATTCTCAGAGCCTCTTGCAGAACCCTGCGTTTGACCCTGTTTAATCCTACCGAAACGCCAAAAATACCTGAGCGACTCTGAAGGTGGGCTCAAACCCATCCTACAAGCCTGCGCAAATTGCGGGTCCGAAGTAGGGTGGGCCTTGGCCCACCTTCAGTTTCGCCGCTGGTGAGTTCAGAATTGACAGCCATGGGATTTTTGCATGGCTTGAGAATTATGAATTCAGCGTTGTTCCAACGTGACGACGAGAGGCTCCTCTTGGAGCGTGAACCCCGTCGACGCCAGGATTTCGCCGGCTTGACGGTCGTGATTGACCTTGGTAGGAATCGAAACATCACACGGCCCAGGCAACATCGACCTCAGGTTTCCCGCGGTCATGTGCGCGAGCTCGGAAAGCGCGTCTCGGAGATCGCTCGCCTCGAGGTCATTGGCGGCCGCCGAGAAGGCGGCTGCGGCAGCGAGGAGGGAAAAGCCGCGGGAACAGCGCTGAACGAGCGCCCCCCTGAAACCCCCGCTGAGTTGAACTGTGATTTCTACCGCCTCCCGCTCTGCGAGAAGCTCTTCAACAGATTCAAGATCCGCATCGTCCACGTCAAGCCCGAGCTGGGTTGCCCAGATGGTCCGCACCACGCGTCCGAGAGCGTCCGATGAAATGCTCATCCGAGTTGACCCTTCTTTTACAACCTAAGATGAGCGGTTCTGGCCGATGAGATGTGCCGAGATCTTGATGCTCTGGTGCTTGCGAAAAGCGGACGCATACCCATCGGTATGTGGAGCATTTTCGCAAGTAGCCAGAGCGCAAGAGCTTGGCGCAGATCGCCGGTCAGAATCGCTCATCTTGGGTTGGTTACCTGATAAAAGACCGCGCGGCCGACGGGAACGCGGGTGAAGAGATCGTCGATGTTGAGCGTGGTCTCAGCCGAGCCGAGAAGGAGGTAGCCGTCCGGGCGGAGGAGGCCGCGAACCCTTCGTAGAACCTCTCGCCTCGTGTCGATGTCGAAGTAGATGAGGATGTTGCGGAGGATGAGGATGTCCACCGGGGCGACCACGGACCATGGCTCGGCGAGGTTCTGGTGGAAAAACCGGAAGAGCCCGCGCACATCCTCCCTGAGGAGCCATCGATCCCCCCTCTGTTCGAAGAATCGGACGAGGTACGGCGCGGGCAGGCCCCGGTTGATTTCGAGCTGAGTGTAAAGGCCTTCCCGGGCGCGTTCGGTCATCCGGCGCGAGATGTCGCTGGCGGCAAGCTGGAGGCTCCAGCCCTCGAGATTCGCGAACCGATCGCGGAGAATCATGGCGATGCTGTGCGGTTCCTGGCCGCTGGAGCACGCTGCAGACCAGATGCTCAAGGTGCGGGAGGTGCTCCGTCGCCGCACCATCTCCGGCAGAATCTCGTCCCGCAACGCCGCGAACGGGTGATGATCGCGGAAGAACGAGGTCTCGGTCGTGGCAATGGCCTCAACAGCAAGGGTGTGGAGCTCGCCGTTCGAAGTGGACTGGAGGTGGGAGATGAACGCTGCCACCGACTCGAAGCGGCATTCTCGTGCGAGCGGACCGAGACGAGAGGTCACGAGATAGGTCTTCCCGTCGTCGAGGACGATGGACGACTCCTTGCGAACCAAGCGGCGGATGTAGTCGAAGGCGAGTGGGCTAATCGCCGATTGCGGCGCGGGAAGGTCCGAAACTCTCATTTTCGCCTCGCCATAACGCAGCGGACGATCTCCGGTCCGATGTCATTGATGGGAAGCACGGCCTCGGTCAGACCCGCTTCGGCGACCTGTCCGGGCATGCCCCAAACGACTGATGTCGCCTTGTCCTGGGCGATGACGCGACCGCCGGCCGCTCGGATCTCACGGCAGCCGTCAAGACCGTCCCGGCCCATCCCGGTGAGAACCACCGCCAGGGTGCCGGCGCCGAAGGTGGTCGCTGCCGAGCGGAAGAGCATGTCCGCCGCCGGTCGGCACGAGTTGACCAGCGGGCCCTCGGTGGTGACGAGCTCGGTGCTACCGCCGCGGGAATGCGTTTCGAGGTGCCTGTCCCCCGGGGCGATGTACACCGTTCCAGGTGTTATTCCATCTCTGTTATTTGCTTCACGAACGGCAAGGGAACAGGCGGCATCAAGTCGTTGGGCGAAGAACGTTGTGAAGTTTGCCGGCAGGTGCTGCACAATCAGAACCGGCGCCGGGAATAGGGCGGGAAGGGCCCTGAGAACCGTCGTGAGCGCATTGGGCCCGCCAGTTGAGGCGCCGATTACCACCACCTCAACTGGCGCGGCTACTGTAACCCGCGACGGGGCGCGCCGAGCCTTCTCTTGGACTGAGCTGCGGTCGGAGGTGGTGGAAACACTGAGCGCGCGGATCTTCGGTACCAATTGCTCCCGGAGGTATTGCCTTGCCCCGTCTCGTGTCGAGCTTTTGGCAGCCTTCGTCACGTAGTCCGATGCGCCGAGGAACAGGGCCTCGACCGTGATCGACGCCCCGCGTTTCGTGTGGTTGGAGACCATGATCACTCGAATCCGAGGGTGCGATGATCGGATGGCGCCCAGCGTCGCGATCCCGTCGAGCTCCGGCATGTCAATGTCGAGAGTGACCAGGTCTGGATCGAGCCGCTCGATTTTCGCAAGGGCGATCTTGCCGTTGGGCGCTGTGCCCACGACCTCGAAATCTTCCTCATCGGAGAGGATGTCCGAGATTACTCTTCGGGCGACCACCGAGTCGTCCACGACCAGGATGCGGGTCGGCCGCACGCGCTACACGTCGATGCCGAGGAGGGTGAGCTTCTCCAACAGCATTTCCTTGTTGAACGGCTTCATGATGTACTCGTCGGCGCCCGAACTAAGGGCCTCGCGGACCCGATCCAGTTCGGTTTCCGTGGTCACCATCATCAGGCGAAGGTCTTCGAGGTTGGGTATCTTGCGGAGCGCGACCACCAGCTCGAGGCCACTCATTGCCGGCAGATTCCAATCCACCAGGGCGAGCTCGAAATCGCTGTCCGAATCGAGGAGCGCCAGCGCTTCCTCGGCATCAGCCACCGGTACGGTGTCGAAACCGACCTCGTCCAGGATCCCAACGAGGATCGACCGCATGGCTCGTGAGTCATCGATGATCAGCGCGCGCATCAGGCCTCCTCGGTGGCGGTATCGAGGTCGAAAACGTGGTCGACGTCGAGGACGAGAAGTAGACTTTGCTCGAGCTTGTAAGCTCCCTGAATCAACCGCCGAGTCTCGCTCTTGAGAGTTTCGGGAGGCTCCTCGAAGCACTCTTCTTCGACCTCGAGAACGTCCCCGGAGCGATCCACAACCAGACTCAGAAGCTCCTTGTCGCCGTCAAGCACCAGAATGGTCGGAGGAGGGTCGTCTCGATCCCGGTCGGGAATCTGGAAGCATGTCCTGAGATCAACGGCGGTAATGATCTGCCCGCGGAGGTTTATCAAACCGCGGATCTCGGAATTCGCCATCGGCACGGGGGTGATAATCCAATCCCGGAGCACCTCTTGGATTCGCATCACCTCGATTCCGAGAAAGAGTTCGCCGACGAAAAAGGTGCAGAACTGGCGCGCCATCATCACTCCCGTGCCTGAGATTGGTTATTCCGGAATTGAGAGTCTCTCATATCAGGATCTACCCTATTTCTCGGTCGAAAAACTCTGGGTCAGCAAGTCGAACCACAGCTTCGAGGTCGAGGATTTCGGTGACGCGGTCCTGGATCACTGCACATCCGCGGATCCCGTCTCTGCTGCCGGGCCGGCGGGCCTTCAGTTCCTCCTCGACGATGTCCGCAATAACATGGACGATGAGGCCTATGCGCCGGCCGTCGACGGTGCACACCACCACCGGAACGGTGGCGCCATCTGCCCGGTCCGGTGAACTGCGCGCCTCCTTGCGGCGCTCGGGCAGGGTTCGTTGGAGCTCTACGAGCTGCAGGATCTCGTCGCCGTACTGGACGACCTGCTGATTGCCCACTCGCTCGATGGAAGACCGTGGGACGTTCTCGAGGCGGTCCACGGCATCAAACTCCACCGCCAGGCGCTCGTCATCCGTGCCGTGAATGCATACCAATCGAGTGCGACTCTTGCGCGTTTTGACGGCGACGCTGACCTGGGCGGCGACTGAGTGTGCGCGCGCCTCGGAGACCACTCCGGCCGCGAGACCCAGCCGGAAGACGTCGAGGATAAGGGCGATCTGCCCGTTGCCGAGAATCGTAGCGCCGGCGAACGGGACCGCAGAGAGCAATCGTCCGAGGGGTTTGACGACGATCTCCTGCGAGTCCTCGATAGCGTCAACCACAAGACCGAATTGTCGGTCATCGCCCTGGAGCACGACGATGTTGGCGCCGGGTCGGTCCTCACCGTTCTTCTGAATCCCGAGCTCGTGATTGAGGAAGACCAGGGGCAGGAGTTTGCCGCGGAGGCGAAACACGGGCACGCCGTTGAGATCTTCAATTCCCGGACCCGAAGCCGCGTCGTCGAGCCGGATGAGCTCGACCACGCTCGCCTGCGGTATGGCGATCCGGTGCTCATCCGCGGCAACCAGGAACACCGAGACGATGGCGAGGGTGAGAGGTATCTTGACGCGGAATGTCGTGGATTCGCCGGGTTCGCTTTGGAGCTCGACCGATCCGCCCATCCTTTCGACATTTGAGCGGACAACGTCCAGGCCAACCCCTCGGCCGGATATGTTGGTCACTCTTGAAGCGGTCGAGAAGCCGGGGTGAAAGATGAAGCTCTCGATTTCGTTCCGGCTCAAACCCTCTGATTCCGTTTCGGTGACGAGGCCGGCCTCGACCGCCCTCGCCAGGATTCGGTCGCGGTCGAGTCCCCCTCCATCGTCATGAACCTCGATGACCACGGTGCCGCCCTCGTGGTGGGCGCGTAGGCGAAGGGTTCCGGTGCGCGGCTTTCCGTTCTTCTCGCGCGCGTCGGGGTCTTCGATGCCATGGTCCACCGCGTTACGCACCAGATGGAGAAGGGAGCCCTTGATGGCCTCGATCACCGACTTGTCGAGATCGGTCTCTTCCCCCTCCATCTCGATCTCGACCTGCTTTCCGAACTTCAGCGAAAGATCGCGGGTGAAGCGGGGGAGCTTCTTCCAGATCGAGCTGATGGGCTGCATTCTCGTCCGCATCACTGCTTCCTGGAGTTCTCCGGTGATGGCGTCGAGACGCTGCGACGACGACGTGAGCCGAGAGTCGGTTGACCCGGCCACGTTCTGGACGAACTGGTTTCGAGAAAGCACAAGCTCGCCAACGAGGTTCATCAAGTGGTCGAGGACCCTCACATCGACGCGGATGGAGGTCTCGGCGCTGGTTGGGGTCGAGGTCAACTCCAGCTCGTCGACGTCTTCGTCGTCCGTGGTGGGCTCCGGCGTGGGCTCCGCCTGTTTCCTCGCAGGATTTTTGTCGGACGCTTTCTTCTTCGCTCGGGCGCCTTTGGCAGAGGTGGATGCGCTCTTCTTCCTAGCTCTGGCCTTCGTCCTCGACGGGGGTGTTGAGGTGGCGGGCTCGGGGATTCCTGCGACAGATTCCGTGCCCTCGCCATGGCTCTTCAATCTTTCGATCAGATCGGCGTACCCCTCATCGCCTTCATGGCCGGTGGCGTCGATGTTGGCGAGAATCGCGCGCACCGCGTCGATGAGCGCCAGCAGATCGGTCGTGATCTCCGGGCGCAGATCGAGGGAGCCCTCACGGAGGCGGCTGAGCAACGACTCACCCACGTGGGTGACCGACTCGAGAGTACCGAAGGTCAGAAAACCGCATGTGCCTTTGATCGTGTGAATGGTGCGGAAAATCCGCGCGAAAACCTCGCGATCGGACGGGTTCTTCTCGAGGGTCACCAGATCCTGGTCGAGCTGGTCGAGGTTCTCGGCGCTCTCAGCCAAGAACTCGGCGACAATGTCATCCATCCCACCCATTCATAACTCCCACTCATAGATCACGGCGGTTTGCAGACTTGAATCCACCGTCACACCCTCACCATCCAGGATAACAGCTGTTAGGTATTAGCTATTAGGTATTAGCTCATCGCAACGGCTATTGGAAATCTCAGAGATTGCGCAGACGATCGAGCGCCGAAGGCGCGACAGATATTTAGCCTGGGGCGTGAGCCCCAGGTGGTGGGCGTCATAAAATCCAGGAGCCCTGAAGGGGCGACAGATTTCGGCTGCGGCGTGAGCCGCAGCCCTTGTTTGTCATCGCCTGTCGCCGCTTCGCGGCTCGCTCGACCCGTCAGAAGGAACCTCAAGGCTTCGTGTTCAGCGAGTTACTTTGGAGAGCGAGCTGGTTGGCGGCTGCTGCCGTAGACTCTCGAGGAATCACTCGTGCGGTACACTTTTATATGGGACTGAGGGTGCTTCCCGAGGATATTCTATGAGAGGTGAACCATGGTTCTCAACATCAATCAGAAGCTAATCATCTTTGTGGGCGGGGCCATCGCGTTGGCGCTGGCGGTCTTCGGGACTGTTGCAGTGGTTCGGACTGCCGATGAGACGCGCCAGAAGATCTACTTTGAGGCGGGGGGCGTGGTCGAGGCCAAGGCGGGGGAGATCGAGCGGTTCTTCTCCGAACGGGCGCGAATGCTCGAGGCCGCCAACCTCAACCCTGCGCTCCTCGAGTATTTCACCGCCTATCGCACCCACCGCGCTCCGGTGTTTAACGATCCAGACTACAACCGAATCATTGACTACTTCGACGCTTTGGCGGCCGCCGATCCCACGATCCAGGCGGTGTTCTTCGCCGACGACGACACTCAGGACTATTTCTCGAACCGCGTTCCCGAGATGCCTTTTGGGCGGGTGGAAGAGGAGGGCTACCTGGTCAAAAACCGGCCGTGGTGGCACGAGGCAGTCGGCGAGGACCGGCTCTACCTGACGTCTCCGAATAGCGATCTTCTGACGAAGATAGTCAACGTCGTCATCCAGCAGACCGTGTACCTCCAAGACGGTTCCTTCCTCGGCGTCGGGGGGATCGACGTGCAGCTGACCACCGTTGGCGAGATGGTCGGTGCGGTGCGGTACCAGGGCGCGGGTTCTGCTTTCTTGATGGATGGCCGCGGGGAGATCATCTACTTCACCGCCGCCGACCTCGATATCGAGACGATGCTCTCAGACCTCGACACGCAGTTCGAGGAAACGACGGGCTTTACAGAACTCAGCGAACGAATACTCGAAGGTGTCCGAACTCCTGGCCCAGTTACATGGCAGGGGGAGGACATGCGGGTGTTGATGGCGGCGATCCAGTCGGACTCTCCCTACGTCGACTGGACCCTCGGGCTTTTGCTTCCGGATCGAATATTCTCTGCGCCGGTTCAGCGGAGCGCCCTCCTGACGGCGCTCGCCGTTGTGTTCAGCATCTTAGTCATCGGCGCGATCACCCTGCTGGTGAGCCGGAAGATCGTCACCTCTCCGCTGCGCCAGCTCCTCGAGCGATTCCGGGCCATCGCGGTTGGTGAGGCGGACCTTACGCGCCGTGTGGAGGTCAGCACATCGGACGAGATCGGGCAGCTCGGTGAGACATTCAACCAATTTGCCGGTGGGATTCAGAGGGACATCGCCGGTATCGGCGATCAGGCCGACGCACTGACTGCCGCGTCGAGCGAGATGCGGAACCTGTCCCAACAGATCGCCACCGCCAATGAGGAGACATCGACCCAGGCGAGCATGGTTTCAGCCGCAGCCGAGCAGGTCAGCGCCAACGTTCAGTCGGTGGCCACCGCCACCGAGGAGCTCAACGCCAGCACCCGCGAGATCGCAACCAACGCGTCCGAGGCGGCGGAGGTGGCGACCAGGGCCGTGGAGATTGGACGTGAAACCAAGGACACCTTCGACCAGCTCGACGAGAGCGGCACCACCATCGGCAACGTGGTCAAGGTCATCTATGCGATTGCCGAGCAGACCAATCTCCTGGCCCTCAACGCCACCATCGAGGCGGCGCGAGCCGGTGAGGCCGGAAAGGGTTTCGCGGTGGTTGCGGACGAGGTCAAGAAGCTGGCGAACCAGACCGCACAGGCGACCGAGGAGATCAGCTCCGCTGCTGAAGTGATCAGCAACCACACCAGGGTCGCGGGTGACGCGATCGGTGAGATATCGGAGATCATTCGCCAGATTCACGACATTCAGACCACGATCGCCAGCGGTGTCGAGGAGCAGACCGCGACCACTGCCGAGATCGCGCACAGCGTAGCCGAGGCCGCCACCGGGTCGAGCGAGATGGCGGAACGGATCGCGGGCATCGCCGCCGCGGTCCAGCAGACTGCGGTCGCCTCAACCTCTTCGCACAAAGGTGCCGACGAGCTCGCGGCCATGGCCGAAGAGCTAGAGAAGATTGTGGGGCGGTTTACGTATTAGGAATTTCGGATTTCGGATTTCGGATTTCGGATTTTCATCACAGCTTCCCACAGATAGGTGCGGAGGAAGGGCATGGCTTCAGCGTGGTACATCACGGGAAGCGCGTGCGGAAACGGTTGTGCGGCGGAGGTGGCTGAGAGCGTTCGGTTTACCCGAAATTCGAAATCTCCCGCACGCTCAGCGACCAGGCCCATCCGCGGGAAACCTACCCCAAGATCTGGACCGCCTTCCCTCGCGCCGTCAAATCCGAAATCCGAAATCCGAAATTGCGACGCCTCACTAGTGCCTCAAGGCCTCAATCGGGTCCTGTGCTTCGGGGAAGACGCCCGCGTCGCAGACGAAGAGATTCGTGATCAGGGATACCCATGATAGATTGAGATTTGCAGGCTCATGAAAAACAGCAAGGTAGCGATCCATCGGTGAGGAGAATACGTGGAGATTCCCCCCAATATTGACACCTTGATCATCGGTTCCGGGGTGGGCGGTGCCACCATTGCCCGCGAGCTTGTGCGTCAGGGTGAGACGGTTGTCATCCTCGAAAAAGGGAAGGACCATCAGTGGCCCGTGGGAACGGTCTTCGCCTATGCGACGATGTACGACATCAAAAAATCGAAAGAGGGGATCATTGTCCGCAGAGGCATCACCAAGGGAGGCTCGACCCTACTCTATTCCGGCAACGCTTATGATCCCCCGGGGTTTATCAAGGATGAGCTCGGAATCGATCTTTCGGGGGAGGTTCAGGAAACCAAGGAAGAACTGAGGGTACGCCCGGTTCCGAAGTCCTTTTATGAGAACTACCAGGGCACGATTCGCCTGGTGGATGCGGCCAGTGCGTTGGGATATTCGATGAAACCGCAGGAACGCTTCATCGATCCGGACGTCTGTGATCCCCGCTGTGACCGCTGCCTGTTCGGGTGCAAAAAAGATGCGAAGTGGACAGCCCGCCATTACCTCGATGAGATCGTCGGTCATGGTGCAACCCTGATAACCGAGGCGGACGTGGATCGAATTCTCATCGCCGACTCCTGTGCGGAAGGCGCTGTCGCCCGGACGCCCCAAGGTACACGGAGGATTCTCGCCAATCGGGTCGTCCTCTGCGCAGGGGGAATCGGCACGCCGATGATTCTTCAGCGTACCGGGATGGAAGCCGGCTCTCACTTTTTCACCGACCCCATGAGTATCTTGGCCGGTGTCGTCAAGGAGGGTGCTGGCACCTTTCATGAGATCACGTTCACGTTTGCGGACGATTCCCATCCCGGTAAATTCATGATCGGCAATGTGGGGGCGGTCAACGGGTTTTTCGCACAGCTCTTCAAATTGCGGTTGCCTTTTCTTTTGCGGCTGACTCAGATGAAGCGAATCGTGGGCATGTTCGTGAAGCTCTGCGATGAGCCATCTGGTCGCGTCGACGCCGATGGAAGAATCCACAAAGGACTTACAAAAAAGGATCAGGAACGCATGGATCAGGGAATTGAAATTGCCCGATCGATCATGATCCGGGCCGGCGTGATCCCGGAAACGATTTCGGTGGCCAGAGGTATTGGGGGACATCCGGGCGGTACGGCGGCTATCGGCAGGGTCGTGGACGGAGACCTTCAGACAAAAACAAAAAATCTATATGTGTGTGATAACAGCGTCATGCCTCGCTCCGGTGGAGTCCCGCCAGTTCTGACCCTCATCGCCTTAGCAAAGAAAGCCGCAAGACAAAATTTTTCTCTCTCCTCAGCCTCCGATCTAAACAAATCCGCAAACTGAGGGCGGTTTGCAAATTCGAAATTCACCCTCCCTCACGCCTCGCCACGAGCCTGTCAGTGGGGAATCAACTTCAAGCCCTGGATCGCATTCCCTCACGCCGTTAAATCCAAAATCCGAAATTGCGATGCCCTACTCGTACCTCAGCGCCTCGATCGGATCCAACGCCGACGCCTTGACCGCTGGGTAGGTGCCGAAGAAGATGCCCACCATGCGTGCCAGGTCAGCCGATTCAGACGATCTTGGTCTTGTGGCGGCACGACTCATGCTCATGTAACGTCGCGCGCGCCATGGTTCTATCCCGACCATCTGCATGGTGAGCCTTTTCGAGACCATCCGGTCGGGCTACAATCTCAAGGAACCTCCATTGGACTTCACTGAGTTGAGAAAGGAATCCGAGATGAGTTTTTCGAGAACACCATTCAAGACATGCACTGCCCTCATGGTCACGGTATTCCTCGTTACCTCTGTTCCGGTTCTGTCGTGGGATTGGGAGGTTCACGGGACACTCGGCCCAGGAGACCCGACTTTCAATCGTCCGAGCACTTCGTTCCCCCCGTGCAGCCTGTCCAGCAATGGAACGGCGGTGTACTACGACGTGTACACCGAAACCTGGCTCGGGGGATACGCCCATGTCGAGATGACGGGCACGATCAGCCGGCCGGTGATCGCCAGCTATCCCGCCGGCACCTTCAACCCCACGAACCCCTGCGACAACATCCTCACGGTCGGCGGCTGCGAACCATTGCCGCTTTCCTTCATCGGCCCGGTACTCGGTCCCCCCGGTCAGTACGACATCGTCATCACCCACTGCTACAACGGTGACAGCGGATCGTATGACCTCTACATGGAGGCGGTTCTGTTCTGGGACGGATTCGAGTCCGGGAACACCACCGCCTGGTCCGCTACTATGCCCTAGCAAGTTCCCATCCGGATGGGAACGGATGTCGAGGTTGCGACGTTGCGAAGGTGCCGCTCAGCCTCCGGACGGTACGAGGGTCAGGATGGTTTCGGTCTCCCCCGGCAGGAAGGGCGTCGGCTGTCCTTCGATCCACGCCTCGTGACCGGTTCGGTAGTGCGGTGACAGCGGGTGACCGCTCTGGCCTCCGGGCATGTGGAAGTAGCCCTCCGCCTCGCGACCGGGTGAGACCGCAAAACGCTCGGAGGCGCCGAACCTCGGACCCTGAACCCGGGGCATCATGCTGTCGCCCGGCAGTTCGATGCTCGGCAGGTCGAGCCAGCCGGCGAGTTGGGGCACCGCGAGGCTGATGGGATGCTGGATGGTCACGGTGTTGCGCCGACCCCAGGTCCAGAGCTCGGGGTCGAGTCCGATCTCCGACTCGAAGTAGTCCATCGTGTTGTCCACCGCAGTGAGCAGCGCCTCATCCCAGGTGGCATGATCGGGTCCCAGCAGCTGAGCGGGCTGCTCGGTGACCATGCGCCACAGCGAGTCCTCCCATTGGACGGCGCGACCGAGGTTGAAGCGTTCGTCGGCCTCGATGCACGGCGCCATGAAACGGTTGTAGACGAGCTCGAAGGTCTCGAGGCGGAAGGCGCGCGCCAGTCGGTAGCCTTGAGATTCGACGCTCGCGTGACCGGTCCATGTGGTCTCGACCAGCTGACGGAATGTCTCACGCCGGGGATGGCCGGCCACCGCTTCGTCGGTGAGAATATTAAGGGCCAGCCGACGCCACCGCTTGATGAACAACGCTCGATCGTCGAGCTGGATCGCGAGCATGTCCTCCTCGTCGGCCTCCGACAGGGCGAGCAGATCGTCGCGGATCTGGCGCGCCCGGGCGCCCAGGTCGTAGCCGCCGACGCCGAGGATCTCGAGCATCTCGCCCGAAACCTGGCGGTTGTTGGCCGTCCACAGGATGCCGTCCTCTGGATCGACAATCCGCGGGTAGTTTTCGGGCGAGAGCCAACCATCCCATGAGTGAGAGCCGTCGGCCCAGGAGCTCGGCACCAGACCGCTGAATCCCTGCCGGTTCGGGATGCTGCCGATGATTGTCCAGCCGATACGACCGGTGTCATCGGCGACGACGAAGTTCTGCGGCGGCATGCCGGTCTTGTTCGCCGCCGTCATGGCCTCCTCGATGGTCGAAACCTGTTCGAGACCGACGAGACCCAGGTTGGCGCCCTCGGGGTCGTGGGCGATCCAGCGCAGGACGCGGGGCCGACCCCGGTGGTCTTCGTCGATGACCGGTCCCCAAACGGTCCAACGAACCTCGAAGGTCACCGGCTCTCCTCCTAGAATCCGGATCGTTTCTTCATGGATGTCGAAGTCGCGGAGGCCGTCGGGAGTCAGATACTTCTCGCCATCCATCTCGAGGATCACCAGATCGGTCCAGTCTCCATACGAGTTGGTGAACCCCCATGCGACACGGGTGTTGCTGCCGACGATCATGGCCGGGGTGCCGGGGAGGGTCACGCCGGTGATACGGTTGGGTTCAGCCCGGCCGTCATCGGAGGGCCACACCATGGATGCCCGGTACCAGGTGTTGGGCAGGCTCAGCCCCAGGTGCATGTCGTCGGCGAGGATGGCCCTGCCGTCCGCGGTCCGCGATCCGGCTACGGCCCAGTTGTTACTGCCGAGGATCAACACTGTGGAATCGTCTTCGATGAGGAACGTGGCGGCTGCGGCAGCCGGCGTCTCGGAGTCGGTCACGGGCGCTACCGGCATGGGGGGAACCGCCATGGTCCCGCCATCGAGGGGGGCGTCCCAGCTGGTTCCAGCCGGAACCAGAAACTCGGCGAGTCCGGGTTCGAGCAGGTCCTCGATCAATCCACGTGCGGACTCGCGATTCCCGACTTCGTCGTTGAGCTCGAAATACATGGCGTAGAGAACGAGGGTGGTGTCCTCATCGAGCCAGGGCTCGGGCTCGAGGCGAAGCAACTGGTACTCGAACGGCGTCTGGCCGAGGGCGGCGAGACCTGCGTTGACACCTTCGGTGTAGGCCTGTTGGAGGCGCCGCTCGTCGTGCGGCATGTTGTGCGCAATCCGCCGGGCGAGGGCGCGGAATCGGTGGACACGAGCGGCCCGATCGGCCTCGAGAGTGGCCGCGCCGAAGAGCTCGGAGAGCTCGCCGGCGCCCTTGCGCCGGAGCAGATCCATTTGGAAGAAGCGCTCCTGAGCGTGGACGAAACCGAGCCCGAAGGCGATGTCTGACCGGTTGGAACCACCAATCGTTGGGACCCCGAGGTCATCGCGCTCGATGGTGACATCCTCGGAGATTCCGGCGGCGGCGACCTCGCCATCGAGGATGGGCAGGCTGCCTGTGATCAGACCCCGTACCCACAAACCGGTTCCGAGAACCAGGAGAAGCGCCACAACCACGATGATTCCGACGATCTTGACCCAACGACGCATGCCGGCCTCCTTCGGGGAGAGAACACCGTAACAGAGCCAACACATCGCAAATTTAACGCAGAGGCGCAGAGGCGCAGAGGGGATCTACCGACGTCAAAATTCTCGGAAAAAGGTGCCAGGCACGTTATTCCGTTGTAACGATCGGCAGCGATCAACAATAGCGGAATAACGTGCCTGGCACCTTTTTGTGGCACCTTTTTGTATCCCCTGGGCGAGCTCGCCCTCGGCAAAGGATTTCATGTACTGCAACTGCGGCAGCAGGGTGGTCCGCTTGGCGATCTTCGCGGCCCACCCGAACGAGGGTACGATCACCCATTGATCGCCGCCGGTTCCCTTGGCTGCATCCCCGGTGGGGACCAGCAGGCCAAGCCCGATGCCCAGGTTGTTGGGCACCCAGGGGTCGGCCGTCAGCGTCTGGGCCGGGACCCAGTTGTAACGCAGCAGCAGGTCGCCGATGCCGCTCCCCTCAACGTCTGCCAGCCCGGCGTCGACCACTGGTAGGGTGGCCGCAAAGCTGTGGTCGGTGTGAGGCGCCCAGTTGTAGTTCAGTCCGCCGCGCACGATGCTGCCGTCTGGTGCATCGTAGAAGTCGATTGCGAAGTCGAGCCGCTGTGTTGCTCGTGGCTTCTCTGTGTCGGTGTCAATATTCTCCTGTTTCGGCTTCCCGGTGTTGTCGGTGCTGACTTCACTTTGAGCCGCCGCGTCTGATGCCGGCATTACGACCGACAACAGCACCGCGACCCATAGAATGCGAGTCGTCTTCCACGTCAGTGAGGATGGCACCTCGTCTTTATAACCTCCTCGTGTCTCAAAGTCGATGTCGATGCCGGCGCAAGGTAACAGATCAGCCTCTTGCAAAAATCAGAGATTCGGACACCAAGCTCTGCCGATCCTCTGCGACTCCAGGCCGGCGAGGGCGCCGGCCCCACAATAGAACATTGGCCTTTTGTAGCGCCGGCGCCCTCGCCGGCACAAATACCAACAACCTCGATATTTCGAGATCGAGCATTTTTGCAAGAGGCTGAGATGGTAGCTCTCCGTAGACCTTTCGACCGACCTCAGTCGGTCAACGGAAGCCGTAGGATCGACGGCTCGACGAGCTGGTCGCGCAGCAGGTTGCCCTCGTCGTCGAAGGACCGCCACTGGCTGGCGGCTACGTAGATCAGGTCATCACCGACCACGGTGCCGAGGGTGGGTTCGCGGTAGAGGTGGTGGGCGCGTTCGAGTACCTCGACTTCATCAATACTCTGCCCGTCGGAGCCGAGCACGATTCGCACCACGCGCGGGGGTTGGATACCATTCTGGATGGCGATCAGATCTTGACCATGGCGTTCGAGGCCATCAATGCCGAGCAGGCACGGCCCGTCAAGTTCGAGGAACGTTACCTCGCCGGTATTGACGTCGATCGAGGCCACGCCGCGGCCGTAGTCTGCGGCGTAGAGAGTGCTTTGGTCGGCCGATAGCTCCAAACCCTGGGTGGAGAGAAAGGTGCCGGGTGGGACCATGATCTCGAGGCCTTGCCGACCAGGAGCCAGCCGGTGAATCGCGCCGGAACCGCTGTCGGAGACATAGACCGTGCCGTCGCGGCCGATGGCAAGCGAGTCGAGGACGGGTCCTTCAACCTCGGGCGGCGGCTCGTATCGAGCGATCTCGACGCCGTCGGCCAGCGAAAATTTGACCAGCGCGCTGCGCAGAGGCTCATCCGGCGCGGCACCTTGCATCCGGGGGCCCCCGACGGTGATGCTCCAGAGAACACCGTTGTCGGAGTCCACCACCATCCCCAGCATGGACCAAAGGTCCTCGCTCGGCTCGGTGAACCCAACCATCTCGCCATCCGGAGTCACGCGGGCGATGCGCCGCTGGTAGAGGCTAGACAGGAACAGATCCCCGGTGGTCGGGTCGTGGGCAACGCCCTCGACCAGGAATGTCGGGTCAGGGACGGTGAAAGCCACGGTGCTTCGCTCCAACGGTTCGGCGATGGCTGCCATGGTCTGCAGAATGTCGTCAAACCGTGGCAGGTCTCGAAGGGGCGCCATGCTCGGACTCGATTCCAAATCGACCGCGAACTGCATCTCGGCGATGCGCTCGAGCCGGTCGAACGCCGCGTCGCTCTGCCCGGTGAGGGCGAGGGCGCAGGCCGTGTTGAATAGCAGGCGAGGGTGGTTCGGCAGCATGGCCTCGGCCTGCAGGCTGAGTTCGAGGGCGCGATCGTACTCACCGGCCGCGTGCGCCTCGATGGCGCTCCGCACGATGGTGTCGAGGTCAGGGGTCTCGGCGGCTACCCCTGGTTGCGAGTGTTCGGTATCGAGGACTTCGGCACCGCCACACGCCACAACCGTCAAAAGAAGTCCGGCAAGCACAGAACGTGGGAATCTCATCTCCAGCCTCCTTCAAGGCCATACGGAAGGGAATGTAAAAAGGTGCATGAGTTCGCATCTTCCGTGAGCCGTCCACCTCGGCTGTGAATTGAACCGCAAAGACGCTAAGAACGCAAAGATCATCGCAAAGGG
>Ga0164313_10001370_pt1 | contig 21485 bp, 28 predicted proteins | sample GuaBasSedimGuay4_FD_113735 | JGI IMG/M metagenome (GOLD analysis project Ga0164313, IMG submission 113735) | Subseafloor sediment microbial communities from Guaymas Basin, Gulf of California, Mexico - Guay4, Core 4569-4, 0-3 cm | ecosystem: Environmental > Aquatic > Marine > Hydrothermal vents... | reverse complement strand
TATGCATTGGCTGATAACGATGACTATCTGGTGCGGAGAGCATTACGGGAAACAGAAGATAATGAAACCGGAAAAAGCACAGTCGAAGATGTTCGCGCCTGGTTAGTAAAACATAAAGAGGTTTCAGAAGATTAATTAAAACTTCTAAAAAAGGGGTTGACAAGAATATCAAATAGGTATAAAATGTCACCTTCTTCAAATAAAACAGTCAACCCTCAATTAAAATAAAGTTAACATTTTTCAAATTAGGGGTTGACTTTCGAAATAGATATGATATAATATACCCTAATGGCCAAGAAATTAAATAAAAATCTAAATATTAGAAGTGTTATTTCTAGATTTAAGAAAAGGGGTAAACTTGGTGGGATTGAAGAATATTTAGTAGCATTTTGGTCCCGGTTTCAGAATAATGACATAAATGTCAAAGATATTAAATCTGAAAATTGTTTAGAGGTAGACAGAGCAAAAAAGCTAGAATTATTAAAAATAATGGCCTGTATTGTTATAGACATACCGGATAAAGAAAAAAGAATTTTAAGAAGATCTGGGTTTAATCAGAATAGGAACTTCCCAATTGGGCTTTCTGAAAAAGAGAAAGAAATATACTTATTAAAAGGTAATTGTTTTATTTGTGATAACCAGCCCCAACACAGGCACCATACAATACAGTTACAGAACGGCGGTAGAAATATACATTTGAATATAGTACATCTATGTAAATCGTGTCATAAAGAGGTACATAGGGGTTAAAGAATTAGCGCTTGGGCTAGATATTCTATGGGAACATAGATAAAGGCAGATAAGGTCCTATCCTTACTGCGCCTGAAAAGGACAATCCAAGCAAGCCAAGTCTCCGCTGGATTTCGAGCATATAAACTCGGAATTATACTGGAAGATGGGAGGGTAAATGAATAATATAGCCGATGGTGGTATTATTCTACTAGTGATTGAGAAATCAAGCACTGCCCCATATCAAACTATCGACAGTTAAAGGGACAAAGGGTAGTTAATGAGCTCGAGCATGTTAAGGTAAGGGTTTATTAGTATTGACTAAGGTTAAAGGCCTGTGGCCTAGAATCTTTAATCAACGTCCAGTACCGACAGGTCCGTGACAGAAGGTGTGTTGTATTTTGTGGAAGTCTAGCAGTATTTTCCACTTATAAAGATTACTTATGGTAAAAAAGAAATGTACAAAGTGTAATATAGTTAAGTCTTTATCCTCTTTCGGGAAAAAGGAAAGAGGAAAGTTCGGGAGAACCTCAATTTGTACGGGGTGCAATCGGATCAGATCTAAAAAATACTATAGAGATAATAGGGAATCAGAATTAAAAAGAGCTTCCAAGAACCGAGAATCTTTAGATTGGAAACTATATTCTAAAGAATATAGAGCCAGAAATAAAAAGAGATTATCTAGGTTAAGGGAGATTTGGGTCAAGAATAACCCAGAAAAAATAAGAAAATACCGTTTAACTAAGTATCAAAAGAGAGATAGACTAAGAGATTCAACATCAGCAATGATGAATCATTCTCTTAAACGGGTTGGAAGCTCAAAATCTGGTTCGAAACTATTTGAAATAGTAGACTACACTTTGGATGATTTGAAAAGTCATTTAGAATCTCAATTCACAGAAGATATGGATTGGGAAAATTACGGTTCTTTTTGGCACGTAGACCACATTAGACCAATAGCAAGTTTTACCTATTCTTCAACGGTAGACGAAGATTTTAAAATTTGTTGGTCACTGGATAACCTACAGCCATTACCTGCTATAGAAAATTATAGGAAAGGTAGTTTTTATAAGGGAAAGTATTGGTAGCAAAAGATTCATGAAGCAACTGGTCGTACACATCTTCGTAGGATACATTAGTAGCTTAATGGTTAAGCAACTGGCCTTGAAAGCCGGAGAATACAGGTTCGAATCCTGTCTCTTGAAAACGCAAAGTTGCGGCCAATGATAATTGAAAATGGCTTAATCCCCGACTCGAAAGAGAATCTGGGTATTTGAGGACTCGCAAGGTCCGAAGATATTAGTTGAACGCCGCACGGAGATCGCAAATCTTTACTGCCTGCGAAGGTAGACGGTAGGTTGAAAACTGAGTATATTATCATAATAGGACCGTCGCATGTCCTGTAAACAAAACTGCAGCCATGAAAGATACTCTTCTTGGAAGAGTGGATAAGTTGGGAACACGACTCGCAAGGTCTTGAATAATCCAACGAAAGACTTTCAAAGAATGCTTTAATCTCAAGCTTCTATTTTAATTTCATATAAAACATAAAAGGTTAGATTTAAAATGGCATCAGGTAAAGTAAAATGGTTTAATGAAGCTAAAGGCTTCGGTTTTATCACTCCCGGCGACGGCAGCGAAGATATATTTGTACACTATTCGGCTATTCAAGGCGAAGGTTTCAAAACTTTAACAGAAGGAGCTTCTGTTAACTATTCTCTCGAGCAGGGCCAAAAAGGACCTCAAGCATCGAAAGTCTCCCTGGGTTAATACCCAGACCTTATTGGTAGCCTATTTAACTCCGGGCTACCAATAACCTGAATTATAAAATAAGATATATACCTCTATGGAAATAGATCTTAAATCGGACAGGATTATCTGGGTTTGCTACCCACCAGGCGCATCTGGAAATTCTCTATCCCGAGTTATCAGCATGAGTCCAGAAATCTTCTGGTCCGATGAAGAACCAGACAAAGACTTCAATAAGACTGGTCGCTCCCACCACAAAGCAATACTTCCCTTCCTATATACAGGACCACCAGATCCATCCATAGCAGAATTCCAGAAATGGGTTGACCAGAATAACGCATATTCTGAGGATCCACCTGGACTATTAGATGACCATAAGATCTGTTGCCCTGTTCACCTACCTCTCCCCAGAATACGAAAAATGTTCCCTCGGGCCAAGATTGTATTGATAGTTGAGGGTGATCACAGATTTGCTATTCGAGCAGGATTCCAAAAGGTTCCAGATCTTCTTTATATTTCGGCACTACCAGGCCGGGAAATAACCTCCCCGGTCACGGCAAGAGAAGATAAAAAGGCATGTATTCGAGCTAGTAGATTCAATGGTATAAGGTGGCAAAGGAATGCTCGCCAACAGAGGGATTCTAATCGAATTCTTAGAATATACAGAGGATCAATTTTCGGAACAGAAACTTGGGAAGAGGAATATCTCAAGATATGTTCTTATTTGGAGATTACCCCCGTAGTTGATCGGGTAGAAGAATATATACTACCATATATTTCAAACCAATGGACAAGAAAAGCATTATGATCATTATTAAAACAAAAGGAGGATCAGGCTTTCGCTAGGTAATCTAACCTAGGAGAAAGCTAATGATCCCTCAGAAAAACAACGAACTCCGTGTTCTACAACGCGATGAATTCGATGGCAGGATTCGAACGATTCAGACGTATTTGGATCTGAATCATTTTCTTTCTGTTACTCGAGAAGACAGCATTCGAGATCTATTTCGAATCTCGATTAATAGAAAGATAACAGATGCCGAAAACCCCCATGTTCTAATAGATGTTAACGACGAGCCATTTCCAACAGATTGGCTCATCCACGAATCAAGAAAATGGACCGAGTGGCGAATCGTTTTATTTCATAAGCGAACCCAAAGATTCGCCAGAAAATCTGCCTGGAGAAACTTCCGAAACATTAGAACCTTTCAGGAACGTAAGTGGTTCCATGCTTGGGACGATGAGGAGTTTGCTCCAAAGGGTCGAGCTTCTCGCGGAGTTCGTGCTCACCCCAGTAACTGGGACGACATCTACGGGCATAATGATAAGTGCTGGAAAACTCAAAGCCGCCGTAAGAACCAATGGAAAGCTAATTTGTGAGAGTATTAATAACTGGAGTATCTGGGTTTATAGGCAGTGCCATTGCTCACCGGATACTCCGAACCTCAGACAACGAGGTTATCGGCCTTGACATCAGCAAAAGATTTAATCGTAATTCTACAATAGAACTCCATCCGAGATTTACTTATATTCATTGCTCTATCAATGACCCATTTAATCTAGATAAAGTATTTAACTTATACCAGATAGATGCAGTGATTCATCTGGCAGCATTAACCGGGGTCAGAGGCTCTTTTGAAGCTCCTATGGATTACATTCAAACGAACATTCTGGGATTTCAGAATGTCATGGATTCAGTCCTTAGAAATGTATCTAATTTCACCTTCACCTCCAGCAGCTCCGTTCTCGGGGACAACGGTTACCCAATCAGTCCCTATGCTCTAACTAAAAAAACGAATGAAGGTCAGGCCCAAATCTATTATGAAACATATGGATTAAAATCTACTGGATTTAGACCCTTCACGGTATATGGTCCAGATGGCAGGAGAGATATGGCGGTCATGATGTTTGCCGAAAAGATTGTTTCCGGTGAGGAGATTGTCCTATTCAATAACGGAGAACATAGCAGATCATTTACCTACATAGACGACCTGGTAGACAAATTTATCCACAGAATCTATCACAAAGAAGATTATCCCGATTGCTCTCTTATTGAAATAGCTGGAGCTAATCGAAGTCTCCTGGATCTAGTCAATATTTTAGAAACAGAATTGGGGGTCAAGGCTGATATTAGATTTCAAGAAAGACAGCCCGGTGACGTTGTTCATACTTCTGGAACCAATCCAATCTGTCAAACTACTTTAGAGGTCGGACTACATAAATTTGCTGATTGGCTTTCAAGTCGATGAGGGTTAGCATATATGGTTGTGGATATGTTGGTTTAGTAACTGGTGCCTGTTTAGCAGATTCTGGAATCGAGGTCGGGTTATATGATATAGATCTAATCATGCTGGAAGATCTAGTAGAAGGGATTTCGCCGATAAAAGAACCAGACCTTGGAGATCTATTAGAGTCTGGATTTGACAAAGGAACCATTCGGATCTTCATGGACATTAAGGATGCTGTTGATTTCGGCGCAGTACATATTATTACAGTTGGAACCCCGATCGCCAAAAATGGAGATCTGGATCTATCTAATGTAATGTCAGTGGCTTCTGAAATCTCTAGACACCTGAAGAAAGATGCTACCATAGTTAACAAATCAACCTCTCCTGTCGGCACCTTGGAGAGGATAGAGAAAAGATTCCAAGATCCTAAGTTTCAAGAAATTAAAGTTGGCTTTGTTTCAAATCCGGAATTCCTAACTGTAGGTCAGGCAGTCGAAAACTTCAAAGATCCGGATAGAATAATCGTAGGAGGAGACAACGAGGAATCATTGTTCCCCGTTTTAGAAATGTACAAGGAAGCAAATTTAATCCAAAAGATTGTGACCATGGAATCTAAATCTGCAGAACTTACCAAGTACGCTTCTAATGCAATGCTTGCGACTCGAATCAGTTTCATGAACGAGATGGCTGAACTGGCATATGTTCTCGATGTCGATATTGACGAAGTTATAATAGGCATAGGATCAGATCAAAGAATTGGTAGCAGATACCTAAATCCAGGAGCTGGATTCGGAGGATCGTGTTTACCTAAAGATGTAAAGGCTCTAATATCTCTCGGTGACCGGGTGGGAACCAACATGACTTTAATGTCAGCGGTCGATAGAATAAATGAGAGACAGAAGGTTCAAATGTTCAAAAAGATCAAAATGAGTTATTCGTTTCTTTCAGACCGGCCTGGATTGGCCGGGCGAACATTTGCCTTCTGGGGCCTTTCTTATAAAAAAGCAACGGATGATACGAGAGATTCGCCAGCCTTGGCTTTAATTGACGACCTGCTTCGAGAAGGCACCATCATAAAAGCGTATGATCCGGCAGCTGGAAACAAGGTCAAAGAGATTTATGGGGATTTGATAGAAATTTCCGATAATAAAGAAAATATATTGACAAACGCCGACGGGCTTGTTATAATGACTGACTGGGACGAGTTTAAAGAAGCAGACCTCCAGGTGATAAAAGACAGACTAAGGCATCAGATTATTTTTGATGGCCGGAATCTATTCGATCCGAAGGAGATGAAGAATTTGGGTATAGCCTACTATTCATCTCGTCGGGCCAGGTAGAAATAAAGAGATAAATATATGATTATTGAATTTAATAAGCCGGAGTTCAAGGAATTCATATTCCTCAGTAACTTTTACCATAGTCCATTTATGGATTCTAGTGGCGTTCTTTGGCAAACTAATGAACATTACTATCAGGCTATGAAGACGGTTGATCTTTTAGAACGAGCTTTAGTCTGGGCTGCTAAAACTCCAAAGGATTCGAAGAGGTTAGGCAGACAGGTAGCTAAAAGAGAAGATTGGGAAAATATAAAAGAAGATGTTATGATGAATGGTCTCAGAATGAAATTTACTCTTGGGAGCAAAATGGCTCAATATCTTATTGCCACATCTGACAACGAGATTATTGAACACGCACCATGGGATAATTACTGGGGATCAGGGAAGGATGGTAAAGGTGAGAATCGGTTGGGTGCCCTGTTAATGGAGCATCGAGCCAACTTAAATTCTGCAATGGCAGGAGAACATGGAGTATTTCAATGAAAAGTTTAATTTTATATATCCTAGCATGTATTTGTGTAGGTATTATTTGGCAGGACAGAAAAATCGGGTTCTTCGGAATAACCCTGTTATCTATGATACTCACCCCGGTCTTGGTAGCTTTGATTTTATTAGTTAGCTCGCCGAAAGAGATTTCGGAGGAAGCCAGACCATGACCTGTATTGTTGCAATAGCTGATGGCAAAGGGAAGGTCTTCATGGGTGCAGATACCTATGGTTCTGGTCCTGGATCCGGAACATACGTAGGGAATCCGAAATGTTTCATTAATGGGGATTTTCTGATAGGTTGCACTAGCACTTTCAGAATAATTGATTTATTGGCATATAAATTGAGCGTCCCTCAGGTTCACCCAGACCATCAGGAAGATCCAGACAAATATATGCGAACCGTTTTCATTGACTCAGTAAAAAAATGCTTCAAAGAATCTGGGCATCTCCGAGTAGATAGCGGCGTCGAGTATGGCGGGAATTTCTTAGTCGGGTACCGAGGCAAAGTCTATGAGATTCAAAGCGACTTTTCCGTTTTAAATGTTCCAGATTATGGAGGTAGTGTGGGGTCCGGAGAATCAGCTGCCCGTGGCTCTCTCTACACCACCAAAGATTCTAAAATGAAAGCATCAGATAAAATTCGGACTGCTTTAGAAGCAGCAGTTGAAGTAGTACCCTCAGTTAGAGGCCCATTTGTATTTTTAGAGAATAGCTAGTCAACTATTGTAGAAATCCACAGGATAGGAAATTATTTCTATCTCAATCAGAAAGGAGAAGAGGAAAGAAAATGGCACAAGTTAGATATATCGATGTTGACAGTATGCAGAGAAAGGAGGTACGCTATGATTATGTTTAGCCCAGGCCTCATCTATTTCACAAGCTTATTTTCATTGGTCGCCAGCATTTTATTTTTTGTTGGAAGAACTCAGAAGCGTCTAGAAGCAGAATTCGACGAAGAAGTAAAGGAGTTCGACAAGACCGTTGGAAGTTGTGTAAAGAAAATAAAAGAAATTAAGGCTCAGAGAAAGATTTCTGGTCCTGTCTTTATAGACGAAATTCTACAGGCTTATCCAGAAGAAGAAAAAGAAGAAGAAAAAGAACTGGAAACTGAAGAGGGATAAAGAACTGATTGAGCACCTAATTAGGTGCTCAATTTTACAGGAAATAAAATTGAAACAGTATCTTGAGGCTTTAGATTTAATTTTAGAAAATGGCGATGACGTAATCAATCGTACCGGGATTGATACCCGAAAACTATTCGGTCTTCAATTCAGATATGATATGAAGGATGGATTCCCAGCAGTAACGACCAAGAGATTAGCTTGGGAAATGGTGAAGGGTGAATTGCTTTGGTTCTTAAAAGGAACCGGAGATGTTAATGAGCTTAAGAAAATAATGAAAAAGGATTTCACGATCTGGAATGCTAATGCAGAAGCAGATTATTGGAAACCCAAAGCAAGATTTGATGGCGACCTCGGACGGGTTTATGGAGTACAGTGGCGCAGTTGGATTTCTCCACCTAGCGAAGATCATGTAGAACCGATTAATACGATAGATCAGATTGCTACTGTTATCGAAAATATAAAGAGGACGAAAGAGGATAATTCGGTATCTGAAGCCAGGCGGCTAATTGTGACTGCCTGGAATTCTGGGGAATTACATCTCATGGCGTTGCCACCATGCCATTACGCGTTTCAATTTAATGTTAGTGGTGAATACCTAGACCTAATGATGATTCAGCGTTCCGTTGATTCATTCATTGGCGAACCCTTCAATATAGCTTCCTACGCGTTATTGTTGCATATGGTAGCTCAGGTAACGGGATTAAAACCCGGAGCATTTATTCATAGTAAGGGTGACTGTCATATCTACCATAATCATTTCGATCAAGTTAAAGAACAATTAACACGTGAACCACTGCCTTTGCCCGAATTATGGTTAAATCCTGATATTAAAAATATTGACGATTTTAAAATGGAAGACATTGAATTAGTTGGATACCAGAATCATGGGATAATAAAGGGGGAAATGGCTGTTTAATGAAAAGCGTAATATGAATTTTAGTGCCATCTATATAATACTTAAAGGGTTGACCTCTGACGCCAGATGAAGTATAATGAACAATACATTCAAACCGATAGCATAGGGGGTTCTGGTTTTATTATTCGAGACAGAGAAATAAATGAATAGATATTTAAAATTACCGCTGGATAAAACCAAAAGACATTTCATTGTCGGGGATATTCACGGGAAATATAAAGGCCTGTTGCGATTGCTTTATGAGGCCGGATATGAAGAAAAGAAAGGCGACATCGTCTACACGGTCGGAGACCAACTGGATAGAGGTTGGAAATCCATGGAAGTCATTCGATTCTTCCAAGAAGAAAATCGCTATACGATAATGGGCAACCACGAAGCCATGGCTATAGATCCAAAGTGGTTCGACGTCTGGCTTAACAACGACGGCGACACTGGGATCCATTCCATCAGAGAACATGGTATGGACTCTGTGGATTTCATCCCAATGTTTCAGGATCTCCCTTATCTAATTGATGTTGGAGAGGATGGAGACTCAGACGCATTCAGAATTGTTCATGCTGAGGTTCCCGTTATTTGGGGTGAAGAATTGTTGATGAAGCGATTGGAAGATGGCGATGAGGCAATTTTGGATCATTTAATTTGGTCCCGTCAGTCGATGACTGCTGCAACTCATCTTATGCCCGAAGAATTATTGAAGTGGGCGAAGATTAGGAAAAAAGCTAACCCACGAAGAGTCTTCTGTGGGCACACTCCAATCCCCGGAAACCCCCAATTTGTTGGGAACCAGTTATTTCTGGATACCGGCTATAAGAGTCTGACCTGTGTAGAAGCCATGAGTGGGGCAATTACCACAATTCAGATGGAAGGAGATGAGATCAGGGGTTGACATCAGATCCAGATTTGTTTACAATGGATCTATGGAAATGCCTGATAATATAATAGTTGGTAAACCGATTTTCCTAGAGGGTGAATCCGAGAACGTCAAATGGGAAGATCTATTTGATGTCCTCGGGATTCTACCTGAGGAGAAAACAGTTTTCACCGATGAAAGACATCTCCCCAGAATACTATCTGATCATGGATTCTTCAAATCGGCCAGTGCAGTTCGTAAGGCTGTTCCCAAAAAAGGCCAGCCTCCATTTTTGAGAGATTTGGATACTCCAGAGTTCTCTCAATTAAAAATCGGTAGACATCGTCTTACATTGATCATAGGGGAATAAATCCCAAGTTATTGATAATTTAAAGAATCCACCCGTATGCAACCCCAGAGACTACGCTTTATAGAAATAAGGCCTCATAAGTTGTTGTTATATATAGAGGTATATGGGAGATTCCCATGTTTTGTATAGTCTTTAGAGGTACATTAACAAAACTAGGCAAATAAGATGTCTATAAATAGGAACGAAAGAAAATGCTAAAGTTGTATAGAAGGAGAATCAAAAAAAATGTCTGAGATCAAACTTATTATTTACATCGGAAACAGCCTAGTTTTTGGTAACGGGATAGAAGACAAATCCAATACTTGGGCCTATAAATTTGCAGAGGAGGTCGGAATAGATCATGTAAACCTAGCGATTTCTTCCAAGGGAAATCGCTGGATGGTTCGAAAGGCCTACACCGAGATTAACCCGATTTTAAAAGATAGAGGTCTAAACCCAGATCAGGTGCTGGTATTAACTATGTGGGGACCTTGCGATTTCTACGAATTCTATCGAGGAGATCGTTGGCAGAGCTTGAGGCCTTGGGATGCGAGGAATCCAGAACAACAATCTAAAAAGCACTCACCTAGTCATGCCAAGCTTTTTTATAAGATGTTCTCGCACCCAGAAGGTTCTACAATAGATACCATGGTGGACTGGATCGGATATGAAAGCTGGATAAAAGCCCAGGGCTTTCGGTATGGGTTTATGTTCGGTATGAAAGAAGTCATTATGGTACCACCCAGTCAGATGAAAAGTGAGAGAACAAAAGCTGCTCTAGAAGCTTACTTTGGCATGGTGGACAAATCTAAAATTATGGGAGGCGAAATTGATCCTGATAAAAATGAAATGATGTACGTGGAGTTAGTTTCTGAATTTCCATTTCTAGCATCAAACACTGACTATGGTAAACATCCTCTAGAAGAAGGGCATCAACACTTCTTAGATCGTTATTTCAGGGATTGGGCCAAAAAGCTACTCTCTGGTGAGATTTAAAACAGTGACCGATGTTAAACTCATTGTCTATATGGGAAACAGCCTAACCTTTGGGTTTGGGGTTAGGGATAAGACCAAGATATGGGCGCATATATTAGCAGAATCACTGGGCCTGGACTATATCAATTTAAGCTCCTCCTCCAAGGGAAATCGCTGGATGGTTCGAAAGGCTTATTCCGCCCTAGATTTAATTCTAAAGAAAAGAGGATTGAGAGAGGAAGAGATCTTGGTATTGACCATGTGGGGTGCTTGTGACTTTTATGAATTCTACCGACGTGATCGGTGGGAGCATATGCGGCCCTGGGATGGACAACCTCAACCGAAAACCGGAGAGGTGTCGAAGAGATTAAAACGCATAGATATACGAGCTCAGGTTAAACTTTTCTATAAGACCTTCTACCATTCAGAAGGTGCTACAATAGACACCATGGTGGATTGGATCGGATATGAAAGTTGGTTAAAGGGTCGAGGGTTTCGGTACGGCTTTATTCTCGGATTAGAGGAAGTTATCATGACCGGCCCAAGCCAGATGAAAAGCGAGAGAACAAAAACTGCTCTAGAAGCTTACTTCGGAATGGTGGATAAATCTAAAATCCTAGGAGGCGAAATTGATCCCGAGAAGAGCATGATATATGTCAACCTTCTAAAAGAATTCCCGATTTTGAAAGCACCCGGAGAGATTGTAGGAGAGGTTCCGAAGATTTTGCCCGGCGAACTCAGGAAGAAACCAAGAAGGCATCCACTGGAGAGTGGACAACGGCACTTCTCTGATGCCTATCTATTACCCTGGGCCAAGAAGCTTATATCGGAAGAAGATCAGAATAATGTCTGATATTAAACTCATTATTTACATGGGGAACAGTTTAACTTTTGGACAAGGGATTCCAGACAAGACCAAGATTTGGCCGCATCTATTAGCAGAAGGGTTAGGAATAGAATACGTTAATCTGAGCATTTCTTCCAAGAGTAATCGCTGGATGGTTCGGAAAGCTTATGCTGATATTGGAAGAATTTTAAAAGCGAAAAATCTTCTTCCGGAAAATGTCTTTGTATTGACTACCTGGAGTGCCTATTTCTTTTATGAATTCTACCGAACAGATCGCTGGCAATATTTGCGACCTTGGGATAGCACCATCCCACCTAAAATGGAGCACGGTAGGGTTATGGAACCTCGGCCAGCCAGAGCCCAGGCTAAAATCTTTTATGATGTTTTTGCCGATCCAGTCAACGGCAGTGTAGACACCATAATGGACTGGGTGGGATACGATAGTTGGTTGAAGGTCCAAGGTTTCAAATATGGCTTCGTGATCGGTATGGAGGATTTGATTTTAAATCTGGATAGGATTAAAGACCCGGAGACAAAAGAATCTCTTATTGGCCTCCTCAATCTTATAGATAAGACCAAAATTCTGGGAGAAGAAGCAGACCCCACTAAAAACGATAGTATTTTTCTGGAGAAAGTTCGAATATTTCCGGACATGGACTCAGAAGCTAAAAATATAACTGGAACCGGCCACCCCCACGCAGAAGCACATGCCTACTTCTTCGAACATTGGATTCTTCCCTGGGCTAAAAGACTAATAGAGGAATAAAAATGAATGTTCTACTCAAGAATACTATAACTGGCGGAATTATTACCGGAATCTATTGTTTCCTTATTGGGAAATCTATTGATATGCCGGAGGGCAATTGGATAGAATCATATCTTCCAATCTTCATGAATATAGTCTATGGGATTGGAACTTTAGTCCAGGTTCTGGCTTTCTTGTTTATATCCAATATCAAGGCCCAGGGCAAGATGCTAGATTCATTATTAGATGCTCGGCCCGAGGTATTTCTCAATCCATTAGTTTCCAGTGTTACATTTAGCTGCCATCTAATTCTCATGACTATCCTGTGGTATGTCGGATGGCATACTACTCTATTAATGGTTCTTTCATACGCGATAATCTCCGCTACATGGCATACTTCAGTCAGAACTTTAGCTAAGAATAAGAATAGCTTTATATGATCGAATTAATAGCCCTTCTTGCTGGGGTTTTATACGGGTTGATCATCGGTATCATCCCGACTGCTGGAGCAACTGTAGGTCTGGTGGCCCTTTTTCCTTTCATTGGATATTTTGGACTTGAGCCGTATTCCGGAGTAATTTTCTGTGTGGCTGTCGTGGCGGCATCAACTACCGGAGATACTTTTACCTCAGTCCTATTGGGAATTCCAGGGGCTAATTCAGCATCAGCCACGATGGTTGATGGATTTCCATTAGCCCGCCAAGGCAAGGCAACTTATGCTTTAGCCGCTGCCTTTACTTCCTCCACAATGAATGGTTTATTCTGGGGAGGGTTGACATTCCTATTGATGCCGTGGTATAGTAAGCTCATCTTACTTATGGGTGTTCCGGAGTTATGGGCCCTGACTATATTGGCCTTTGCCGCTGTTGGATTCCTATCCACAAACAATTGGTTTAGATCTGTTCTAGCGATCGTATTTGGTATATGGTTAGGGTTGATCGGAATGGATGTTAATGGTGATCCTCGCTTTACTTTCGGCTGGGATTATCTAATGGATGGTATTCAGGTTCTTCCGGTAGTTGCCGGGTTGTTTGCCATTCCTGAATTGATCACCGGACTTAGGAGGGGTGGCGCGACTGCAACAAGAAGAGGTATTGAAGATCATACTCAACAGACTTGGGACGGGATTAAAATAACTTTCAAAGAATGGAAATTATCCCTGAGAGGCGGAGCAATAGGTTCATTCGTTGGGATTCTACCTGGACTTGGCGGAGCAGTTTCTGATTGGCTATCCTACAGCCACGCAGTTGCTAGCAATCCAGATGAGAAGTTCGGAGATGGCAACATAAAAGGTGTTATCGGGTGTGAAGGTTCTAACAATGCTCAGAAGGCGAGCTCATTTATTCCTACAATTTTGTTTGGGATACCCGGCGCCCCTTTTGCTGCAGTTCTTATGTCCCTATTCATTTATCTTGGCTTCGAAATGGGCACCGTCGATTTAATAGAGGACCAGAGGTTTTTTAATTCCCTATCCTATGCATTTCTTTGGGGCACGGCAATAACCGGATTGATCTGTTTCGTCTTTGTAAAATATATCACTTATCTTGCATATATTCCATATAAAATCTATTTTCCATTATTGTTGTTACTGATAAGCTGGTCGTCTTTTCAGTATACCGGAACCTGGAATGATTTAGCTATCCTGGCTATATTCTCAGGGGTCGGTTTATCTTTGAGATATATAAAGGTAAGCAGACCTGCGGTTCTGATTGGCTATCTGCTTTCTGATCGTATATACAATCTCAGTTATCAAATGGATTCACTTTATACTCTTAGTAATGTGATGATCAGACCTGGATTTATTCTGATAATGGGTTTAACTGGATTAGTCTTTTATTTCTCTTGGAGAAATAAAAATAAAATTGAATACACCTGAGGATTTTGAAAAATGATTAAAGGATTCCGCCTCGGTATTATTGCTCTCGCTGCATTAATGCTGACCACCACTGCCTTGGCAGATTACACGTTTGTAGTTCCTCAGAAACCCGGAGGAGGAACGAGTGTTTGGGCTTCTATTATAGCAGTCGAATTGGAAAAACAATTAGATGAGCGAATTGTTATTCGCCATATTCCCGGCGCCAGAGACATGACGGGATTCAACGAATTTCACAACGAACTCCGATTTCAGGAAAAAGTAATCATGGTTTCTCATGGCGGCAATGGGGTTTCATTCCTTCAGGAAAGAGTAGATTATGACTATCGGGAATATTCCGCCGTTGGCCTAATGAACCTGGATATTATTGTAGGAATTCGCTCTGGTGTTAATCCCGACACCGATATTATCAAATTCGCTGCCGGGTCAGGTATGGTTCCGGAAGGCTTAGCTATTGCAATGCTGCGATGCGGGCCGGTTTCAGAAGACGCTTCCTTGGTATGCTTCAAAGAAAATGTGGTATGGGTTAGAGGGATGAAAGGTTCTGAAAGGCGTTTGGCATTCAGGCGCGGCGAACTAAATGGTACCCGAGAGAATCCTGCCGCATTTAAAAAGCACAATGGCGCAGCCGTTAAAGATGGTACCGTTCGGGTTTGGATGACTCATGGTGTTATGGACCCCAAGACCGGAATACACGTCGACGACAAAAACTACCCCGGAAAACAATTCGAGATTCTTTACGAGAAAAAATGGGGTCAGCCACCAAGCGGTAATATATACGATTCCTATCGTATGGTTAAATCTTGGAGAGATGGGATTCAAAAGGCGCTGTGGATGAATAAAGACGACCCCAATTTACAAACGGTTCGGGTGGCTTTGGAAAGAATGTCTCAGTCACCGGAATCGATCGCCGCCATCCAAGCAAAGGTTGGGCAGTATGATTGGATCATTGGGGAAAATGCCGAGGATCACCTGGAGAATTTATTTGGAATGATAACCGATGACTCTCTTGCTACCCTGGTTTGGTGGAACGTAAATGCTTATGGGCTGAGTTCGGTCTATAAGCCTGGATTAATAAATTGAAATCATTGGAGTGACAATCACGTCGCGTCGTCTATGCAAGGTAAAAAAATGAAAAGTGTATTAACTTTAGTTGCTGGAGTTCTATTGTTGGGTTCTATTGGTACTGTCGCAGCCGCTGACTATCCGACCATATATGGTAGGCTCACTCCCACATATACCACTGGAGGTGCCGGCGACCACCTGAAGCAAAATAAAGGTGGCGCAACTTATGTTGGGATCAAAGGTAAGATTCCGGTCGGTGACGAACTGAGCGTTACCTACAAAATTGAGTCTGGAATCATATTCTCAGACGATGATCGTACCAAGGCCTACGACAAAAACAATGTTTTCAACCTGAGAAAATATGTCCTAGGAATTGGATCAGAAGGGTTAGGAAGGTTATTCATTGGTAAGACCGATACTTCAGTTTACCAATACGGCGACAAAGTTCTTTTGATGAGAGATACTTTACTCCGTGCTACTCGAAATGAATTCGACAGAGAACCCTTTGCTCCTCGACCCGGCAGATCGGATATGCAATCGAGAGCTCAACTTGTCAGATATGATTCCCCTCGAATTAATGGATTCTTGGTATCCAGCAGCGTCTGGAGAGACGACGACTCAGATAGAAAGCATCGAAGAAAAACTGGCCATGGCGCAGCATTAAATTATAGTGTTGATGATTTAAAATTGGCCATGTTCTTTCAAGAGGAAACCAAGCTTCGGAATTCTAAGACCAAAGGTGTATCTGGTAGATATATGTTCGGGAAAAATGAACGGTTCGGAGTATCCGGAATTGTAACTCAAGATACCTACGATGGTCCAGCCGACGATAAAGATGCCTGGGGCGTCACCGGAATATGGAAAATTGCATCTTTCACTAATGGATTAACTTATTCTTCTGGTAAACAGGGTAAATTGGAATCTGAAGCCGTTAAGGTTGGTTCTTACTACCAGTTCACAAAAAGATTTAAGGTCGGCGCTTCAGTGGCACATTATATGAATGAGCGAACTGATGACAGTAATGAGGTGTTTGCTGTCGAGGCTGTTTATAAATTTAGTCTATAAGTTTTAGGGCAGATCCCATGGGCTATACAATGCGAATATATTCTAGACACCTTCGTATTGAAAGACCTATGAACCCTTCTGTCCTTGGGCCTGGAATGAGTTAACGATTCCGTCTGGCCCAAAATATTCGGAGAAAGGGGGGGTTGACATTCAACCCCCTTTTAGGTTAAAATGAAGTTCCAAATTAAAATATAGGATTTAAAAATGGCTGCTAATATGAATATGAATATAGATTCTCGTGATTCAAGCAATGGTTGGGCCAGAACCCTTCGATTCTTTGTTATCCATATAACTATAGCATCATTCGTATTATGGAGTTCAGTGGGTGGACCTAACTTCATTGAGTTCCTGTTCCCGATGGTATTGGGAACTTCCGCTACTCTACTCTCTATGTTAGCGGTCGTTGGTATTCTGGTGCTCGGTTTCCTAGAAGAACCGAAAAGGGAAATGATAGATAAATTCAAACAGGTAGATATTATCGACCCTAAAAATAGGGTTTGGAATCAGTCTTTTAAAAGGTTCATCTCATTCGCCGGAAGCACTATTCTTGTGATTGCAACGGCTCAGGCCGGGTGGGCCTATGTTACTTTCGTTTTATTCCTATCTGTCGTCTTATCCTATATCATGGTTCATATTATAAAGATTAATTACGACCAGGCGGCTGAGGAAAAGGAAGAAGAAGACGGGTATAAAACTGTTTGGGATGCGGCTGGCGATGTCGGGAAATCTGAATGCTCCTTGGATGGATCTATAGAAGACGACCTGATTCTAAAGAAGGAGTAAATTGAATCCATTAGCAAACACCTCATGGTTTATCGATCCAAAGAATCCTGCATCTCGATCTGAAATTCCAGAGCTTTCTGTCATAGCAAATCAACCATATACTTATTGGTATGTGGATCAGTATAAAAGACAAAGGATAAAGAATAGAGTCAGTCGACTTATTTCTCGACATGAAGATCACACTCCAATTATTGTACTCTATAACATCCCAAATCGGGATTTGGGTAATCATTCCAAAGGTGGCGCCAGAAATGGTAAAGAATATTTAGAATTCGTTTCTGAGTTTGCTGCTGGGATTGGAAACAAAAAACCCATAGTAATCCTAGAACCCGATGCTTTGGCAAGCTGTCAAAATATGAAAGTCCCAAGCCGAATGGCTAGAATAAAAACCATCAGGGACGCAATCGGAATTCTCACAGAAAATACCAATGCTTTAGTTTATGTTGATATTGGAAATCCAGAATATATAGTTGATCCTAGCGCCGCCGGAAAAATATTATCTGACGTTGGAGCCGAAAGAACCTGTGGTTTCTCTCTGAATGTCTCTAATTATTATTCTACTGAGTTGTGTGAAGAATATGGTCGGAAGGTAGCAGCCGCATTCGACTCCCTCCATTTCATAATTGACACCGGGAGAAATGGCAATGGCAACATCAACAAAGAGGAATGGTGCAATGCTATGGGACGAAAAATAGGCCAGTTTCCTACGCTGAATACCAATGATCCATTATGCGATGCCTACCTATGGATAAAGCCGCCTGCTGAGTCAGATGGTCCTTGTAACGGTGGACCTAAAGCTGGGGTATTTTGGAATGAATATGCACTGGGGCTTTGTCGGGGATAAATACTTTTATGACCTCAGTTTATGTACATGATGGCATTGAAGTTGTCTTAACCGGAAGAGTTGCTTATCGAAAGACAAGAGGTGCTCGGAAAGTTGATCCGGAGAGAAGACCTAAGCTCGTAGAGATTGAGCCAAAGAATAAGGGTAATCTCAGCGCTGACTTAAAGAAATGGGTCTCGGAAGAAGAATTATACGAGATAGAATAAACAAAGAGATTCTACCAATCTAGGGGTAGTTCAAATATGGATTATGAAAAAAACCTGCCGGAAATCTATGTCGACTTTCTGAAAGATACTAGAGAGGAGATGGAAAATCTAGGTGTTGAAGTTCATCTTTATCCAAATATGCATATCGAGCTTCCAGGAGGAATGGAGGTCAATGGATTATTTGTTGATTCTCCAGAAGCAATGTTGGGTTGCAGTATCGGCAAACCAATAGAGGATTGGATTCCAATTTACATCCATGAATACTGCCACTTCACCCAATGGGTAGAAGACAGTTTAGAATGGCGGGGGGTTTGGAGCGACCCAATCTACTACGATGAATTTCTATCAGATTGGCTTAACGGGAAAGAAGACTTCAGGAAGTCTATAGTAGACCCCTTCATTGACGCTGAGATCGCTGTAGAAGCAGACTGTGAACGGCGCGCAGTTGCCCTGATCCAGAAGAGAGGATTACCTCTGGACTCAGGGAGATATGCTCAACAAGCCAATTCATATATTCATTTCTATAATTACGTTCGTTTAAATCGAACGTGGTATGAAAAAGGAAAAGAGCCATATATGATAGAAGAGGTCTGGTCTCAGTTTCCCTCTGAGATTGATGTAGACTTTCCAATCTCCTGGGAGTATATGGATCTTTTTGAAAAACATTGCCGATAGGGGGGTTGACTTCTTTACACAGAATGATATAATAGAGATCTAATATTAACTTAGGAAATCCAAAAATGTCAATACTCGAATGGATTGTTGTATGGTTTTTATCCTCTTTAGTTATCGGAGTACTTTTAGGCCGATTCCTACGGGGTGGCAAAATTGGAGCTATGAGTAGACAGGAAATTATTGATTTCCAAAGAGCTGAGGACGAAGAACAGTTCGCTGGGATGGCAAAGTCAAACAAAGGAAGTAAAGAATGAATCTAACACTACGAAAAGCTCGGCGGCTGGAGAGATCGATTCTAGAAAGGATCGATCAGGAAAACTCAGGGACTATAAGTTTTTCCGTTTTTTCTGACACCCCGGATCTGGAAGAAGCTGAAAATGGTTTCATCGCGGAACTTAAAAATAAATTAGAATTGAACCAGATCAGATATAATATTCGGGCTCAGATCGATGAAGTTAATTTTAAAAGCGGCCTGAATGCTTTAATTGGGAAGGAGGCATCTTTGAAAGCAAGGATCCGCCTTCTAAATCTGCATCTGGACGTCGAGCTCAGAGCATTAACTCAACAACAGCTATCGAAAAAGCACGAAATAAATACCCAAAAAGCCGAGGCGCTAGAAACCCGTAACAACTTCTTCAGCTCTGAGGAATTAGAGGCCTCGTTTATCAGCACCGGGTCTAAAGAATGGATCAGTAAACAATTATTGGAGACTAATACTCTCCGACAAGACGTGGCTGATGAAATGCTTGATATTAACATGAATTCTATCGTTATTGTCTCGGTTGAGGATTTGAAAGTTTTAAAGGGTTTGGAATTGCTTTAAGGATTCCGAGTCCTGGAGGTACTCAGAGAAAGCGAAAGATCTCATAACCACAATGATGCATTAGAAACCGTTGTCCCTGATCCTATTAGACTTCGAGTCGCTGTTTATTTGTCAATCAGCATATTTTCGGTTTCCTTTGTTGAATGTTCTTTGTATTTTGTTTCCAAGTAGGATCGATCTCAGGATCGGACGGTATGGAGCCGCCTACTCAGATGCAGCTTGTTTATGATCTTTTTAATTTTTTGAGCTACCTCCACCCTATTTAAGGTACCGTCCACCATTATTGTGGATATAGATAAATAATAATAATAATATTAACCGCTCGAAGTTCAGACAACTGGACCGGGCACTACTTTGAGGGAAAGACCCATGGGAACAAATTACCAATATTTTCGTGGACCTCTTCCCCTTGTCCAACCATTGGTTATATTGGGTCCTAAGTCTTCCATTTTTATCTGTTTTGGTTTAATTTTATTTTTAAAAACCCATACCAGGTTAGATTTAGCCAATCTCATTTTTTCTTTAGTTTTTTCCGAAGCCTTTCTCCCCGATAAGGATTCCGATATTTTATTTTTAACTTCCTCCGACCATCCATTAAAATGGTTATGTGGCATAAAACCAACTCGTGGACCTTTACATTTTTCTCGGACTTCTTCTCGATGCATCGGATTATTTTCAGACATTTTAATTAAGGAGTCTGAATTATGTTTTTTACCATAGAAGTGATTCCTCTCTCCGAGCATATTTTCTTTCCTCAGTCTTATAAATTTAATTCTGGCGACCTCGTAGAGAGTAGAGTTAGGAATATATCTAGATGGATTTCCCCTTCCGTTGCTCATATTCCAAAAAGCATATTCCATTCTTTTCCTATTTTGGCCGCTCGTCATTTTGGTCAGAAGCAAATGACAAATATAATGCTCCTTATAGGTAAGAGCAATGAGGTTGGAAGGAATATCACGTCCTCCGATACAACTAGGGATTATATGATGCATTTCCTTTGTTGGAGGCGGTGGCCGCATGCGCACGTTGTTAATAATATTGTAATACCAACCAGAATATTTATTTTCTTTAAACATAAATTTAACCTCTCTAATATGTATATATCAAACTATAGATGCAATTTTGAGAAATCTGGAGATTTAATATGAATAAAAATATATCAAAAACCTCAATTTGTATAGGAAGATTTCAGCCCATCCACAATGGGCACATTCACTTATTAAGACAAGCCACTGAAAAATGTGATCTGTTGATCGTCGTTCTGGGTTCAGGTGACAGGCCCGGCGATATTAACAATCCATTTTCTGATTCTAATCGAATAGGAATGATAAGTTCTGTCATTCATACAGATGAAGTCTTGAAAGATAGAGATTGTTCAATTCAATTCATTGCAGTACATGATTATATGTACAGTGATACTAAATGGATCCAAGAATTAAGGTCCAAAGTTTCTCCAATGATAGAGGGTGAAGTAACACTATATGGCCATCGTAAAGATTCTAGTTCATATTACCTTGATCTTTTTCCCGACTGGGGATTGGAAGAGGTCGAAGAAGGGATCGATGGTTTATCAGCTACTACAATTCGAGAAAAATTCTTCAAGTACAAACAAATTCCGGAGAATGCAATCCCAGTAGCAGTAGAACGCTATATCCTCCATTGGTTTGATTCGCACGCCTTTCGTAATCTAAGAGCCGAGTACAACCTGGTTTCTAAGCAAAAAAAGGCCTGGAGCAAAGCACCATATCCAGCACCTTTTGTAACTGCGGATTCCATCGTTATTCACAAGGGTCGGGTTCTAATGATCAAAC
>Ga0164313_10001369_pt1 | contig 21495 bp, 29 predicted proteins | sample GuaBasSedimGuay4_FD_113735 | JGI IMG/M metagenome (GOLD analysis project Ga0164313, IMG submission 113735) | Subseafloor sediment microbial communities from Guaymas Basin, Gulf of California, Mexico - Guay4, Core 4569-4, 0-3 cm | ecosystem: Environmental > Aquatic > Marine > Hydrothermal vents... | reverse complement strand
CACGAGCTCGTGAACATAAGCCCCAACGAAAAAAGTGGCGCCATGGTCTCTTTTGCCACCCTTCGTGTGACTATCCGGCTTCTTCTGGCGCTCTTTCCAGTATTCATAATCTCCGCTATGCGAGATATATTTGGGAACGCCGTAGTCAGCGCCACAATCGGGAATAACCTGGTTCCTTTCGTGGTGAGCCCAAGCCATAAATGCCTGGTCGGTCATGGTCACAGTTCCCAGAACATCGCTTAGTTTACAGGTACAGTCATGAGCCATTTCATTCAGGAGACTAAAGAATTTGAGTTTCTTATCTAAATCCCTTAGCAGATTAGTATCGTGAATATTGTAGACCAGGAACTTCTTATATTCATTTCGGTACAGCGCCGGCAGATTTCCGGAATATTCGATCTTACCATATTTGAGCTCGAATTGAGCTATATTTTCTAATGAGTAAGACGGTTGCTCCACGAAGGTAAATTTCTTATAGACCATCATGTAATCCAAGCTGACTCTTCCTGCCAGCTTATACAGGATTTCTTCGCCGGAGCTGAATAACATTTTAACTTTTTTGGTCGAGGCTTTAAGCCCGCTTCGACATAAAGCCTTCAAGGCCTCATCTTCTTCTAAATAAAACTTGAGACGTTCCATTACATACGGAACATCATATTTGTCGCTATTCCATCCGCTGAGAATGTCGGATTCCTTTATGGACTTCAAAAAATATGCCAACAGCTCAATCTCGGTGTCGCAGTAGATTACTTTGTCGCACCCTAATTCTTCAGCAGTGGGGAGTTCTCCAATTTCATCGACTGGATTTAATCCAGCTTTCCAGGGTGGCACCGTGATTAAGGTAGTTTGATCCGACCATTGGTGATATACCGAAACCGACATGATTTCGCCATATGGATCTTCCATAGTGGGCCAACCTCGGGTTTGGAGGTCCGCATCGGTTTCAATATCGAAGAATGTTATATTGAAATTTGGAGCTTTGTCTCGGTAGTAGTGGGTTGCTAAGATTTTTAATTCGGGTGATATATCGCTTTCGAATACAATATCATTATGAGACTTAACGAACTCCTTTAGGACCCACCTGTTCTTGAAATCCTTCTTGACTAAATTGTCGCCGAAGATGCTCTTGGGCATAGTTCGAGATTGGTTTATATTATTGGAATTGGCATCTTTGATATAACAATAATAAGGGGCTTTGAACTTCCGCAGAACCAATTTCCCTTGAAGATCCCTTTCCCAGACTAAAACTGTTTCTCCATTGCTGGATAAAGCACTGTCGATATAACTCATTGGATTTTTTTAAATCTCTTAATATCTACCATGTTTAGGAAATCTGAATATGTCATCTTGGTATATCCTTTAAATGATGTTCACTAATTGTTTCATATTTTTCTATTGATATACCCGGAATGACTATAACTTTCAGTTTGGAAGATGGTATTATCCAGTATTTAAAATCTTTTTCGGCAAAGTGGGATTTTCTAGATCTTAGAAAAAGTTTACGATCTGCTCTATTAATAAACTCTTCAATCGGGCCTCTGAGATACATGTATATATCGCTGCCAGGATATGAAGCAATTGCAAGGCTTCCCCATTTCAGACTGGGAGTCATAAAGCGATCGGGTATCATTACCGCCTGATCATTTTTCATTAAAGCCTTATTGTTCTTGTAATAGAGGACTTTGATGCTATCTCTCCGATGATCGGAGAGCTCTTTACTCTTTTTCCAAACAGACCTGGCTGTGGTATAGTCCCCGGAATATAACCACTCACCCTCGTGGCTTGCAGAAATAGCATCTGCCACATATTGGGGTAACCAGTGGGCTACTCGATGATTTTTTAGAAATGTCTGATTCCTTGGGTCTGGTTTAGGCATCGCAGCCGGACCAACATTTTTATATTTTTTTACTAGCTTATCTGGATCCATCATGCTTTTCCGCCTCGATCAGTTCTGTAATGATTTCTCTATCAATCTCATCTCTCATCTCATCTGCCATCAGAGTACAGGCATCTTCGAAGTTAGCCGATGGGTTAATCAATTGCCAACCCAGACAAAAACCTTATTCCCACAATCCCAAATCCTATCATAATTATTCATTTTCATATTATACCACTCTGATTTTGTTTTGTCAAATTGGACTAACTCTTTTTCTAATTTATGCTTCTGGAACCTATTTCGGCTCAACAGATTTAGATTTTCATTCCTAGTGAAATAAAAGTAATTGGGAGAACTGGTGTGGCTATGAGTGAATCCCAGGTTTAAATACAGATCTCCAGTATTCCACCTCCTATCAGAGTAGCTTATTATATTTTCCGGAGAGTAATCTCTCACAAACCTTTTAAATAAACGGCTAGCCCCACCAACTACGCTGGTGTTTATCTTATTACAATACCGGATTAACTCCCATTCGTACTTCTTACTAAACCTGGATTTGCCGAAGGTCATCAAGGCGGCCAGCTCATCCTCTAAATAAAGACCTAGGTTAACTGAGCTAGCACAAGTTCCTTGGATGTGATTTTGGATTAGGAAAATCTTTTTGTCTTTGGGATTAACCTCCCTGATCTCACATTTCCTGGCATAGATCCTCTCTGATAGACCTAATAAATTCTTGATACGAGATTCTACTATATCCCTCTTCAAAACCCACTCATTTTCAAAAATATGAATTAACCGGATCCCCTGTTTTTCACATAGCTCTGTTTTATCTAAGTGATAGGTTTTTGAAGTACCTCGCAATTCAGAATGCCAATAAATCCCATCGAATTCGAATGCTATTTTTAGATCCGGTAGGTAGAGATCTAATTCATAGGGTCCAATTATATTCCTAGAGTTGCAGGTAACTGGGCCAACAAGATCTTCCAACAGGTTAAATATCTCTTTCTCTGGTCCCGACTTTTTCCACAACCGAACCTCTATACCGTGTTTCTTGGCATAATTGCCAACGGTACAAGGGGTAGAGTTATTCTCCTGGGCGATTTGGATAAGAGATTTCTTTTGGATAATATGCTGCTGATAAACCCAATCTGGATCTTTTAACCGCTCTAATAACGATTTACTCATACCCAGCTGTTTATGGTATTCAACCCCAATCCCTTCTAGGTTAGTCTGTTTTATCCTATCTGTACATTTGTCTAATTTAGCAAAATGATCGACCCCATACCTTTCTAGGTTAGTCTGTTTTATCTTATCTTTAACAATCACAGCCTGATACGGATTTTCAACTCCATATCTTTCCATCGTGGTTCTTTTTGTCTTATCCCGATTAATCCTAGATTTTGCAGAACATCTCGGGCTGCACCAAGTAAAGTATTTTTGTACAGCACCCCATTTAACGGGATCTCCACATTCTTTACATTGGGGAATGGCGTCTCCATTTTCCAGATGCCAAATTCTTCGTCTTATAGTGGAATCATCCGGTAGAAAGCCTGTTAATTGTACAATATCCTTAATGACCGGATCCTTTGCTATAACTGACATCCTTTTCCCATGGATATATTCTAGGATAAGGGCTCTATCCAACTAAAAAATGCCTCGTTCATCTAGATCCTTCTTATAAGCATGAAGCGATCCGATAAAATAAGTCAGGTCACCACAAGGCAATCCCAAAGCATCAGCAATATGTTCTTGTAAACCCCCAGCTAAAGCTAGGTCGTAGCAAAAATGCTCCAATAGATCATTGCTGCGGATAGTGTAAATCAGTTGTAGTTCGTCATCCCGAATCAGGGCTTGGTAATACATAGAGCAGGAGATTCTTGCCTTGCCACCCCAATTCGGCAGATCCAAATCACCACGATAGACATCAATGATTGCTTGCCTTGAACCAGGCCGATCTTTTAATTCATTAATGACAGCAGGTACTCGGTCAAACATTCTTTCTGAGTAGGTATATGATAGCTTGTTGCCGCCATGTTTCCGCATAAACTGTTCCCAGGTATCAGAACGGAGTTGCCAGGCATTACCAGGGTTCATTGATTTGCCGCTGACCCTATCTGCTAATTCAGTTTCTATATATTCTTTAGCAACATCCAGATCAATCTTTCTGAAAAGGTCTAACATATCATCTAAGCGACCGTGAGATAGAACTTTGAAACAGTATCCAACGATCTCTTTGGTTATTCCCAGGTCGTCATTGTCACTTACATCAAGATCCTGCATTGATTGTATTCGGGTGATAACGCCCATCTCATGCAAATCGCGCATCACTTCACTACCCGCTTCATAATAATCTTCGAATATTCTCATTTTATTCCTCTAGTTTTTGCTATTATAACACATCCGAGAATTTAAGTCAACTAAAACCTTAATTATATTACTGCGCCGGTTATCGGGTCTAATTCAACACACATCCCATGACTTTTAGCTTTATCCACCATGTAGTAATATGAGTCCTTGGGGTAATTAAACTTTTTACTTGGTGCTGTATAACTTTCAAATGTTGGTGCGTCCATGATCCATTTGGTAATAATAATAAATGAATTTCTAGAAGGAACAGGTTCTAAGTAAGCAAATATCACATGACCTAGTAAGTGGCTATTATTTAAAAAGACCCTCAGGTCAACCATTTTTTTATTATTTTCCTCCTTCATGAAAGTTAGTAGGCCTTTATTCTGTCCCCCTGTTTTAACTTCCATTTTATTTAAGATCCGACTTTCGTTAATGGCGTCAGTCTCGAAGACATCGTGATTATAAGTATCTGCTTTAGTTTTATCAAAAACCTGGGAGTTTCTCCGAAGATTCGCACTCATCTGTGAGAAGGCTATATCCTTTATGTGCCCATTATACCAATGCCTGATAAATGTTTCTCGGGTCCTTTCCATCACCTCGCCCCTTCGAATCTTATCATCATAAACCAGACCTCCCTCGTGGGTAAGAGAATCCTGATCCTCTTGGTTCTGAAAATACTCAAACCGCTGGGTTATGAGCTTAGAGACCTCCAATGGGGTACGATTAAAGGGTTTCTCCATTAGTAATTACTCCTCTGTCTAAATTTATTAACCTGACTTTTTCGGAAATAGTAGTCATATACTGTGTGTGGGGTTGCACCATGAACAAAGAAACATCCCAATAAAGCCGTATATGACTCCAGCACCAAGCCTTTGAATTTATTCTTATCGGTCTTCATCTGGTGCTTTTTCCAGCTTTTGTTCTTAAGAGTATTAGCGACCATCGTCATCTTGTAGATAGCATTCCAATAGTGTAGTGCAACCTGAGGTGGCTCAGCGCTGAAGTTGGCATAGACCTTTTCAATTGTTGGTAATTCATCAGACCCGATGCCTGCTAAGATACACAGCTCGACAAAAAAATGTAATGCGTCAGCGAGTTCCTCGATTGTATGGTCATCATTATTATCTTCGTATGACTCGTAGCTTTCACCAACTTCTTCGGTTACTCGCCACAGAAAATCTTTAAGCCAGGCCTGACCTTTCAGGGTGTGAATGTTTACCGTATCACCCTCCCAACTCATTCCTTCGATCTCTTTATACTTCAGAAATAATTCATGCTGGTGTTCAAAAATATCCTGTAAACTGGCTACCTTATTTTCACCAGTTTCTATATCATTAATATTCATCTATTCTCCTTTCTTATAATTATATACTATCACCATCCGCCGGTCAATCGGAATAGTTCCAGATTACTGGTTACCGAATTGTAAGCAATCCTGATAGACTATTCTTCCAAAATCCTCTTGAGTACCTTCGAACGTGTAAGCTTCTCTGATTAGAGCTTTGATCGTTAGAACATAGCTCCATGGCAGATTAAGCTTTCTGTTGCCCATTACGCTGTCATTAAGTACCTGATCTAATGATGTACTATTTCGATTGGCAAAGACCCTATCGAGCAATTTCAATCTATCTTCACATCTTAATATTAAATCTAGATCATATCCTGCATTTATTAATTTTTCTTTGGCAGGCGCAGAATAGCTCTTTTCTATTACTGACTCATCAGCTTTTAACATTTCGACTCTGGAAACTGGGTAGTTCGGTCTAATTATCTCGACCTTTGATACTGACTCTAGTTCCTCTTCTGGTATTTCATAGGCCGAAACACAGGAGGTTATCAACAAAACAAAAAATAAAAATCCAAATCTTTTCATTGTTTAACCCATTCCCTCGGCAACTTCCATGGTGGTTCCATTTCGAACCCAATATCACCCCGGCCATTATGCTGGTCAAGCACCATCTTTAACATCTGTACATCTTCTCCTGGTATTTCTTCTCGATTTACTGAATCTAAAACATTGGCCAGTGATTGGAGTTGTTGGTTGGTTAAGTATATCAGTGCAACTCCATTCTCTGCCATTTCATCTCTTAATTTAAAATAATCAACACTATCAGCCATTTTTTCCTCCGTGGATTTTTCTCCATAGTTTTTCTGTCCACCTATTGTAGACCCTTCTAACGAAATATGATCTCACTAAGGAGACCAGAGAAAATAATCCAGCAATTTCTATATTCTGGATTACTTCTACCTCTATTCCATACATTGGGAATATTACCATTTGTGATAATACCCCCAACGTATAACCAAGAATAATATTTGAAATAGCCTCATATAGGCTATGCGTCCTACTCTGCATTAGAACTCGATAAGACCCTTCGTGAGTCTTTTTAATTTAGTGATACATCTATCAGCGTGCCAGCAATTATTACAGGCCTTTTCCTGATTGGTGTAGCCGTGGTTTTCACAGTACTTTTCTTTCTCCTCTGTGATCATTTCCGGGATGTTTCCGTAGAATCTTTGTCCAGTCGCCTGATCATCGAAATCAGTGCTACCCTCTAGATGCGCCACAAATAATTTGGTGGCATATCTACAGAATTCTAGAGGCATTGCCTTTCCGGTAATTTTAACTTCGTAATGCGACAACTTCTTGGCGTCAATCCCCACGAGATCGAACTTGAACTCATCGGGAAATCCCTGAATCCTAGCTCTTTCTCTGATTGTCAGAGGTAAACCCGTTCTGGGGTGGTATGCGCCAGGGTACCCTTGAGCACCGCCGCCATATAAGACGTGACAATGTTTGTCTTCGTAGATACGAACGTATCCAATACGAATCTTGGTTTCACCTTTTTTATTTATGTAAGGTAGATTCTTTCCGGGAGGTATATCCATAAACTTTTGGGCTAATTGCCCATAAGTTAAGTAATGTCCATCTCCGACATCGTCTTTAAATGATTTAGCAATATCATTGGGATCAACCCGTCGATGGTTAATTTCCGGAATATCACCATCAAATAAATCACCGATCTTATCCCAGGTAGTCTGTCCATGGTCTGGTTTTTCCCCTGGGATCCAAGTGAAATTGAGTTCTTTACGAGCTCCAACTACGAAGAACCTCTTTCGGTGCTTCTGGATATTCCCATAATGATAGTTGGAAATAGGTTCGAAGAATAGATCATAATCCGGAAGAAGGTTGGCATAGAATTCTGCTGGGTAGACCCCAAGGCTCTTGTATAAATCATCCATTAAGAAAAATTTAGGTTTAACCTCGGCAATCTTTTCGACGAACTCTCCGATGTCATTTTCTTCGTTTTGTTTGCTGCGATCGTTGTTGAGGATTGAGAAGTTGCCGCAGTTCTTGCTAACAATACCTTTAGCAACATAGCTTGCGTCATCGCCTACTGAGAAATTATAAAGTCTCTTAGCTCGAACAGTCTTCCTTTCCAGGAACTCGACTCCTTTCTTAACGAATGTAATGATTCCGGATTCTTTATCCTTATGGAGAACCTCAATTTCATCACCCTCCTCAATGTTCTGAGCTTCTATCCATTTGCCGTTGACTCGAAGTCGATGAGTTAAGGTCACCTGAATACAGTCTTTACTATATGGGGAGTAGCCCACTGTGACTATTTCTACATCGTATCCAACCCGATCTTTTACAATATGACAAACTGAAGCGGCACTGAGATTGAATCGTTCTCCTAATTGTTCATAGGTCTGATTCCCAGCCTCGTAAAGAGCTTTGATTTTGCTACTTCTTTCATCGGGTTCTATATCCCGATGCTGGAGTTTGACAACAGGCATGAATCTGTTTTTATGAGTCAAAACCATATCACCTATCCGGAGGTCTATAATATTTTTATAACCCTCTTGGGTGTAGATTTTGGTCTTCGGATTGATGAAACACTCTGGATGACCCATAACGATGTCAATATCTTTTTTAGCATCTTCGGGAACATTATTCCAGTCATCCCAATATGGAGCATTGAAATTCTCTTCAAATACCCCACAGTTGTAGTATTTCCGCCACTCTTGATTCCCGACTACTTCAATCTTATCTTTCAGATCGGCATCAAATCCGGCAGGTGCTATCATCGAGCCTATGCCAGAGGTGATACCCAGCATACGAAATTTCTTTTTATTCATAAATTTATCCTTATTTATTTTGAGAACCGAACCCGATAGACCTGAGGTTATCCTCATCAGATTTAGGACTGCGGTTAATCATAGAATCCAATCTTTCGATAACAGAGTCCAGCTCCCGGCCAAAGCATTCAACAGAGACGATAAGCTCCTTGAGATGGGCGATGGAATATCCCTCAGTCTTACTAATCCAATATTTTAAACCCTCGGGGTCATCATTTAACCTTGGGTTCTTATGCTCCAAGAAGGACTTGCGAGCTTCTGCCGATGGCATTCCAATTTTAATAATTTCATCGAACCTACTAGGTCGGTTGATAAATCTTTTATCTAACCGTTCTGGATAATTAGTAGTAGCAATGAACACCACATTATCAATTTGAAGTTCTCCATCTAACAGAGCCAATAGATTGGTTTCTCCATAGCTGGAGATAATAGCATCAATATCTTCCAGGATAACTACAATAGGTCGATCTGGTTCAATTCTTCTGATCATCTCTAACCCAGCCGCATCTAGTCCCGGATCAGTGCAATAGATTGAAAGACCTCCTCGATCAATCAACAACTTAGATAACTGTTGAACTGTTGAAGTCTTGCCGCCACCCGGCGGACCCCAAACTAAAATACCTCGTTTCCACAAAAAACCAAATTCCCTGAAATTATCCTCTCTGTCCCAAAAATCATTAATACTTTCTAGGACCTTTTGTGAATTATTATCAGGGAGGTCGATCAGGGAATCCAAATTGACAGTTTTCTTAGAGAAATAAACTCCTCGGTTGTTACTATATCTGATGATATATTGGCCTGGTGGAAGTATATCAACAGCGGTTTCACAGGGAAAGAATTCATCTCCAGCAACAGCCCACATTTTAGGCAGAGTTTCGGGGGCTTTTTCCTTTGTAGTGGGCATTGCGCTATCTATCTCTTCAGAGCCCCTTACTTTTGGCTCAGGATATGCATCCATAGTCTTGTTTACTAGAAGTTGAAATTCTTTCAGTTCTTTATTATTACTCATTTTATTCCCTTATATTAAAATTCGATTAAACCTTCGTTTAATCTGGATTGTAAAACCTTACATTTACTCTTATTCCAACAAGCATTACAGGCTGCCTCTTGATTAGAGTAGCCATAATCGGAACAATATTCTTCTTTCTGTTCTGTGACCAAATCCGGGGTTTTCCAAAACCTCATTCCGGTTGCCTCGAAATTCTCACCCTCTAAGAAAGCGATAAATTGTTTCATAGCGAATCTACAGAATTCTAGCGGCATGGCCTTGCCGGTTTGTTTTACCCCGGTGTCGACCCACTTGGGATAATCTTTAGCAAGGACAAATTTGAAGTCGTCCGGAAATCCCTGTACCCTGGCTCGTTCTCTGACCGTCAGTGGTAATCCAGTCTCGGGGTGGAAATGGGTATGACATCTACCTGCTCCAGCCCCGCCATGTAGAACATATCCGTGCTGATCCCAGCCAAATCGAAAATACCCGATCCTAACTTTTTTGGTCATAGTCTTCTGACTCAGGTATTCTAAACCCTTACCGGGCGGGCTAGCCATAAACCGTTCTGCTAATTCTCCCCAGGTGTAGTAGACCCGATCCCAGTCGGAACCCTCTAAATCTCTCAGGGCCCGACCTTCAATATTCCAACCCTTAGCCTGTTCTTCTTCGGGAACGTGAACGTGTTGGAGGTCTTCAATGTCTTCTCGGTATGGTAAATCTCCGAATACGTCCCGAGCAGTAATACCGTGGTCATGAGTTTCGCCAGCTCTAAATGTGAATCCGAGCTCTTTTTTCGCGCCGACTAAGAAGAATCTCTTTCTGTTTTTCTGAATATTACCATAGTGATAGTTAGAAACTGGCTCTAAGAATATATCATAGTCTGGAAGCATTCGGTGATAATACTCAACCGGATAGACTACTAAACTTGGATACAGATTATCCATTAAGAAGAATTTTGGCTTGATCTCAGCAATGTGTTCTATGAATTCCCCAATATCGTTCTCTTGGGTTCTGGAATTCGGATTCTTATTTAGAATACTGAAGTTACCGCAGTTATGAACAACAAAGCCCTTAGCGATATAACTACTATCTTCTTCAACCCCCAGATTATATAATCGGGTTTTGGTTTTTAATTTTCTAGATTTAACAAAAGTTATTTCCTCTGAAAACAATTCATATCTATCTTCGTGATTATTCATAACTCTTTTTATTTCTTCTCCGCAACCGAATAGATCTTTATTAATCCTATCCTCGGAAAATCTTAAAACCTGCCATCCACACCCTTCTATAACTTTTTGTCTTAGTTCTTCTCTGGTCTTATCTTGGTGCCAATAACTGCCATCAACCTCAATAGCGATCTTTAATTCTGGGATAGCAAAATCTACAAAATATTTGTCGATGCCAACTTGGGGTTCTACCGTTATACCGCTCTTATTGAGCATCCAGCCAAACCTCTCCTCTAACCAAGTTTTACCATAAGCTCTTTGACCTAAAACCTTAGCGGCTTTACTTCTAATTTTCGGATCCAAAAAAGGATGATCTCCCTCTCTTATTTTCTCTCTTGTTCTTTTATGAGCATTCTCAACTAATTTATTTCTTTCTCGTGGTGAAGCGGTTTTCCATTGGTAGTTGGTTGAGCATCCAATAGAACAGAATCCCTTTTGTGTATGGATGGCATTCATTAAACCGTCGCATTCCTTACACCTCTCTGCTAATTTTCTTATTTTATCACCGACCAAAACATCTTTAGCCGCAACCCAACCTCGCCCTTCGATTAATACCGGGTGATTTTCTGTTACAGTTATAGTCCTCTGTCTAGTTGATTCAGTAGAAGTCCCAATATCAATTACTGTTGGAATATCTTTAGAGGTTTCATTAAAAACTTTAACAACCTTTCTAAATCGACCTTTGTGAGTTAGAACAAGATCCCCAACCTTTATTTCAATTATTTTTTTCCAGCCCTCCGGGGTATAAATGGGAACCGCTGGATTAGTAAAACACTCGGGGTGAGACATTACAATATCAATATCCTCTTTAGCCGACTCCGGAACATCTTCCCATTTAGGCCACAGAGGAGAATCGAAATTCTCTTCGAATGTCCCCGTGTTGTAGTATTTCCGCCATTCATAATTCCCAACAACTTCGGTCTTATCTTTTAGGTCATCATCCAAGGCTGGAGCTATCATGGACCCAATGCCAGAAATAATACCTAATACTCTATGTTTCCCCATTAATTTTCCTTTTAGTTTCTTGATTTTATTCCCAAGCCAATAATCTATTTCTCTAATCTTCTATCAACTCAGGATCTATACATTCCACATTAAATGCGATCACTTTGATATAATCGACAGTTGCCTCGGCCTCTTCTCTAGATTCAAATCTTTGGGCCTTCTTGAGATTATTTGTCCATTTGCTAAGTCTTGGTGGTGATATAACCTCTTCGATATAAGAATTTTTGCTGGCCACATGCCTGATAATATAACTCATATTGGTCTGTCTAGTTGTAGCCAAACTCTCATTAGATCGAGAGAATGTTTATTCTTATCTTGTCGCACTGAATCAATCTTAAGAGGTTCTTTTTTCCGTTGAATTATCTCTTCCGGCAGAACATTAGCAAAGGCCTGTTTGAGAAGATTCTTATCAATTCGCCATTGGTAAGGTAGGCTCAAAGCTAGTTCGATTACGTCCCTTCCTAAGAATGGGCTTCGTAATTCAACAGTGTGGCTCATCATCATTTTATCTAATCGAGGTAAATGATAATTGACCATTTCAGACCAAACATCTGAGGCTTGTGAATCATATTCCTTGGCTCTCCGATAACCGCCGAATAATTCATCAGCAGCATCACCGCTCAATGCAACATCAAATCCCTCTGCTCTGACTGCTTCACCAATATGGTATTGTGCAGCCATGGAACCTAAATCAACGGGACCTTCATTGACCTGCACCACATTTTCGATAAAGATCTCATTAAAACTCAGGTAACGAACATCAGAAGGATTTAGGAGCTCAATGAACTTTTGGTCCTCTGCATTCTCAATTGTGAACGTGGTTATTTCTGGGAGACCTAATATATTCTTTGCAATGGTATATATGATTGAAGAATCCAGCCCTCCTGACAACAGAATGCTAACCGGAACATCGCTCAATTGAATTCGTCTCTGAGTAGATTCAATCATGGTATCTCGAAGGATGACAGCAGCTTTCTCTTGATCTGTAGAAATATTAGGACTCAGAGCTAAAATATCAGTCCTTAATTTAAGAGACCCAAATTCGCTATTGTCAGATATTTCACCGGTGTTTAAAATTTTCCATAACCTACCAGGCGGCATAGTTTTAACATCCTTATGCCAAGTTCTACCATCCTGCATGGGATAGTATCTGAATTTGCATACAGTCGACAGCCAAAACTGGTCTATATTTTGCTGCCAATTCGAAAGCTCATTGGAGGGAAGCACCGCTCTCATTTCGCTACCGATAGCCGTCACTAGCCCGGCAGAATCATAACGAACATATACAGGTTTCTGTGCCAGATAGTCCGTACCGATACACAATGCGGCCTCATCAACAATACCGAAACTATAAAAGCCGTCCATCCGTTGGAGGTTGTCAGAAGACATCGATGAGTCTTTCGTCAGCTCATCAAATAACCATTGAGTGTCGCTCGTGTAATTTTCTGTGTCATAATTAAAGATCTCACCATTGTAAACCATGGTGGAATTATTATCCATTATAGGTTGTTCGACTCCACCCTGAATAGGTAGTCGAACATGACCTAACAGCCACCCAGCTCTTTCTGCAAATGTTGGTGGCAAAGAACCCCGGTGCTGTATCTGTTTAGTTAAAGATCTCAGGTCCGCATCATTATGATCTGAGGCTCTTAATATTACCCATCCACACATACCGCTATCTCCACTCTATAGTTTGCATGATTGTATCCAATACCTGTGGGTTGGTATGATAAGTTGGAAGGCACTCAACTTCAAATCCAGACATTTCCAACTTCTTTGCATATTTCATATACAACCGGGCCTGTCTTTCTAACAGTTCGACACTATCCTTAAGTCCGTCTTTATTTTCTCGACCCAAAGTTCCCTTTAGTGTCATTTCAGGTCTTTCCGGAATGAGAACATAATAATGTAATCGTTCCTTCAGGTCTGGCATATGTTCAGCAATTAAAGAAGTCATCCTCTTCAGATAATCTTCACCTCGGCTCTCCGGAAAGTTTCGAAATACATTGCTATAGACAGCAGTGGTCAACATGAAGCGATCAGTCAAGACTGAGAATTCTTCATCTCTGAGTCGCTGAGCTAAAGCTACATCTTTACCGATAATGAAAGACTCAAATTCTTCATCGACGAAATCAAAGGATTTACTGTATGTAAATGCTAAATCTTTAATCCGATTACCACTGGTTTCATGCGGGTGATTGACTAAATCCCAAATGTGATCTGCTAACCAAGTTTTCCCACTTAATCTTGGCCCTTCTAAAACTATAATAGGCGACGTCATGCTTTTCCTTTTTTTACTAAATATTTTCACTAAATGAATTGTACATTAAAAAAGGGCTTATGTAAACCCTTTAATCCCCAGTTATCCTGGAGTTATGTATTACCCAGTTAGAATGCTTTTGCCTGGGGTTGCTACCTGAATTCCGCTAGTTTCAGTTTGGTACTGTTTTTCAACTTCCCCAATAGCATCTGACATACCACCCAAGACCGAACTGATAGGAATTTCAATATCCTTAGCTTCTGGGTTGCTATACATCCAGGGAATTAGCTGAAGAGCAGCCTGTTGTTGATTGATCGGAACTAAAATTAAAACCCTTGGACGGCTTACAATATAATTACCATCTTGAGTTTTATCCCGTACCTCAGCTACAACTTCTTCGCCGCTGATTAATTTAAATGTTTTAACTGTCAATTTTCTTCCTCTATTTGAATGTTAGGTGTTTCTATGAAAAGATAATCCCTGGCTAACCATAGTATTAGTAGGCCCGCTAAAACTCCGATATGTGTATTCATAGGACCGACAGTAAAAGTATGCCATAGTCCAAAAGTCATCGCACCAGACCAAATCATAATTCGACTTAGGGATAACCCTACAATTGGGATGGTTTGTGGGATTGCATCTATCGAATATTCTTCAGAATCAAAATTATTGGCGAGTTTTTCCAGGGCACTTATCGGCAGATTTTGATCGGCTTCACAAGGAACAGGTTCTTCTCCGTAGAGATCAGTCCTTAATTCTAGAAATTCATGCAGTGCTGCCATTGCTATTTTTACGTCTTTATCGTAAAATGTTGAAACTGCCCTCGCTGCTTTCTGCCTCAGTTCTTCATGATCACCAAATCCAGCATCTCTCAAATCGACTATTACGTTAGGTGGAATAGTCAATCTTATATAAGGAAAGTTCAGGGTTAACCGACCGTCTTCCTCCTCTTTTATAATAAACTGATCCGAAAACATCATAACCTCCTTACAATAGCAGTCATTTCGTGAGTTTTATTAGAAAATGGTAAATGTTCTGTACTGCCATCAGCTAGAACTCGAGATATTTCTTTGTAGAATTTGACCCCGCCGGCAGAGAATAAAGTATCTCTGATGGTCTCAACCGTTGTACTTTGCCCAACAATAGCACCATCTTCGTCTTGAACTATCTCAACCTCTGCCCCTTCAAATAGATTATCAGCGGCTTCGGTGAAGGACTTTTCATTCTGAGCATCTTTCCGAGCTTGTTCTTCTTTTGCCCTTTTTGCTCTATATTCTTCTAAAATATTAGACATTAAAATCTCGCCTGTGGACTATCAATTGTCAATTATACCATCTCATACTTAAACTGTCAATCCCCTATCATTTGCTATGGCGAGGTTTGCTCTGACGAATCCAACTTTGTCGCCACAGTCGTATCGGGAACCCTCAAACTTCAAAGCTCGATAATCATATCCATCTTTTATCATTGAGCGAATGGCATCAGTTAACTGTATTTCTCCGCCAGATCCAGGCTTCTGATTTTCTAAATAATTTAGAATCTCGGGCTCTAGAATATAACGCCCTACAACCCCTATATTAGAGGGTTCTGTTCCTGTTTCCGGCTTCTCCACAATATCGTCTATTTTAAACAACCGGTCATCAGAGTTGCTATAAGCCACAATACCGTAGTTCTTTAACTTCTCCTTGGGAATATCTTCGGTGACTGCTATTATCGAAGAATCCTCCTTGTCGTAAGTATTTATTAATTGTGACAGACACGGCTCTGAGCATAGAAATAGATCATCGGGGAGGATAACCGCAAATGGCTCGTCGCCGATTACGTGCCTTGCACACCAAATTGCATGCCCCAGTCCGGCTGGCTCTGGCTGATTTAGGTAGACGAAGTGATAATCGTTGAAATAGTCTTGGATTGTTTGTTTCCCGCTTCCAGCGCGAGTCACGAAAATGAACTGTTCTATTCCTGCAGCCTTTGCTTCTTCGACTGCGTAATCAATCAGAGGTCTATCTACTATCGTTAACATTTCTTTAGGTATTGATTTTGTGGCAGGCCATAATCGCCTACCTACCCCGGCAACTGGGAATACTGCTTTTCTAATCTTTGGTTTCCCCATCTATATTATTTCTCTGTCCTTATGTGAACTCCAACATTCGATTGATCGGGATAAGAGCTTTTTCTCGGAGCTCATCGCTGATATAATTGATTGGAGTAGCAAAGCCGATTCTTGCGAGATCAACCTTTCTAACTGTATTTAGCTTCATATAAAAACACGAGTTACACTGACATCCAGAATAAACCGGGGCCTGTTCTATTGTTAATTCCGGTCTGGCTTCCCGCATATTATGTAGAATCCCATCCTCTGTGGCCACAAAGATAACGGTACCGCCAGGATCGAGGTCAAAGTCTTTAACGTATTGGAGCATCTTAGAGGTTGAGCCGACAAAGTCTGCCATATTAAGAACACCTAAGGTGCTTTCTGGATGAGCGATCAGGATAGGAATCTCTGCCCTTTCGGCATACTCTTTTTCCAATGCCTCAACATTGAATTTCTCATGAACCTCGCATGTTGCTGACCAAACAGGCATATCCCACCCATTCACATGGTTAATATACTGGCCCATATTGTAGTCAGGGGAAAAGGCTACTAATTTACCCTTAGCTTTCTCAGCAGCAATGATCTCTTCCACATTCCTGGAGGTAACTATGATGTCTGCCAGGGTCTTCATTTCGACGCTGGAGTTGATATACATAACATGAGATACCTCCTGACCTGTTTTGGCCGCACCCTCTCTGATAGAACCAATCCAATCGGTCAGTTCTTCGAGGTCAGTTTCTTCAACCAAGGAACACGTAGATTTCGAGCTAGGGAGTAAAACCTCGACGTCTGGGTTAAGGATCTTGGCGGTCTCAGCCATGAACCTTACCCCAGCAAAGACAATTCGGTCAGCTTCAGCATCACGAGCCGCCAATGATAAGTCCAAACTATCGCCAACAAAATCAGCCATCTGTTGAACTTCGGGAATGGTGTAGTAGTGAGCTAATACCACGGTCCTCTTCGTCATCATGATAACACCTTAGTTTGTTACTAGCCAGCGCCATTCCACTCAATATTTTCTTTGATGAATCGGCGCCACTTAACTTCGATCCCCAGGGATTCCTCCTCTACATAATCCTCAAAGCTTGGAGGCTTAGGGCAGTATTTTTCCTGATATGCGGCATAGGCCGCTTCGACCGCGACGGCTTCTTCGACTGTCATTCCGGAGACATCAAACCCCAGAACCGCTGGTTTTACTGGTTTAATATCCTGAACCACTAATAACTGTCGATCAGATACCTCATTTTTGGCGTTGGTGTACTGAAACGAAACTACTGAACCTTCCATATCCTTTCTCCATCTTTCTATTTTAAAGATCTATTATACCATACTCTTTCTAGCAAGTCAACAGAATGCTCCAAACTTATACTTAAACTCCTTCATTAATTCGGGGAGCAGAGCATCTGTCTTTTCAGGTCCCATGGGAAAAACACAGGTCAGAGCTTCAACCTTTTGTGTTTCTCTAGCAGGCCAATAAATCACATTACCATGTTTAACCCTAAGTATATCGTCGCCTGCTACAAAACATAATAACGGAACTTGTTGAAAAGAGCCGCTCAGCATCGAATTCACAAAGTGAGTGTATGCTCCCAGGCGCCGAGTAAAGATTGCACTTCTAACCCCCAGGAGATCCTTTACTGGAATCTCGTAGACTAAAAGATCGTTCCATTCCCCAACGACTGGATACCCCATTTCCTCAATAGGTGTCACGAACTTGCCAGCCGATACCCAGCGACCATTTCAATTAATCCACTATCGAATTCATCGAATCCTCCGTCACGAAGAAATTTCTTTCGGTATTGGAATCTCTCACTTCGATAGTCACCAATGGCCACGGCGATATTATTAGGAATTAAAACTGCAACAGCAGTCATAGAACCATTCAAGGAATCAGCGTCCTCGTGGAATGCTGCAAAATGGTACGGCGGGTTTTGGGGGTCTTCGGAATAAAGACTGTCTCGGACCTTGATTAGATCCAGGGTTGAGCCACCTTCCAATAGGATCAGGGTTTTGTGGTTCTTCACCCAATCTACATACGGGCCGGAATCCCCAGCCATATGCCCAAGCTCTGCTACAGAATGTGCTGCTTGGATTCCTTTCTGGATCCCCGACAAGAAGGAGTGGCAGAATACATATACTCTCATTTTATCATTCCAAATAGTTTTAAAGTACTATTATAACATAAAACCGTTTGGGTGTCAATCTTTTATTTTATAATTCCGCCAGGAAATTTAGTATAGAATTGATGAAGACGTTCGCCTAGTTTATCATATACCCAATCTTCCTCTTTGAAATCCATAGAGAAGCACTGGGGCATATCATTGTCTACTGCTATTAAAATAACACCTTTGGTTATGTTTGTTCCGTATAGTTCATTATGGGCCAATGAGTATGCAAAGGTCTGTAAAAAATAATCTTCGATCCATTCGACTTTTTTAGGTCTTCTGGAAGTTTTGTAGTCAATGATGGCCGGAATATATTCCCATTCTCCTACTAAATCAGTCCTCCCCGCATATTTCAGGGTAGGTGAATATAAAGGTACCTCTTGGCCGTATATCTTGGTAATTTGATTTCTAAATAGTCTGAGGCCATTAAACATCTGAATTTCGTCTTCTGTAGCTTCTGAAAGATCTGGGGTAATCCCATTCATGTAATCTTCCATGTGTTTGTGTACCTTTGTTCCTCGGCTTGCTGAGTAATCGGTTATCCTTTGGGCTTCTTCTTGTCCCACTCGGGCTCGCCACTCTATAAGAAACGAATCATCTTTTGTTTTTCCAAGAATAGTGGTGATAGAAGGAAAATCGCCGGCAGGGGTTTGATATATTCGACCTTTCTCAGTTGTTTTCGTTTCTACCTCGGCATACTTAAATTCCATATTTCACCTCTATGTTCTTTATTCTTTTGGCGATTTCCATATCACCTTCATAGCTCAAGGTGAAATAGAAAGTTGGATCTAATCCCCTTGGAAGATCCTCAGGTTCTTCTCTTGGTGCAAAGGACAATAAGAATTTAATATCATTCTTTATGTCCAATTTTTCCTGGCACCGACTACCACAAAGGTATCTTTGACCCTCCGGAGTATTAATTGGAATAATTGTGCCGGAATCATCAGCAAACGTTTGATTGCATTGATAGCATTCCATAGCTAGCCCCAGTAAGTGTAAATAACAGGCTTTAGTTTATAAGCCGTCATTGGATCTTTGAATAGCTCTAAGAAATCACAAAGCATGATGACCTCATCGGGAACTTGGGGTCCTAGATTCTCATTAGCGTCTTGGTAGTCTTTGAACCCCATCTTTTTAGAGATAGAATTCAGGTTGTTTTTAACATCCTGTCTATCCTGTCCGGTGTAAGCCCCCTTATCCAAACCGTCTCGGAATCGCCGATAAACAAACAAATGACTGGGGTCGAGTCGGGAACCTGTTGATTGGTTGACCCAACCTTCCCAAGGCCAAATACCTCTATCTAATACTTTTATACTATTAATGCTGGCGGTGTCTTCATATCCGGCCTGCATATAGTCAATAATATCGTCGTACCGACGCCAGTTTCCATATTCTGATAACGGCATGATCAGAAGAACCTCTGGGGTTCCAAACTCCATATCATAAACAATACAATTTGATATTTCCTTAGCAACATTCTTGGGATCGTTCCTCATTTGACCTTCTAAGAAAACCAGACTTGATCTATGTTCTCTATCTGAATCTTTGTTTCTCACATAGTTAACAAAATCGGCAATGGTGCCGACTTTATCCGGGTCTTCTGTCTTACCAAAGAGATTGGCTAAGGCGACGCTCTCTGGATTAACTCTTCGATCTGTAACTATTGATCTGCCTAAATGAACTTCCAAATCAATCAAAGCGTAACCTAATACTTTATGAATTCTAATTCCCAACTGGTTCTCCTATAATTTTAATAGCCGTTCTATGATTGCAATAAATTTATTTGGGTTCCCATAAAAAATGGTTTGGGTTGCCGTCTTTATCGAAACCGATGGGTGTAGCATTTTTGGTTTTAAGAAGATGGGCGAAGATTGTATCTTTCAGCTCCAGGGATCTTTTCCCCAATAAAACCTCATTCTCATCAAAGAAGGAGACCGTTCCAGTACGGTTGCCATAATTATCTTTTGTGTTTTGGATAAGGGAGGAACAGACCTGGCTTGGTTTAATCTCCTCGTCTCTTAACATCTCTTCAGATGTAACTCGACTTTGAATCTTTGAATCTTGAAAAATAAGGACCTTCGATTTGATCTCGCTAAAGAGTGGAGTTTTTTTGTCGACCTCGTAATATCCACTATGTATTTTGAACCGAATAATATCCTCAAGGTCACACTCATCAACCCAGGAGGCAAGAAAGTTCTTAGAGGATCTCCTGCCCGAAACTCGACGAATCCTGGTATTTTTTGTGTTATCAATCCTCACAGTATAGAAACACCAAAACCTATCAAAGGTCTCATCTCTATAGTGGAATAAACGGAAGAAGTACTCTTCGCCTCTCATTTATTTCTGCTCCCATTCGATAGTCTTTGGTTCTCCCTTCGCACCAAGCTCAGTAGGAATAGCATTTTTGGTTTTAAGAAGATGGGTGAATATGGCGTCCATATCCTTTATTGGTCTTTGTCCCAGAGGATTACCGGATTTCCCAAAGAAAAGAACAACATCCTCATTTCTCTCGGCCTCCCAGACGAGCCTGGTTCTAAATACCTCGCTGGGCCGAATCGAAACAGATTGTAATAATTCCTCGGAATTGATACAACTAACAATGGACTGGGTTTGGAAATTTCGAATTTTGCTTTTAACCTCCTTACAAATTGGGTCGTTCGGGTCTAATTTGATATAGCCTTTTTTCTCTTTGTTCCCTGCCAATTTAACGACACCTTCCAGACTAATGGCCTCGTCGGTGGCATATATCGCCGCAGTTCTCTTGCCCCAGAACTTATGAACAGCCCTCTGAACCCCTCCGGTCCCATCGGAGGTTTCCAAACAATAGAATCCCCAGACCTTATCGGAGTTATCCTCACAGTAATGATATATGCTAATGTCGCCTGGTTTGAAAGTGCTCATAAAATATGTTCCAAGACATCGCTCCAATTCAAAAACGGATCTGTACCAAAATGAATGAATTCGCCATTGAAATCTGCCTGGCCATTGACAGTTCGGTCGTCGATCAGTGCTCTACCTGTAAAAAGAGCTTTATTATGGCATAGTATCAATTTCTGAAAAGCGTCTTCCCCGAGATATTGCTCTATCCAAATCCTTTTATCTGTCCAGCTGCTGATATTGGTCCAGGATGGAGCGGACAAAATATAGACGTTGTAGGTCTCGGATAGAACTTTAAAGGCTTCGATGGCTCCGGATACCGGCACTATATCTAAATAAAACCCTGGAATATGGTGATAATGCTTAGTCTCGGGGAGGCTAAACCTCGGATCGTTTCTCACCTTATTTATTTGAAGATGGAAGTCGGCTAAGACGCCGTCCATATCAATGTATAACAACTCTTTCTGTGGCATCACCAATCCCTTATAACTTATCCCTTATCCCTTAT
>Ga0164313_10001368_pt1 | contig 21496 bp, 23 predicted proteins | sample GuaBasSedimGuay4_FD_113735 | JGI IMG/M metagenome (GOLD analysis project Ga0164313, IMG submission 113735) | Subseafloor sediment microbial communities from Guaymas Basin, Gulf of California, Mexico - Guay4, Core 4569-4, 0-3 cm | ecosystem: Environmental > Aquatic > Marine > Hydrothermal vents... | reverse complement strand
GTATATCTAAAATCAGTTCCAGAACTTGTATCAATTAACGGGAAACTTGTTAAACTTGAACAACCACTCCAGGTACTATCAAAGTAAGTTCCAGAACTTGTATCAATTAACGGGAAACTTGTTAAACTTGAACAACCTGCCCAAGCATAGGTAAAATTAGTTACAGAATTTATATCTATTAATGGGAAACTTGTTAAACTTGAACAACTACGCCAAGCATAGGTAAAATTAGTTCCTTTACTTGTATCAATTAATGGGAAACTTGTTAAACTTGAACAATTATACCAAGCATAGGTAAAAAAAGTTCCTTTACTTGTATCAATTAATGGGAAACTTGTTAAACTTGAACAATTATTCCAGGCATTACTAAAATCAGTTCCTTTACTTGTATTAATAGCAGGGAGGCTTGTTAATGATGAACAATTATACCAAGCTCTATTAAAATTAGTTCCTGAACTTGTATCAATAAGTGGGAAACTTGTTAAACTTGTACAATAATACCAAGCTCTATCAAAATTAGTTACTAGGCTTGAATCTATTAATGGAAAACTAGTAAGGCTCGTACAATTATTCCAGGCTTGATAAAAACTAGTAACAGTAGATACATTTGAAGATTCCACATTCAAGGTTGTTAACGAAGACATTCCCTGAAAAGTTCTAGCAAATGATAATAAGCCGAAGCTGTTATGAATGGTTACTGAGGTCACTTCAGGAGCACTATTTATTTTGAAATGTGTAATAGTATCCACATCTGTTTGTTGTGTTATAGTAAAACTTGAACTATAACTAAAGATATAGGGACCCTTATTAGGATTATATACACTTCCATCATCTGTAGTTATGGTAAATTTATTATCTGCTTCTACATTAGCTGAATAGGTAACTCCTTCTTGATACGGAGAATTAAAAATTATATTAATATCATTATTCGCATAGGTACTAAAAACCCAAGGATTAGTTATACTAATACCTCCCCATTCTACTATACTTGAAGTATTTACAAAACCAGGATCTATTAAAATATAATAATCACCAACTCTACCTAAAGAATTGAAGTTAAATGAGAAGGAGTTACCTGAGGTACCTACAGAGTAGTAAGGTATAGTTTCAATTAACTGATTATCTAAAGAATTATAAACTCTAATGGATTTTCCAGATACTGTATTTAATACCTCATCATCTAAAGTTACTATAAATGTTTGTGTAGATGAAGCATCTGTTGATCCAGATGCTGGACTTAATTGAGTAACTTTAGAGGCTTCATTAATAGTAAAGTTCCAAACTGCACTACTAGTAATGCCACTGTAATATAAATTTTCATCATCTACAATAAAAACAGAATCATCAATTAATACATAATAAAACTCATTAATTAATTCAGGAAGTGGAGAAGATGTATTAAAGGACATAGAATTACTTGTGAAAGTTACCTGTGTTTGAACATTAAAACTTTCAATTAAAGCATTATTGGTGGATGTATACAAATGTATAAATCCACTATTAACAGAAATATTTTTATTATATGCTATAGTTAATGTAGTAATAGAATCGACTGAATTAGAACCGTTAGCTGGTTCTAAACTAATAATTGATATACTTGATGAAGCAGTTGAGAATGATCTATTATCACCACTAAAGTAGTAACCTGAACTATTATCAATTAAACCAGTTGAACTAATTGTTAAAGTATATTCAGTATCAGCTATTAAAGGTTGATTGAAATCAAATACTAAAGTGTTTGTTCCTGTTCCTTGAACTTCTGTATAATCCCAATCTATTTCATTGGAGTTAGCATTATTAGTTAATACAAAATTAGTCCTAGTACCTGCTAATTGTAATACATCTACGGGCTTGTCAAATGTAATAGTCATACTTGCACTTGTATTTGAAGATTGTGTAATAACAGGTCCAGCAATACCATTAAATACTATAGGTGTTGAACTATTATCTAAATAGCTAAGATCAGTTGTTCTAGATACAGCTAAACCAACAGGTAATGTAACATCAAATGTTTTATCAGCATCATTCAAATCATAACCTATATCCACTTCAATAATAGATTTATCAACAGGTTGTGTATAAGATCTTGTATAGACTTTATTATCTTGTACTCTTGTTACCTGAACTTGAGTTGAAGTATAATCTTTAACAGTTTCATCAAATGTTAATGTAATTAAATCATTAGTACTTCTAATTATTCTATCACTTGGTAATATTGAATCTAATTCAGGACCTTTTACTATTTGGAAAGTCATTGTATTAGGATCTAATATTCCTGTATTACCAGCACCTGTGCTTAATGATACAACAGACCCATCATCAATTGTAAAATAATAATCAGTACTTGAAGAGGTACTAAATGAAACTTGAGTACTTGGGATATTAATAATACCATTACCCGTTCCACCATCAGTTGTAATACTTAAAGTTGTAATATCCCATGACTGAACTAAAACATTTCCACTGTTTTTATACAATTTAACAAAACCAGTCCTTGCTTCAATCGATTCATCATATGTAATCTGAGCTGTAACTATATCTATATTCAAATCATAATTGAATCCCACATAAACAATATTAGGTGCTGTTTCTATTACCCAATCTTCATCTATAATTGGACTTATTTTAATATTATTACTTGTTAAAGAATTAGGACTTAAATTAACTGTATATGAAGTAGATTCATCAAATTCAATACTTGAAGTATCTAATGTTAAGAAGTTAGATCCAGATGATATTAATGGGTCATTTAAGTTCACACTAATAATAACACTTCCACTTACTGTTTCTTTAATAGACATAATGCCAGTAGGATCTATATTAATATCATCTGTATAAACAGCACTAAAACTATCAATATTAATACCATTGTTTAATGAATTATTAGCTGGAGATAAGACTTCTATAGGTAAATCTTTAGTAGTAAAGGTATAATCAGTTGAATTAGTTAATCCATTACTTCCAATATAATTATAAGAGAAGGCATTCTCTTCTATTAATAAATGATATTCTTTATTATAATCTAATAGTAAAGTTGGGAAAGAAACCTTATTATTAGTAATTGTAATATCAGTATCTAAATCATATGTATGAACTACAGAAGTTGAATTATTTAATGTTGCTGTTTTACCTGGAGTTAAAGTTAATGTTTGAGGTAAAAATGTCAATTCAAAATTACTAAAATCAATTACTTCAACATCTCCATTAACAGGAAAGGATGAAGTTATTCCATCAACATTAATTGTTTTGAAGTTCCAATCTGTACTATTTGTAATATTAGGTAATACGAAATTTCTATCATCTACTAGAAGATCTGGATCAGAAGTAAAATAATAATCAGTATTGGATTTCATAACTTCTGTATGTGTAAATAGAACTTTAGAATTAGGTCCACCTGGTCCAGTTACCAAAGCAGCATCTGCTGGGAAATTATAAACTTTAGCTGTGCTTCCATTTGAATTATGAAGTGTAAATTGGCCTGGCACTTCAAAAGCGAAAGCCTCATCTGATGTAATTGATACTTCACTAAAATCAGCATCTATGGAATCATCAGCAGGAGTTAAGCCATCTGAAGCTACAGCATTATATACTGTGAAGTTCCATTGTGTTTTACCAGGCATACCACCATAGGCTATTTTATCAATATCCACAATAGCACCATCATCAATTAAAACATAATAAGAATAACCTTGAGCTAAATCAACTTCAATTGATACTATATTAGTATCGAATGTAACTTCAGCTTCATTTCCTACATTAAAACTTTTAACTAATTCATCATTTTCTTTATATAAATCTATAGAGCCCTGACCCGCATATACAGCATTATTGAAATTCATATACAATAAGCCACTAATAAGAGGATAATTAAATGTTGTTATTATATCAGTGTCATCTTTAACTATTGCGGCACTTTGAAATCCATTACCATCAATTACTAAACCTCTATCACCTGTAACATAATATTCATAATCATTATTCAAACGAGGTAAAGGAGTAAATGTTAAAGCATCTGTTCCTTTAAGAACAGCATCACTTACATCAAATGTTTCAATTAACTGGTTATTGTCTTCTCTATATAATCTAACTTCACCCTCGTTGACTTGTATGTCTTGACAAAAGGTAACATCAAATGTACTAATAGATACACTATTTTGAGGTTGTAAAGGATTTTCATTATAATTAGCTACAAAAGCAGTAGTATTTCTTTCATCTTCTCTTCCTAATTCAAAACAATTATCATCAACAATAGTTCCTTCATTGAATACTACATAATGACTTTTAGTAAAATCAATAATATTATCAGTATACAATTTAACATTAGTTCCATCAAAGCGAACTAACGGATCAGTTACATCCCATGTTTGAATCTTACCAACAGAAGTATTATGAAGTGTTATACTTCCAGTTCCTCTAAATACATTCTCATTAAATGTAACAGTAATTTTATTAGAAGGTTCTTGTATATCAAACTTAAAATCTATTGTATCATCAGGTGGAGTTGTATAATCTAATACAGGAGGATCATTAGTAATAAAGGTAAAGGCAATTGGACTTGTTATTGCATCACTTGGTTTACCTGTATCCTCTGATACAACAAAACCTTGGTCTTGTAATACATAATAAGAAGTTCCACCTTCCCAATTAAAATCTACATCTATTTTTATCTTACCCATTTATTCTTCCTCGTTTGTAATTGTTACTGCTGGATCAGTTGCTTCATATTCAGCTACTTTAGTTCCATCTGATTTGTATATGTAAGTTTTTCCAGGTCCTTCCTGAATACCTAACTCAAATTCCATTGTGATACCTGTATTATTTATTGTAGTAGGGATATCATTAGTTTCTTGTGCTGGCTCGTAATTAGATGAATCCATATTAGATCCAAAACCAGTAAAGAAATAATGCCTTACTGGGGAAGTCTCTCCTCCCCACACTCTACCACAAGTTGAAATAACTGCGGCTACATCTCCTAGAATGTAATATCTTGAATCGTATTCTAAACATACTGTAGGATTAAGAGTTACAGTATTACCTCCTACACTAATAATTCCAGATGTCATATCAGCCTCAAATGAAGTATTAACATCAAATGATTGTATAAGTTGACCTGGTCCAGTACTTGTATTACTAGGTGATTTATACAAGTAGTATTTTCCAACATTCTTTTCAATAGGAGCATTATAATTCAAATGAATATTAGTTAATAAACTAACATTTTCTTCTGCTGTATAAGGATCTGTATCAATTACAATTAGGTTCTCGTTTGATATAATTGCTTGTGAAGCAGGAACTGTTTGAACTAAGGTATCTGGTTCATCATCCATTCCTACTCTGAAAATACGCATATCACCTTGACCTAATAACAAATTCTCTGTCATTTCCATTTCAAGTGGATCAGTTGTATCATTAATAGGAGTATTATCTAAATAATCATCTTCATATACAGGACTTGGACCAAATGATTGTGGTTGGTTATAAGGAAAGATTTCTTCTGCTGAAGGATCACCTGCGCTGTTAGTTACAAAACCAGCAGGTAACTTTATCTCATAATTAACATCAGGCACACATACTGGTAATTTAATATATACTCGTGTAGCACAATTTTGATCTACTTGAGCAGGGCCTAGTTCCTGTAATACTTTTCCTGTGCTTGAATCAATTAATAAGGCCTGTGTGCCACTTGTTGCTGTGACTGGATAGTTATAATGCATAACTGGTTCATATATTTCATCCCATGCCTCTAAACAATCCTTAGTTGATTCCAAACATTTAGGATTTCCCTCTCCTGTTGAACACAATTCAGCATTTCTATCAGCGTCATCATCTAAACCAAGAGCACAAAATGAAGTAATTTTATCTGGATCTGGGCCTGGACCTGGTCCACCTGGATCCTCATTAGAAATAACACAAGTTGTGAAATTCCATATAGTAGGTAATAGTATTGCTTCTGAACAACATCCCATACTGTTTGTTATAACACAATCATCAACTAAAATATAATAATCAGTACATTGATCTCTGTCAGCATAAGGAATATCTACAGTGCTACCATTAATAATTAAACCACTAGCAGGTATAGCTTCAACAAATGTTCCATCTGATTTATATAATGATACATTACCAGTTCCAGGTAATAATGCCTCAGTGACATTAGAAAAGGACATGGAATAATTTCCAATACAAGTAGCATCAGTATCATCATCCGGTGGGTATGTGGCAACTAATTGAAAACATTCAGCGGGTGGAGGTGGTCCACCTCCACCTTCACAACATGAGTCATCAGGAATCCAAGTAGATCCATTGTAAGTTAAAACATCACCAGGTGTTGCTCCTGCTGTGGATACATCAGTATGACTATTAAGATCATGAGGACCAGGAGGACCACCTATATTACCATCCTTTGCTTCTTGGACAATATCTACACCAGTGTCGTCCTCAAATAAATCAAATATTCTATCCCATAATCCACCATTACCTGTTGGATCTTGATCTCCACGCATCATATAATCAATTAGTTTTAATAGACCCAATAAACCTAATTGGCCAAGTATACCATCACCCATATCTACTGGTACATCACTAACAGTATCCGCTACTTGTTGAGGAATGTATTGAATTAAACCACTTGGATCAGATAATGGACCATCTACTACACTATTTGAGCCACTTACTTTCACATACATATCACTAGTATTTGTTGTGCTGTATTTTAGAGTAACTAATTCATTCTCATCAAATGTAGGATTGATAGTATCAATTTTACTACCTATTCTATCATATATTCTATCTTTATCATTAGCTATACCAGTATCACGGGTAACCCAAAACCACATCTTATCTACTACACCACTAGGGACTTTTCCTGTAATTAATATATGTGGATCTACATCTTTGAAGTTGTTATCTATTAAAGGAGCATCGGGTTTACCTATACTACCAATACTTAATAATCCATCATCTGTTTCTATTTGATATTCTTGTATGTCATAATCATAAACACTATCATTGTATTCTAAACAGGTAAATTCTATTTCTATTTGGCCACTTTCACCATCTACTTCTGATGTTGTTATAATTCTAAAAGGTTTATTTGTATAACCATAAGTTGAACTTGTAATATCAATTATCTGTCCAGCTTTTAGATTCATGTAACTATAATCTGAATTAAATGTTATTACTTTATCTATTCTGGATTGTTTTAGTTGTAATAATCCAACCTTTAAGGCAACTGATTGTTTATTTGAATAGGGTAATGTTATTTGTTGTCTTGAACCGGGTTCATTTTGATATAAATCAGCTGGAGGCATATCAATTTTAACAAAGTCAGTTTTATCTTTAATGTCTGTATTTTGATACTTAACATCTGTTGCGCTGTATAATTGAGTTAAAGAGGTTCCACTTACATTTATATCATCTACTATATTACTGTCATCAAGTGAAGCAATTGATGTTCCTTGCTTATTAATAGTAACTGACCACTTACCCGCATGAATATCATATCCTATCCATGAACTAACACATTTCACTAAGGCTTGCATATTTCTAAGAACATTAGTATTGGTATTAATTAATCCATTAATATCAATAGGTCCAGATTGTCCTGCTCCACCTGGATCTGTGAAACTAAAACCAGCTGAACCATAGGCATTTAATTCTATAAGTGAATCATCTATTTCCTCAGGTAATATACCAGCTCCATAAACTGTACTTTGCATATAATCATTAAGAGCATCACCAGGTAAGGTTAAACTATTATCAATGTGCCATAAACAATTAGGCAATCCAACAATGTTTTTATCTCTGTTATATATAACTTCAATAATAGCATACATAACCCCTGTCATAGCATTATCACCTGCTGTCCATCCAGGCATTATTGAAGGACTTGGAGGTGTAGAACCTGAATAGCCCTCTGGTTGTAAAGGTGTATCCGCATAGAAATATATCTTAACTAAATCTCTTAGACTTATATCCTCATTGCCCGCATCATCAATTGTAAGATCAACTGTTATACCATCTGGCTTGAATACAACTCTATTATTATTTAAATATACATTCTTAAAAGTATAAGAACTAGGACTTCCATCTAACTTATTACCTGTCAATTCCGCTAAAGATAAACAATATGTCATCTTCTTATAATCAGGACTTAATTCAGCGTCTGTTAAATAACCACCAAAGTAAGCCTCACCATATAAAATAGGTAATTTGTTTTGTGTGTCTGGATTTAATTGTAACCTAGCACCATTATCTTCTACTACACCTTGTGAACTAGCACTTGTGTCATTGTCACTTTCATCTGTTGTGTCATTTAATAATCTTGTAGCATATCCCAATGCCGCTGTCTTTGCTAGATTGGCAGATAAAGAACTTCCTGTTACCCAATCCCACGCATCTCCGAAAAAACTCATTTATGGCGCTCCAAAATTATAATTGCTATTTGAAAGAGGTTGAACTCTATTCATACTTTTATCATCAGGAAAATCAACTGGATTAGTTCTTCTTCCATTTATCTTCTTTGCTAGAACCTCTACCATACTATTACAAGTCAATGTTATTGTAGTAGAAGATGTATTTGAATAAGGATCAATACTATCACTTATTCCATAATTAGTAACAATCCCTTCAAACTTTTTAATTGGATTATCTTCACCTATAGATAAAAGTGTGTGTGTAATTGGATCAAATAATCCTCTGAATATCTCAATATCGGAACCTTTTATCTCGTTATTAAGTAAATCAGAGATACTATTTGTTGGTAAACCACTTAATGATATACTAAGTTGTGATGCTGATGCTTTTAATTCAGATGTTGTATTTCCAATGCTTAATAGATTACCAATGTTGGTGTAGGTGTCACCTCCAAATGTTATAGGTAAATGATAATCTGATATTGTAGCTGTTTCAAAGTTGGGGATAACCCACTTAATAAACAAAGCACTTTCTATACTTGTATATGAACTTAAATCAATCATACTATACTCTCATAAAATACAAAAGATCCTGACCATTCAACTTGATTTAATTGAAATATATTCCATGATGGCATTTCGACACATATAACTTGCCAACTATCTCCATCATTATAATCAGGACCCGCATTAATCCAATCCTTATAACCTGGGTTATTTAATTGAACTGTTTCAACTGTGAATGTTGAAGCGGCATCTAATGAGGCAATTTCATCTGCGACATTACTATATCTTAATCCGTTTGGCATAGTTACAGTGAACTTCTGTATACCTGGACCTTTACTTACAGCACGAACTGATTGATTCCGTGTAATTGTTTGACCAACTACTGGTCTATTGCTCATCGCTATTTGTTCTGCTGTATCAAATACCCATTGAAATGACATAACTTCTCCTTATCTATATTGAGGTAGGTTTCGTCTACCTTCTTCTGTAACAGCAAATAAGAACTTAGGATCCCTTGCTATCATTTGTTTGAAACTTTGTGCATCAACTGCGTTAATGTTATATGTAACTGCTGTTTGTCCATTTGACATAGGTGTAATAGAAGCTGGACCACTAATAATCTCAGGGCCTGCTTCACCAGCGATACCCCACTTACCAGCACCTAGGTTACCACCATCAGCAAATAAACCACCAAAGAAACTACCTACAGATCCCCAAAATCCACTAGAACTAGATCCACCTGAACTAGATCCACCTGAACTAGATCCACCGCCAATGCCACCACCACTTGCGCCAGCTGGAACAGATGAAGGACTACTTGAGCCGCTTATACTTGGCATTTGAAATACACTTGCCATTGTTTGCTTAATTTGTGATCTTAACATTTGTGTAACTATATCATCTAAGAATGACTTCCATTCAAACTTACCTGTTTTAGCAAAACCAACAATAGCATCTTCCATTCCTTGTGTAGCTGTTTTAAATACATCTTCTGCTTGTTTTGCGGCATTAGTGGCATCTTCAACATAATTATCCATTGCTCGTTTCCAACCATCACTCCATTTGCGTGAGTTCTGTAGTTGTTGTTTATTGAAATCAGCTATTTCTTTATTAAGATTCTTAATAGCGGCATTGTATTGTTTCTCAGTTATAATTCGTTTCTTAACACCCTCATTTAATAACCTTCTGCTTTCTATAAATTTCTTTTCTTGTGTTAATACTGGATTATATGCTGTTGCTAAAGATTTAATACTTTTAACATATTTAATTTGTTCATCAGCTAAATCTTTAGCGGCTTGTTTGGCCTTAATCATTACAGGATTAATACTATCAAAAGCCACCTTAGCATTCGTTACAGCTTTATTATATTCTTCTTGTGTTATAATTCCATTATTAAGTGATTCAACTAAATCATTAATTTGACTATTATATAAATCTGTGGCTGCACGAAGAGGGAGTAAGGAATTAACTGTACTCATTAATACTTCATTTCTAGCTTTTATTACTTCTTGTTGCTTTTTGTATTCAGAATTTATCTCAGATATTTGTTGCTTCATAGCTGAGTTAAGATCAACTTTTAATTTGAAACTCTTTCTTTCTGCGGCATCTTGAGCATCTAGTCTAGCTATTTCAGCTCTTCCTGCGGCTTTAGATTCTTCAGTTACATCAGAATTATAAGTATAGCCTTCTATTTTGGGTCTTATATCTACTGGTCTGCCAAAGTCCTTACCTAGTAAAGCATCTATTCCACCTGTAACTAACCCGCCTGAGGTGGCATCTGTTATTCCTCGAATACCACTAGCTATTGTATCTAAAATACCAGCATCACTCTTTTCCCAGGCAATTGCTCTTTGATGTAAGTTATCAAAGAAACCAGTAGCCGCTTTATCAGCACTACCAAATACACTTGTTAAAGAAACAAGACTACCCTTCATGTCTAAAAGAAATCCAAGTAAAGCTGTCCAGCCTACTATCTTGAGTCCATAAGCCATTGCTGAAAAGAACTTTTTACCTGCGATAGCACCAAGTGTTAGACTTCCATTCAAAGCAACACCTGAAGCTGTTGCGGCCAATACAGCAGTTTTATAAGCGGCTAATATTTTACCTGCCCATCTTAAACTTCCAGCAAAGGCTTTAACTGCTAAACCTAAAGCTAACCACTTACCTACATCAAACAATAATGAAATTAAATCTGAGGTTATAAGACTTGCGATTGTTTTAAGAGCTTCACTTATTCCTTTAAATGCTTCTTGCATTCCTCTAATGTTTTCTTCATTAGCTAATATTTTACTAATAGATGTTGCGAGTGCTTCCATTCCTGGAGCTAATTCACTTGATACAACTAATGCTATTTGTCTAAACTGAAACTTAACTTTAGCCCAGGCATCATTTGATTTAACAGCTGCATCTACTTGTGATTGAGTTAATAACGGAGCTAATCTTGAGGCTTCATCACCAAGAGCTACCATAGCCTCTCTAGATGAGCCTAACATATTAACCATGTCACCACCAGCCATATCAAAAGCCGCAATTGCTAATCTTAATCTTTCTTGTTCTGAACCTGCACCACGCATCGCATCTGTGTAATCAAGAAATACATCTTTGATATTACGCATACTTCCATCATTATTTTTAATAGAGATACCTAACTTATCTAGGTCCTTTCTTAATACACCAGTGTCATTTGCCGCTTCACCAACACGACGAGAGAATCGTTGCATTGAAGTATCTAATGTCTTAGAACTAATACCTGCTTGGTCTGCTACAAATCTTAATTCTTGTAGAGCTTTAACTGATAAGCCAACTTTATTGGCTACTTTGCCTAAGGCATCAGCCGCATCAATACTTGATTTAATAACAGCACCAAATCCAAGTGAGGCCACACCTGCTAAAATAGTTTTAAGACCACCAAAGGTTTTAGTTAAAGTCTTACTGTTTTTATCAACTTTATCCATTGCCTTGTCAGTGGCTTTAAGACCTTTATTATATTTCTTTAATGAATTTAATGCGTCTTTTACATCTAAATCAAGATCGTAGGTTATTGTTGCGATGGGATATTCTCCTGTTCTAATTTTTGTAGTCTATACATTACTTAGATGCTCCTTTCTTCATTAACTTTTTAACTATTTTATCTATGTGTTTTCTTGTAGGTTCAGACATGCCATCAGGTGCTTGTTTTGAATGCCCTTTATCTAAATAAGAGGCATATTCATAATCGGCATTAACGCCTTTCTTTGACTTCTTAGTTCTGCGTTTAGCATTACCTGTATCAACTGGGGTGATTGACTTCCAGTACTTCGTTGCTTCATCTGGTAGGTCCTTTAATCCCTTTGCTATTGCTAACAAGGCGGGTGTTATCGTATCTTTTACTTTTGGCATGACCTCTCCTTTTGTATCTTTTTTGCTCTGTCTAACATTACCTGTAACTTATCTTTAGTAGGTTCTTGAGCAATGTTATTTTCTTTATTATGAATATGATTTTGATAAGCAGTTGCGATAGCCATTATCTTAAAGTCTAATGAACTACCTCTTACCAATGCCTCACTTGGAAGCATACCATATCTATGGGCGAGGTTATCAATTGAGATATACATCTTAACAGCAGATGATTCAAAGTCATAATCCTCGCCTAAAATTTTCCCAATTTGGAAACTATACCCGCAATTGCTAAAGTTAAAACTTGTGTTGGTAACATAACATGATTGGTTAAAATTTGTTTACCAGCCTTGTCAAGTAATAATGTTCTTACTAAATCAATCATATCAGCGGCATTATCTTCATCCGCATTTGCCAATTTCATAAAGGTATCTAGTGGTACACGATCCCAAGTCCAAAATGTAAGTGCTTCATTATATTCTTTAATAACTGCTTCACTATCTAATGTTAATTCTATAAGTTTTGGTTTTGCGGCTAATTTACTAAGTTCCATCTGTTAATCCTTTTGTCTATCTAATAATTCATTCGCTAAAATGACTAAAAATCCAATTCTTCCATTGGCTTTCCGGATGTCTTTTGTGGCTGTATTGATTTCATTGCGAGATTTAGCACTTTCAGCTAAAATAGCTTGGTAGAGTTCTTTGTTTGTTTTATCTTTTAATATATCCATTCTATTAATCCGTTTCGTTATTTGTATTTAGTTAATTTCTTTATTAGATAGAAAAGCACCTCCCAAATAAATGAGAAGTGCTTAAACATTTCAACCTATCTAACTAAAAGTTAAACTAGGCTAATTTCACCTGAAATACTCAGTGTAAAGGGAGAAACCCATGGCGTTGAATCCGCTGAAACAGCAGGTGTTAAACCAGTAATATATCCTTTACCTGTAATATTTTGTTGACCAATGTTAATACTAAATGTTACTAAAACTTTATTATTTGTTAAACCAAATAAACCAATTTTAGGCGCACTACCTGGATCAGGATCAGCCGCATCACCGAAGTATGTAGTTGGGTCAATAACAATATTACCAGTAATACTATTTGTAGAAGTAGTAGGTAATTGTAGTTTAGATGACTCATCTAATTGTGACCATGTGAACACATCAACAGCATTAGCAAAGCTAATATCTGTAAGTGCTGGCACAATCATAGGTCCACCAAGATCAACTGGTGGCGTTTGTGTTTCGTCCTGTGCCGTGATAGATAATACAACTTCATTTGCACTACCTGGGCTGGCATTAATATAAGACATATAATTCTCCTTGAATTAATTAATTATTGTTCGCACTTGACTAACCTCAATCTTTGTGCTTAAAGCATCACCCTTAAATTCAGTTTCAACTAAAGTTGTTTTCTGGCTTACGCCTTCTTCAATTAGTCTTGCTTGTTTAATAAGTTGTACTTGTTCAGCATAAGTCTTTGGTAAGTTCTTTGCGTCAGTTGCGATATAAACAGAAGTGATTGTTGTTTCTAAAACAGCACCGCCCCCATCTAATGTATCGAATAAAGGTTCTTGAGTTGTTTGTGGTCTATCAACATATATGAACTTAAAGTTCTTTAAATAAAGAGCCTGTCCATCTTTTTGCCAAGGTAACTCAGTTGTGGACTTAAAGTCTTTAGTTAAGTTTTTCTTGATATATGTTATTAGGTCTTCGCGAATACTCATCTGAATAGTCTCTCCAATTCAGGTGTTGAAGGAGTATAATCTTTAATTGGATCAATTACTCCATCACCATCCCAATCATACCAATCACCACCTTCTAAGATCTGTTCTATAATATCAAAAAACTTTAATTTATAGAATTCAATCTTATTAACTTCTGCGTTATCTTCTGTTCCGAAGTCCGCAATAGTAGGTAATAGATAATAGGATAAACAATAAAATACACATGCGTCAGTAAAGTCGTTTTGTCTATTTAAGATATTATTTGGATCAAATACATAACCATCGTTATAAGTATCCCACCATTTACTATCTGTTATCATTGTGTTAATTCGTTCAGTGGATCTAATTAAAAATCCTTCCACAACATCTTCATCAAGGCCTTCATTTGCTTCAAAAACTCTTTGATCTATGTTCTCAACATCTTCCGGTGTTGCATACATCAATACAGTTCCTTTACTAATTACGAAAGCCATAATATTTTCCTTAAACTCCGATTGAACTCAAATAGTCCATACCAATACCATATGTAGGTTCAATAACACCTGCGGCATATGATACAGTTGAAACTAATTCAGTGCGTCTAAAAGATGCATCGCGTTCTGTTTCAATACTAATTGGTTTCTGGTTAACTAAACCAAGTGATGCTCTATGGAATACTGAACCAAGTGATTGTCCTGCTGTGCTAACTAAGTTACCACTTTCAAATACCTGAATACCTGCTAATGAACCAACAAAGCTAGAGCGCATAATTTCATTAGACGCATCAGTATCTAAACCAGCAAAAGTATTAGTCATACTAGATTTAAGATCATATGCTACACCAGGTGAAACTACAGCTACAATATCTGTTGCTGATAATTTAAGAGCTCGTAATCTTGCTACTGCTTCAAAGATGTTAGCGGCAGTCATAGCGCCTGTACCATCACCTTGAGTTACACCAAGTGAGGCAAATAATGCTAATAGGTCTGCGTCTAGTTGATTGGCAATTGCCATACCATGTTGACGACCTTGAGCGGCAATTACACTTTCTTGGCTTGAATATTGTGCTTTATCAGATACAGTTGTCATTAAACCATAATCTGCTACAGTTAAAATAACTGAAGAGGTTGTGGACTCTTGATCTGTAATATCTGCTGTCTCTGCTACTTGAGAAGCATTTAGTTCATTCCATTTAGGAAATTCATAAGTTAAACCCCCACCTTGAGGGATGTTTTCTGTACGAACAAGAGCTGGCATAAGTGCATTTTCAAATGCTACAAATGAAGCTTCAGTTGTGATCTCTGGGATCAGTTCTACTACGGAAGTAGTTAATGTTGCGGCCATGATAATTCTCCATTGAATTTATTAGGCGATCTTCTTGTCCTTTCTGAACTTGGAATACCTAGCTCGGACCTTAGGATCTTTCATATCAAGCTTCGTAAAATCTTCCACCTCATTAATTGTAGTACCTGTATTGGTCTGCGTATGAGTGGTTGCATTTGTTGGCTTGACAAAATGAGGGTTATTATTTAAGAATTCAGTTACTAAGTTTTCAACACTAAATTTAATGCCATCATCTTGATAACGAACTTTACCATCTTTGGTTACTTCAACTTCACCTTCATCATTTAATCTCATTTGATCTTTAAGTAATTGCTTAACTTGATCAGGATTTACAGCATTCATAGTCGCCGCGGCATTGATTAAAGGTGTGTTTATTTTATAACCTTTGATGATATCATCTTTCTTTGATAATTGCTCATCTTTCTTATTTGCTAAATCTTGTAATGTTTGTTCGAACTCACCCCGCTTAATTTGTTCTGCTTGTTTTCTTTGTTCAGCGTCATCTTTTAATTGTTGTAATTCATCTACACTACCAAGCTCTACATAAGAGGCAGTTAGTTTTCTTGTTAAGTTAGCTTTTTGCTTACTCATCATATTATTAACTTCTTCTTGTGAAAAGGTTTTAGCTTCTTCCTGACTTTCAGATGTGTCAGTTACATCACTCATACTATTTGTATCGGTTGTATTTTCCGTAATTCCATTATTTACAGCCATGTTTCTGTTCCTTTTTATAGGTTATTTGTATTTATGCTAGGACCATTATTAATAGGCATAGGCATATCTTCTGGTGAGATGCCAATCATCTCACCTATTTGGTTATCTATATTATTTAATATAGTTTCATTAGAGGTATTTTCTTTTGCTTGAGTCAATAGCTTCATGTTGCGTTCATTGTCTTGAATATTAAAACTATCTGGATATATTATTACAGCATTATATTCTTTATTTTGATACAAGGCAAATAATCTCCATAATTGTTCTTCTGATAATTCTAAGTTATCTGCTTTTTCTGCTAGTCTTGCATTAAGTAATTCAAATTCAGTTTCCATTGCTATGCCACTAAGCTGAGATGTTTCATTAGTTCTAATAGCTCCTGTATTAGACATGGAATCTATACCATCAACTGTATTAGAAATGATACTAAGAATGGCCGTTACATCAGCGCCACTGCTTTGTAATAGATAAGGTTTAAGACCAGGATCCATCTGTTCAGGCATATTAATAATAGAACCAGCACCAGCATTAGCTTTAGTTTCTGTTGTCTTAACTAATGACTTATGAATATCAATACGAACAGATTGTTCAATCTCTGAATTTAAGTTATAGATATATCGTTGTGAATCAGCAATGTCATTAATTTCTGATACTCCAATACCTTTAGTTCCTGAACGACCTGCATAAGAAATGACAGCAGGAATAACACCAAGTTGATTGTCTTCAATGAGTTGATTAGATACTTTCTCATCTTCTGTATCAATAATACTTGTTTTAATAAATTCTGGAGTCCATTCTTTAATAACTTTAATATTCTTATTACTTGATTCAATGTACTTAAAATAATCAAGAACATATAAGCCATTAGTCTGTCTAATCCAATTCCAATCAAGGACATTAAGTGGTGTAATAAGAGAAACATAGGGTCTAATGTTAAGAGCTATTTCATCTGCTCTTGTTTCAGCATTAATATTAGGTTTAGCCATTACAATCCAACTATGTCCAAATACACTTGTCCATGTTGACACTTCTTTCATAAAGGAATTAATATTACGGCCATCCATATCTGAATCAATTAGGAATTCATTAGTTTCTTGTAGTCCTTCTAATGATCCTAGTTCTCTAATTGGGTTTTCTCTAAATAAGAAGCTGTTATAAACTGATATAATACTATTACAATGATTATCTAGTTTAGTTGATTTGATACGAGCATCATAATCAGTTGTATCTTCTTCACTATATTTTGTTAGGTATCCAGCATTGCGGTATTTCTTACCTCCTTGATAGGAATTATTAAAGTAGTTCCATTCATCTATATTATCATCATATAAACTATTTGTTTTAATTATATTTTCGTATTCATTATCTTGCATTTTTGTTCCTTTTTATTATACTGTTTTTAAGCAATTGAGTGACCCCATCGAGTAGGTTGATTAGATATATCAACAACTTTATTAATTGGGAATACATAATCGATAAAGTATCTCATCGCATCTGTTAAGTGATCGAAACCAGTTGTTTTATCTGGTATATTTGTACCTGGTTTATATTCATGTCTATTTAACGCATCTATTAGTTTTTTACATTTTGGAGAAATCATAAATGTTCTTTCTCCATTACTATTACATAATTTACTATTAACGGCATTAACTCCGTCTCTAATAGCATTATGTTTATAAGGACAATTAACTTTATATCCTGCATTTTCTAATATGCTTAAATCAGTTCTACCACCAGCTGATGTCTTTCGTTGTCTTGAGGCGGGATCTGGATAAACCCAAACTCTATTCTTGCCATAACGATCATTTAATTCAGCGATCATTTCATCTGTATTAGAACCAAATATTTCTATTTCATCAATGGCATAAACTGTATTACCATGCCTAGTGAAAATAACTGCGCTCATAGGGTCAATGTTAAAATCCATTCCAACATATATAGGAGATTGTTTTAAGTCATTCCATACTCGCATTGAATCAACATCATTCATAACATTATCATCAGTAAAGCTATACCATACTCTATTACCTGATGTTATAAAGTCAGCATTGAACTCCTGATTGAATGTTCTTTCATCTAATAACTTCCTAGCTGAATTAACTTCTTCCTCAGTTACAAAGCCACCTTCAATAGTTGTATAATGAAAGGATTCCCATTCATCATCTTCTTTATACATTTGATATAAATCGTAGGACCAATTACCTTTTCCTTTAGGTGTACCAACAAACATTGCTTGTCCATTTGTATCAGCTAAAGTAGGTCTAAGAACTTCATAAAAGGCATCTGGTTTAATATCAGCAAACTCATCTAATACAAGGAAGTCAATACCTACACCACGCAATGAATCATAATTATCTGCACCTTTAAGAGAGATACGAGAACCATTAACTAAGTCGATGTATAATTCAGATTCATTTGTGCTTTTAATCCAATTTAGATCTTCTAACTTATATTTAAGTTTTCTCCAAACAATTTGTTTAGACATTTTATAAGATGGGCTTACATACCAAACTTCTTGTCTTGGTTTAGAAGCAAACTTACATAGTTCTCTTATTGATAAAGTAGTCTTACCAAATCTTCTACCTGACATACAAACTCTAAATCGTTTCTTAGAGGAGGCAACTTCTTGTTGTGGTTTACTAAGAGGCATTAATCAAAGTCATCATTAAAAGGAAGTGGTTCATTAAGAGTTACAGTAATATCTTCTTTAGTATTAATTCCTAACATCTCTGCTATCTTTTTAACATCATCAATATCACCTGTTGCTAATGCTCGCTCCATAGATTTAGCTAAAGCATTATTAAGATCAGTTAACCACGAGATACGATTATGGTCAAGTATAAGTTGCCAGTCTTTTTTCATTTCTCGTTTTGCTCTTCGTTTTGCTAAATGTGCTTCATAAGACCCATCATTAGCTTTTTTGAGTTTATCGATAAAATCTTTATATGGCGTATCTGAAGGGGACCAGCGAGGTACAACATTAGGGTTAGACATCTATGTCTCCTTTGTGTTTACAGTTATCACCGTGCCATCTTTTATAATTTGAAGGACCAATTTGTTTCTTAACACAATATGGACAATCTTTAGCATTTAATTTATTATGTTCTTTAGTGGTTACTGACATTAGTTTTCTGAGTTTAATACTTTCTTTACTTTTGAAAAAAGCCTTTTTAGTTTCACTTATTTTATAACCTGTTTCTTTATGAATCCCAATATACTCTTTACCATTGTTTAAGTTTGTTGTTTTATATAAACTATACATTATATTCTCCTAAGTCATTTATTATTATAACATAATAAATTTTATTAGTCTAAACCTTTGATTATTTCTTCGGATTCAAGAATTCGTTCCACTTCTAATTTAGTAAGATGTTCTTTATTCTTTAACTGTTCAAGTACTTCTGATGTTTGAGTTAATAGATCCTGTAGGGATCCAGTATAAGTATTATCTTCTTCCATATATTACTCCTTAGGTTTATTTGTATTTATTATGAAACATAAAAAAGGATATTTTCATATAAATATTCTTATGACAGAACAAATACCATTACCATTAGAACCTACAGGAGTAATAGATAACTTGCCAGCTTGGGAAGAGATCTTTCGAGTTGCACCAATGACTACAATAGTTGTAGCATTAGTATTAGTAGGTGTAGGGATTGCGTGGTTTTTAATGAAAGGACATTTAAAAGATATGCGGGATATAATTGAGTATTTTAAGAACAGGAATCAATAAAAAAACCCAATGCATAATTACATTGGGTTTTAAGTTTAGCACTATAATAACAAGTATTTAGTGCAATTGCCTTATTCGCATTTCATTTTTATTGTATGGGTTGACTTCTTTAATAAACACTTTACCTGTAGAGCTTTTAATTCTTTGTCCAGGTCCATAAGGGTTTTTCGTTTCAATAAATCTTTCTTCAGTACTTCCCAATTCAGGGGGATTAATAAATTTGTTGTTGAGCCAATCATAGGGTTCTGCCTGTGCTGTTGAAGATAAAAGTAAAGCTAGTAATATGTATTTCATGTTATTCTCTTTAAGTTCCTTAATATATTATACCATAATAATAGCTAAAGATCAACCTTTATTTGCGGTATTTCAATGAAATTATGGTCTAAAACCCTATGATTTGGTAAATTACCTGATAGAATGATGGTAACAAGGCGGTTAAACCCATCATATTCCTCATTTGTCCTCATATTGGACTCAATAATACGAGTTCCATTGGGTTTTATTATTATTCGTTCTAAATTCATTCGTTTTTATCTTTATGTTTTGATCCTGTTTTGGGACCATAAGCAAGTCCATAATCCTTGAATTCAGGTCTTGTTAAAATTACAATATTACTAACGCACCATTCCTTATCTCTATCTTTACGGGCCATTGAATAATCATGTCTTTTACGGCCTTTTTTACTCCAATATGTAACTTCTGTATAAGGTATCTTCTTATTCCATAAAGCACAATATTCATCTAAAGTAAGTGAGTACTCTTCATTCCTATATCTGGCTTGTGCTGTCCATTTGGTATAAGCAAAATTTTGATCCTTTTTTATTGGATCTAATCCATATTTCCATGTATGTGGTCTTTCACCACAAGCTAATGGTCTTGTCTTTCCTGTATCTGATCTTTTCTTTCTCATTTATTCCTCCTCTATTGCTACATCATATTTTGTTTCATTAAATAATTTATTCCATCTTTTTATCATAGAAACTGTAGGATCTTTTTTGGATTGAAGTTGGTTATTCAAATCATTAACTATATCCAATCTACTGTAATTAGATGCTTTGCCTGTGCGTCTGAACTCAGGTAATGGTTCTACCCATTGATCTCTGTTGTTATATTCTGCTATGTCTTCATCTATCTTCTTTCTAAAACCTTGAACGAAGTCCTTTAATGCTGTATATTGCTTTGTGCTCATTTTGTAGTAAATGGTAAAATACTTCATATTAGATCTGGGTGTCATTTCTAATAAATGCGTGTACTTGAATTTCTTCATACTGCCTCTCCTTTATTGACAGTATTTAGTTATAATACAGTATTTACTTCTATAGGTCCTCATTTTTGATTGTTTTAGTAATACATTTATTATTCTTGTCACTGCCTGGCAAAGATCCTTATGTAATACAGCAAAAGCAAAAGCAGTGCAGTTATTTTAATACTTTTATTCCTATAGGTGCTTATAGGCTATTAATGTATTAAAAATTAGTTGTAAGTCATTGTTATTGTTATAATTAATGTTTTCTGTTAATATATGCATCTCTGTTAATTTCCTTACGGGATTTAGTAATTACTTGTTTAGGTCTGCCTGGTTTATTGGGTTTATTTGAGTTGGCAGTGACGATCTCTATTTCTCTAACGGATATATTAAAGAAATATGAAGTTAATACACAAGCAATATCAGTATCAAGTAAAAATACATTAATGCTTT